>OLNE01000904.1_pt1 | contig 24451 bp, 17 predicted proteins | sample 1672431 | NCBI WGS metagenome assembly OLNE01 (sample SAMEA3136685, study PRJEB25190) | human gut metagenome | reverse complement strand
CATGATGCCGTATCTGAAGCCCAGGAAATACAGACCGCCTGCATCAACTGCGGACAGTGCATCGCCGTGTGCCCCACCGGCGCCCTGACCGTGGCCGAGGCCATTGTCATGGCCGACCGCCTGCATGAGATCTACACCACCGGCCAGAGCACCCTGACCAACGGGGAGCCCTGGTACCAGACCTATGTGGATTACGCCCTTGAAAACGGCATCGTTCAGGCCGGCGACTTCACCAGCTACACCGCCAAGGCCACCCGCGGCCAGATGGCCTACCTCTTCTCCCGCGCCCTGCCCGCTTCCGTGCTGCCCGCCATCAACAACGTCCAGACCCTGCCGGACGTGACCGGCAGCACCAAGTACAGCCAGGAGATTTTCTCCCTGTATAACGCCGGGGTCCTGACCGGCAGCGACGTCTTCGGGACCTTCAAGCCCAACGACAACATCATCCGCGCCGAGGCCGCCGCCATCCTCACCCGCGTGGCCCTGCCCACTCAGCGCAAGACCGTGGTGCTCATGAAGCAGGTGCAGTGGGGCGTTGCCAAGCTGGCCATTCCGCAGAGCGCCGGGGTCGGCGTCACGGAGAACGGCATGTATACCGTGACCTCCGAGCAGGATGCCTGCGGCGTCATCGCCACCAGCGTGACCGACTCCGCCTACAAGGGCCTGAGCGTGACGGTGCTGACCGAGCAGCAGATGAACAACATCTTGACCCAGGCCTTCAACAGCACCGACGGCAAGCTCTCCAACGCCAAGTCCACCAAGGTCTCCTTCGGTTCCGTGAAGGCCTACCGCACCGTCGGTATCCTGACCACCGACGAGGGCGCAGGGGACTGCCTCATCTTCACCTACATCACCGGCAACAAGATGGACATGATCTGTCTGCTGGCCTATGAGAACGATACCGCGCTGAAAAACATGGCCAACGGCCTGATGGTGGGCGGCGTGACGGCCTCTCCCCAATTCTGAGTAATATGTTCCATAGATGAAAGAGTCCCCGGCAGGAAAAGTTTTCCTGCCGGGGACTTTAACGTTTTTAAGAATGATTGGTGCTGATGCTTAGTGCTCATACCAACCAGGGGCGCCGGGGGTCAGGTTGATGTTGACCTGCTTGATCTCCTGGTATTCCTCCAGGCCGTGGACGCCCAGCTCGCGGCCAATGCCGGACATCTTATAGCCGCCCCAAGGTGCTTCGTTGAAGGTGGGGTTGAAGGCGTTGACCCAGGTGATACCGGCGCGGACCTCTTTGACCACGCGGATGGCCCGCTCCAGCTGATGGGTGAACACACCGCCGGCCAGACCGTAATCCGTGTCGTTGGCCATCGCAATGGCTTCTTCCTCGGTCTTGAAGGTCTGAATGGTGACCACAGGCCCGAAAATCTCTTCCCGGACGATGGTCATGTCGGGGGTGCAGTGATCGAAGATGGTGGGGCGCATGAAGTAGCCCTTGGCACACTCGCCCTCGGTGAAGCGTTCACCGCCGCAGACCAAGGTAGCGCCCTCTTCGAGACCCTTTTGCACATAGCTGAGCACGTCACGGAGCTGGCTCTCGCTGACCACGGGGCCCATGTCGGGGTTGTCCAGCGGATTGCCGATGGTCATGGCGTTGGCCCGCTCAGCAAAGCGCTTAACGAAAGCGTCGTGGATGCTCTCTTCAATGATGATGCGGGAACCGGCGCAGCAGACCTCGCCCTGATTGAAGAAAATACCGATCATAGCCCACTCGACAGCGGCCTCCAAATCCACATCGGCGAAGATGATGTTGGGGGATTTGCCCCCCAGCTCCAGGCCGATCTTCTTCACATTATTGGCAGCGCACCGCATGATACTCTGGCCTACAGCAGTAGAACCGGTGAGGGTGACCATGCCGATGTCCTTGTGGGAGGCCAGGGCCTCGCCTACGGAACCGCCAGGCCCCAGGATCAGGTTGGCAGCGCCCTTAGGTACGCCCGCCTCTTCCAGGATCTCAAACATCTTCACGTTCGACATCACGGCGTTGGAAGCGGGCTTGAAGATGATGCTGTTGCCGGCAGCCAGAGCCGGTGCGATCTTCCAGGACCCCATGACAAAGGGGAAGTTCCAGGCGCTGATGAGGGCGACAACACCTACAGGCTCGTGGATGGTAAAGGAATGCATTTTGCCAAAGCCCTCGTTGACGTCGTAGACACCGCCGTAAGGGGCCTTGATGAGGCCGGCGTAATAGCGATAGCAATGGAGCGCATCGTCTACATCGCCTTCGGCCTCCCGCAAGGGCTTGCCCATGTCCATGGATTCAATGCGGGCCAGTTCGTCCCGGTTCTTGTCGATGAGGTCGGCGATCTTCAGCAGGATGTCACCTCTGGTCTGACTGTCCATATCCCGCCAGTCACGGGTCTCATAGAAGGACGTTTTGGCAGCGGCCACAGCACGCTCCACGTCTTCCAGACCGGACTGAACGACCTCAGCCAGGATCTCACCGTTGGCAGGATTGTAGGTAGGCGCAGTCTTACCGCTGACGCTCTCGACCCATTCACCGTTAATATAGTTTTTGCAGATCTTCATGGATAAATCTCCTATCAGTCATAAGGTGGAAGGGGCGCTCCGGCGCAGAGAGTTTCTCTGGTGGGAGGATGTATTGCATGAGACGAAGGAACAGATGGCTGCCTTAGAGTCCGAACACTTCCTTCGCCTTGGCTGCCGCCTTGTCGGAGGCATCCAGGATCTTTGCGATCTCCTCGGGGGTGAGAGAAACGGGGGGCTCAAAGCGGATGGACTTGGAGTTGTTCAGGGTGCCGGAGATGATGACGTGCTGGTTGTACATCTCCTTGGAGAACTCATAGCCGTACTCATCGGAGAAAAACTCCACGGCCATCATCATGCCGACGCCGCGAACTTCCTTGATGACGGTAGGATACTTTGCCTGAATAGCTTCCAGACCGGCCTTGATTTTGGCACCCTTCTCCCGAGCCTGACCGGGGACATCATTCTTGAGCTGGAAATCCAGAGCGGCGATGGCAGCAGCGCAGCAGACAGGGTTTCCGCCGAAGGTGGTGGAACCCAGCAGATAGGGATTTTCCACCAGTTCCTCGCTCCACATCTCGGGCCGGAAGATGAGGCCGGTGATGGGCATGACGCCGCCGCCGAAAGCTTTGCCGAAGGTCATGATGTCGGGAACGATCCCCTCTGCGTCGCAGCGCCACAGGGTACCGGTGCGGCCCATGCCGGTCTGGATCTCGTCGATGATCAGAAGGACATTCAGTTCGTCACAGATGGCACGGACTTCCTTCAGATAGCCTTCGGGAGGAATGATAACGCCGGCTTCACCCTGGATCGGCTCCAGGACCACGGCGGCGATGGATTCCCCGACCTCCCGCAGATTCTCAATGGCAGTGCGGATGGCGGCAGCGTTGCCGTACTCCACGTGCTGCACCTGCTGAATCAGAGGGAGATAGGGCTGACGATAGATCCCTTTGGCCGTGAGAGAGAGGGAACCGCCGGTCTTGCCGTGAAAAGCGTGGGTAGTGGAGATGAACCACTTGCCCTTACTTTTGAAACGGGCCAATTTCATGGCGATCTCAACGGCTTCGGTACCGCAGTTGGTGAAGAAGCACTGCTGCAGGTCACCGGGAGTGCAGTCTGCCATGGCCTTGGCCAGGTAACCGCGGAGGGGATCGATGAGTTCCTGGGAGTGTAGCCCTTGTCGGCTCAGCTGAGCCTTCACCGTGTCGATGATCAGGTCTTCGCTGTGGCCGGCGACATAAATACCGAAACCGCCCATAGCATCCAAGAACACTTCGTTGTCGTACAGTCCGCGGAAGTAGGAGCCTCCGTCCTCCCATTCCAGAACGGCGTTGCCTTCGGTCTCGGAGGAGATACACTTTCTGTAGTTGATCCAACCGGGGCTGACGTAGGAGTTGAAATGTTCTACGGTCTCCTTGACCATCTGAGCCTTTTCCTCTTCGGGGATCTCGTCTGCTTTCATGTGGATGAGCTTGATGACTCTGTCCAGATCGTTCACGACCTGCTCTCTGTTTTTTTCGTAGTTATACATGATGGATCCTCCTTTTAGTTCAATATTATGCGGATATACAATTGGGCAAAGAGAGTTTCCTGACTTCCACTTACCTGTTGTGTCTTGCTAATATTTGATCAACATAGAGAAGTTGATGAAAATGGGAGATTTGGAACGATTAAATCCTCCGATTTTATTATACGGGAACACCTTAGTTCCTGAAATTCTTTTATTCTTCTATTTCGTACTTGATTTCTTTTATTTTCACATGTTTTTAAGTATGTTTTTCTGCGCTTTTTTCTGCTATACTGAAAAAACTAAGAAGTATATCCGTAAAATGAAGAACACAGGAGGGCTGCTGTGATAAGGAAAAATGTTTTTTTGATCCTGAACAATGTGGTCTGTGAGCTGTACCGATGCCAGACCTATGCGGAATTGGGACAGTTTTTTCTTCCGGTGCTGCGGATGCTTATCCCTTTTCGGTATGCCAGCATCATGCGCCGGGAAAACACCACAGAGCACATCCGGCTGGTGGATCCGCTCTGCATTCCCTCGGAGTTTTTGGAAGCGGAACAAAACTATATGCGCTTTGCCGACGATGATTATACCGGCTGGCTCAACTGCTGCCGAGAGTCCACCCTCTTCCGAGAGAGCGACCTGGTCGGGGAGCAGCAGCGGCTGCGCTCTACCATCTATCAGAAGTGTTACCAGAAGTTCCATGTTTACGACTCCCTTCAGTATGGCATCGTGTTCAACGGGCGGCCCCTGGGGGCGCTGAGCCTATTTCGCCACCGGGAGGACGGTCCTTTTACCAGCGACGACCTCTTTTTACTCAGCTCGGTGGGGATCCATCTGAATCAGCATATGTCCTCCCTGCTGGATAAAATGTATCACCGGGAAACGGTATCGGGCTATGACCTTTCGGCTGTGGCCAAGAAATACAAGCTGACCGGCCGGGAAGTCCAGCTGATCGAGCAGCTTACCCGCTTCCGGGACAATCGGGAGATCGCAGAGGCGATGCAGGTGCGGGACTCTACCTTACAGAAGCATTTCCAGAATATTTTCCGTAAGCTGGATGTGTCCTCACGGTGGGAGATCATGCGCCTTCTTCTGGAAGGTGACCCCAGAAGCTGAAGCACAACAGGAGAAAGGTCCACAGTACAAAAAACAACAAAAAAGAGAATACCACAGGCCAATGTCATAACCAAAGGTAGACAGAGCATAGCATACCGAATTCTTGTCCTTCCACAAAACACATTCTATATCTATGCGGAGGCGTCACACTTTATGGCTCCATCAGCGCCTTTCGCGGAAAGGGAGATCATCGATCTATGTACGGAACCTATGGAATCATCAGTCTTCTTCCTGTGCTTACGCTTATTGTCGTTGCTCTGATCACCAAACGAACCTTTGAATCCCTGCTCGTTGCCACCCTCCTGGCCTTGATCATCGGCTATAAGGGAGATTGGTTCTCGGCCCTTGTGGAGCAGCTTCAGACGGTTGCTGCGGAAAATATCTGGGTGCTTCTGGTAGTTGGCTTGCTGGGAGGTCTGGTGGGCGTTTTTGAAAAGTCCCGCGTCGCTATGGGCTTTGCAAATGTGCTCTCCCGTTTTGGCACCACCAAAAAGAAGTCCCTGCTGGCGGAGTGGGCCCTCAGCGTTCTGCTGTTTGTGGATGACTACCTGAACATCCTCACCACTGGTTCCATTGGCAAACGGTTGAACGACCCACACCGGATCCATCGAACCATGACAGCTTACGTCATTGGATCCACCTCTGCGCCTGTGGTGGTGCTCATCCCGCTCTCCTCCTGGTCCATCTACTATGCCAGTCTGATCGAGAATGCCGGTGCTGCCCCCGAAGGGGGGAGCGGTGTGCTGGCCTATATTCAGTCTATTCCCTTCATGTTCTACCCCATGTTCTGTTTGCTGATCCTGCTCTTGGTCATTGCCGGGGTTATCCCGCTCTTTGGCCCGATCCGAAGATACCAGAAGCAGGCGGAGGAGACCGGACAGCTCTACCCAGAGACCGGCCCGGTCGAAGCGGAGAGCACCGCAGTGGAGGACGCAGACACGACCCAGCGCAAGACAGGCGGCATGATTGACTTTATCCTGCCTATTCTGGTCCTGCTGGTCGCCACCGTCTACTTTGATATTGACGTGCTGCCGGGCATCATGATCGCCCTAGTCTTCACCTGTATCCTGTACATCGCCCGAAAGCTGATGTCTATGTCTGAATTTGTGGATACAGTATGGGAAGGGTTTTCAACGATGATTTCTGTGTTGGCGCTGCTGGTCATTGCGTTTCTCTTCAAGGCAGCCTGCGAAAATCTGGGGATGTCTGAGTACATCATCAGCAAGGTCGCTCCCCTGATGGCCGGCCAAGCGCTCCCCTTCGTGGTGTTCCTGGTGTCAACCCTCATGACATTTGCCCTGGCCAATGCTTGGGGCGTGTCTGCCATCATGGTACCCTTTGTCATCCCCTTGGCGCAGGCGATAGACGCGAATCTGGCTGTGGCGATCGCAGCGATCTTCTCCGGCTCGGTGTGTGGCACCCAGTTGTGTTTCTACTCGGATAACTCTATCCTCATCGGCCAGGCCACGGGGATCCAACCCCTGGACCACGTAAAGACCCAGATGCCGTTTGCCCTGTGTGCCGCTGCACTGACATCTATCACCTACTTGGCGTATGGCTTCCTCTTCTTAGGCTGATTTTCTGCGGACCTCTGTTTTCCGGCCCTGGAGACACGAGCGAATGAGAGTCTATGCAAAAACATGAGAAATGAAAAAGGACTCCGAACGGAAGTGCAGGATCAAACTGCATCCGTCGGAGTCCTTTTTATGATCTTGGAAAGACAATCAGGGATTCTGAGCAAAGTACTCCCGCGTCTGATCGGCGTTGTGCATGACCTCGGCGGTGAGGGCCTCGAAGGAGGGGAACTTCCGCTCCTCCCGCAGGTACTTGTAAAACTCCATCTGGATCTTCTGGCCGTATAGGTCGCCGTGGAAATCCAGGATGAAGCCCTCGATGGTCAGCTGGTTGCCGTCGTCGATGGTGGGGCGGGTGCCCACGTTGGTCACGGCCAGGTGGGTGTCGCCGTTTTCCAGGATGACCTTGGTGGCATAGACGCCCTTGGCGGGGGAGAGGACGTTCTCTTTCAGCTTCAGGTTCACCGTGGGGAAGCCCAGGGTGGTGCCCAGCTTCTTGCCGTGGGACACCCGGTCGCTGAGGGTGTAGGGATGGCCCAGAAATTCGTTGGCGCGTTCGATCTCCCCCTGGGCGACTAAGGTGCGGATATAGGTGGAGGAGACGGTGATGCCGTCCTGCTCCACGCGGGGGATGATGTCACAGCCGACGCCCAGCTCCTGACAGGTCTCTTTCAGCAGCTGGGGGTTGCCCTCGCCCTTATAGCCGAAGTGATAGTCGTGGCCGGCCACCAGATGGATGGCCCCCAGATCTTTGATGAGGGTGTCCACCAAAAACTCCCGCCAGGGCTGCTTCATCCGCGCGGGGGTGAAGGGCTCCACGATCACGTCCTGGATGCCGTAATACTTCCGCATCAGGTCCGCCCGGTCCTCCGGGGAGGTGAGCAGGGGCATGGGACGGCCTAAGATCACCGTCTGGGGATGGGGGTCAAAGGTGAAGGCGGAGGGGGTGGCTCCCGTCTCCTTTGCCACCTGGGCGGTGCGGCGCATGAGGGCGGCGTGGCCGTTGTGCACGCCGTCGAAAAAGCCCAGGGCAATCACACGTTTTTTCTGTTCCAAGTTCTTACACCTCGAAAAAGCTTTTTATTGTGGTCAGCACGCCCTGGGTCAGCCGGCTCAGGGCGAGAAAATCCCCCGCCAGGCCATAGACCCGATAGACCCCGTCCGGGGCCTCCAGGGAGAGCGTATTTCCGTTGCGGACTTTCTTTTCCGCCCGCTGGCTGGTCAGGGTCAGGGCCGGGTGTCCGGCAAAATAGGCGTCCACCGGCAGCAGCAGGGCAGCGGGATCTGCCGCCGCCTGTACCTGCTCCAGCGTCACCGCCTGGCCCAGGGCAAAACCCGCCGACTGGGTCCGGCGCAGGGAGAAAAGCGTTCCCCCACAGCCCAGCGCCTGCCCGATGTCATGGCAGAGCGTGCGGACATACGTCCCCTTGGAGCATTTGACCCGCAGGGTATAGTCCGTGGGGGAGAGCTGGTCCAGTAACTCCAGCTCGTAAATGGTGATGGGCCGGGGCTGACGCTCCACCTCCTGCCCCCGCCGGGCCAGCTCATAGAGCTTTTTGCCCTCTTTCTTGATGGCGGAGTACATGGGGGGGATCTGCCGGATGTCTCCCCGGAATTGGGCTAAGATCTTCTCCACGTCTTCCCGTGTCACAGAGACGGGAGCGGTGGAGAGCGTCGAGCCGGTCACGTCTTGGGTGTCCGTGACCTGCCCCAGGCGCAGCCCGGCCAGATATTCCTTTTCCCGTTCGGCGGCGAACTCCACCGCGCGGGTGGCCCGGCCCACAAAGACGGGCAGCACACCGGTGGCCATGGGGTCCAGCGTTCCCGCGTGGCCGATGCGCTTTTCGTGCAAGATCCCCCGGAGCTTGGCCACCACGTCGTGGCTGGTCCAGTCCGTGGGCTTGTCGATGATGAGGATACCGTTAGCCATGCTGCACCTGCTCGATGGCTTTCAGCATGGCGGCCTTGGCCTGGGCGGGGGTGCCCTGGATGGTGCAGCCCGCGGCCGCCGCATGTCCGCCGCCGCCGTACACGGCGCAGACCGCCGAGGCGTTCAGGGTCTTGCCGTCGGTCCGCAGAGAGATCTTGCACTCTTCCGGCTTGAGCTGCCGGATGGTGACGGCGTTGTCCACGCCCTCCAGCTGACCGATGAAGGCGGAGATGTCCTCCAGGTCCTCCTCGGTGGCTTCCAGCTCCCGGATGAGCTCCAGGGTCACATAGGCAAAGACCAGCGTGCCGTTCTGCGCCAGGTCCATCTCCCGAACGAGGCGGCTCTCGATCTGCATCCGCTTGAGGGACTTGACCCGGAAATGCCGCTTGTTCACCCACTGGGCGTCAAAGCCGGTCTCCATGAGCGCAGCGGCGATGCGGTGGGTGTCCGGCGTGGTGTTGGAATAGACGAAGCAGCCGGTGTCCGTGGCGATGGCCATATACAGCAGCAGCGCGATGGGAGCGGTGATGTTCACGCCCATCTCGACCAAAATGCGGTACAGCAGCTCCGCGCAGGCGGCGCAGTCGGGATCGACCCGCGTCTGCTTGGCGTAGCCCTCGTTGGAGCCGTGGTGGTCGATGGCCAGGTCAATGCGGCCGGCATAGGCCTTGCCGCTGCCGGGGAGCATCCCCAAGGCGGCCGTGTCCACCGACACGACGAACTGAGGCACGAACTCCGCCGGGGCCAGCACGCCCTCGAAATAGGGGGTGAAGAGCCCGTGGGCGTCCTCATTGGGCAGCACCCAGGCGGTCTTGCCCAGCTGGCGCAGGGCCAGGCACAGGGCGCAGGCGCAGCCGATGGTGTCCCCGTCCGGGCGGCGGTGGGTGAGGATGAGCACGTCCTCCATGGCCAGCAGACGCTGGGCGGTCTGATGGTCGGTCATTGGTCCCCTCCCGTTTCCTTCCGTTCGATGTCGTTGAGGAGCTTTAAGATATGGGTGCCCTTGTCGATGGAGTCATCGGCCTGGAACATCAGCTCCGGGGTATAGCGCAGGGAGAGGGCGCGGCCCAGCTCCCGGCGCAGATAGCCGCCGGCGGACTTGAGGCCCTTGATGACTTCTTTCACGTCGCTCTTGTCCAGCACGCTCACATAGACCTTGGCGTAGCGCAGGTCCGGGGTGGTCTCCACGTGCGTGATGGAGACCAGCCCATGCACACGGGGGTCTTTTACGGTGCGGAAGAGCGCTGCCAGCTCCCGCTGGATCTCTTCGTTGATCCGTCCGATTCGATTTGAGGCCATAGAATTTCCCTCCGAAAATTCAAAAGGGTCTCCCCGCCCCGTCCGGGCGGGGAGACCTGGATTTGTTGTTCTGGCGGAGCAGAGAGGATCAGACCTCGATCTGCTCCATGATGAAGGCTTCGATCACGTCACCGACCTTGATGTCGCTGTACTTCTCGATACCGATGCCGCACTCATAGCCCTGGGCCACTTCCTTGACGGCGTCCTTAAAGCGCTGCAAGGAGGAGATGGTGCCCTCGTGGACGACGATGCCGTCCCGCACCAGGCGGATCTGGGCGTTGCGCTGCACCTTGCCCTCGGTGATATAGCAGCCGGCGATGATGCCCGCGCCGGTGATCTTGTAGACCTCGCGGACCTCGGCAGCGCCCAAGGAGACTTCCTTGAACTTGGGGGCCAGCATGCCCTTCATGGCCGCTTCCATCTCGTTGATGCAGTCGTAGATGACGCGGTACATTCTCATGTCGACCTTGGAGCGGGCGGCCGTGTCCTTCGCGTTGGCATCGGGGCGGACGTTGAAGCCCACGATGATGGCGTTGGACGTGGAGGCCAGCATGACGTCGGACTCGTTGATGGCACCGACGGCGCAGTGGATGACCCGCACGCGGACCTCCTCGTTGGTCAGCTTCTCCAGGGAAGCCTTGACGGCCTCGGCGGAGCCCTGCACGTCGGCCTTCACGATGATGTTCAGGTCCTTCAGCTCGCCCTGCTGGATCTGAGAGAACAGATCGTCCAGGGTAACTTTTTGGCTGGAGGAGTTGGCGGCCATTTTGTTCTCGTGCTTGCGCTGCTCCACCAGCTCACGGGCCATACGCTCGTCGGCCACGGCGTGGAAGTCGTCGCCGGCGCCGGGGACCTCGCCCATACCGGTGATCTCCACAGGCACGGAGGGGCCGGCCTCGTTGATCTTCCGGCCCTTGGCGTCGGTCATGGCGCGGACACGGCCCACGGCGGTGCCGGCGATGATCACGTCGCCCTGGTGCAGGGTGCCGTTCTGGACCAGCAGGGTGGCCACGGGGCCGCGGCCCTTGTCCAGGCGGGCCTCAATGACAGCGCCGTGGGCGGAGCGGTTGGGGTTGGCCTTCAGCTCGCGCATCTCGGCGGTCAGGACGACCATTTCCAGCAGGTTGTCCACGCCCATGCCGGTCTTGGCGGAGATGGGGCAGCAGATGGTGTCGCCGCCCCACTCTTCGCTGACGAGACCGTACTCGGTCAGCTGCTGCTTGACGCGCTCAGGGTTGGCTTCGGGCTTATCCATCTTGTTGATGGCCACGATGATGGGGATCTCCGCGGCCTTGGCGTGGTTGATGGACTCCACGGTCTGGGGCATGATGCCGTCGTCGGCAGCCACCACCAGGATGGCGATGTCCGTGATCATGGCGCCGCGGGCACGCATGGCGGTAAAGGCCTCGTGGCCGGGGGTGTCCAGGAAGGTGATGGGGGAGCCGTTCACATCGACCTGGTAAGCGCCGATGTGCTGGGTGATGCCGCCGGCCTCGCCTTCAGCCACCTGGGAGTTCCGGATATAGTCCAGCAGGGAGGTCTTGCCGTGGTCCACGTGGCCCATGACGACCACGACGGGGGCGCGGGGGACCAGGTCCTCCTCTTTGTCCTCGGCGGTGTCGATGAGCTTCTCCTCGATGGTGACGATGACTTCCTTCTCGACCTTGCAGCCCAGCTCCATGGCCACCAGGGCGGCGGTATCATAGTCGATGATCTCGGACAGGGAGGCCATGACGCCCAGCTTCATGAGCTGCTTGACGACCTCGGCACCGGTCTTCTTCATGCGGGAGGCCAGCTCGCCCACGCCGATCTCATCGGGGATCTTGACGGTGAGGGGCGTCTTCTTGGCGATCTCCAGCTGGAGCTTGCGCATCTTTTCCTGCTCTTCCTGGCGGCGCTTGTTGCCGAAGGTAGCGCCCTTGCGGTGGTTGTTGCGGCTCTGGATCTTCTGCTTGCCGCTCTGCATCCGGTTGGCCCGCTCAGGCGCCAGGGTCTCCAGATGCTCGTCGTACTTATCCAGGTTCACGTTGCCGCCCTTGCGGGTGTCCACCAGCTTCTTCTCAGGTACGCGGCTGGTGGGGCGGTTCGCGGGCTGCTGGGCCTGCTGGTTGTTCTGGCTGCCGGACTTGGGGGCCTGGTTGTTGTGCTGGTTCTGGCCGCCCTGCCGGTTCTGCTGGCCGCGGTCGTTTCTGTCGTTACGGGGGCCGCGGTCACCGGGTCTGCCGTTGCGGTCGTTTCTGTCGTTGCGGTCATTCCGGCCGCCGTCGCGGTTGTCCCGTCTCTGGCCCTGCTGGCCGTTGCGGTCGCCCCGGTCGTTCCGGTTGCGGTCACCGCCGCGGTCATTTCTGTCGTTGCGGTCGTTGCGGCCGCGGTTCTCGCCGCCCTTGGGGGCGGTGGCCAGGGAGGCCTGCATGTCGGCCACCTGGTTGTGCTGGGTCATATACTCAAAGACGATGGACAGCTCCTTGTCGCTGAGCACCTGCATGTGGTTCTTGGGGGTCGTAGCGTATGTGGTCAGGATCTGGGTGATGTCCTTGGTCTGCTTGCCAAAGTCCTTGGCTACCTCGTGTACACGATATTTATTCTCAAAACTCAAATAAAGCCACCTCCATAATTATGCTTTCCTGCGCTTCCCCTTGTTCTTGTTGGGGGAGCGCTTGGCGTCCCGGCGCTGTTTCACGCGGGCGGTCTTCTGGGCTAAGGTCTGCCAGGCTTCGCCGTAGGTCTCCTGGTCGTCCTGGGCCAGGCGCTCGGCGATGGACGCGGCAAAGCCCACGTCCGTCACGGCGACCATGGCGCAGCTCGTGCGGCCCAGGCCGCTGCCCAGCTCCTCCTTGGTCAGGGGGAGGGTGAGACAGATGGTTTTTCCGGCTTGGCTGAAATGAAGGGCCCGACGGATGGTGTTGTCCGCCGCGTCGCTGGCCAGCAGCAGCAGGTACCCCTTGTGGCACCGGCAGGCTGTCCCAACAGGCTCTTCGCCCACGGCAAGCCGCCCTGCTCGCAGCGCAAGGCCCAGCAGGGAAGGAATACTATCCATCCAGACCACCTCCTTCCATCTCCTGGGCAAGGGCGTCGTACACGGCGTCGGGAATGGGCAGGTCAAAGGCCCGTTCCAGGGCTCTCGACTTGCGGATCCGCTTCAGACATGCCGGGTCGGGGCAGAGGTAGGCCCCGCGCCCAGGCTTTTTGCCGTGGAAGTCCAGGCTGATCTCGCCCTGGGGAGAGCGGACCACCCGGATCAGCTCCCGTTTCGGTTTCATTTCCCGGCAGCCAAGGCATTGGCGCAGGGGGATCTTCTTCGGCACGGTGCTGCCTCCTTCCTTCTCTCTATCCGATCTATGGTATAGACGATCAGCTTACGCTGTTGGTCTTGGGGTCAGGCCTCCGGAGCTTCGGGGGCTTCTTCTGCGGGGGCCTCGTCGTTGGATGCTTCTTCGGCGGGTGCTTCCTCCGTGGAGTCCTCGGCAGGTTCCTCAGCGGTGGGGGCCTCGTCGTCGGGCAGGGTGTCCTTGCCGTCTGCGGGCTCCTCGGCAAAGACGTCTTCGTCGTCCGCTTCCTCTGCCTGGGCGGCACGCTCGGCTTCGGCCAGGGCGTCCTCTTCCTCCCACTCGTGGGCGGCGGAGGCGGACTTGATGTCGATCTTATAGCCGGTGAGCTTGGCGGCCAGACGGGCGTTCTGGCCCTCCTTGCCGATGGCCAGAGAGAGCTGGTCGTCGGGCACCACCACGCGGCAGCTCTTGCTGCCCTCCAGGGGCAGAACGGAGAGGACGTCGGCGGGGGAGAGGGCGGCGGCCACATACTGGGCGGGGTCGTCGCTATATTTAATAATGTCGATCTTCTCGCTGCCCAGCTCGGCGACCACGTTGTTCACGCGGGCGCCCTTGGGGCCTACGCAGGCGCCGATGGGGTCCACGTTCTCGTCGGCAGACCAGACGGCCAGCTTGGAGCGGCTGCCAGCCTCGCGGGCGATGGAGCGGATCTCGACGGTGCCGTCGTAAATTTCCGGCACCTCCAGCTCGAACAGGCGCTTGACCAGGCCGGGGTGGGTGCGGGAGATGAGGATCTGGGGCCCGCGGCTGGAGCGGCGGACCTCCACCACATAGACCTTCAGACGGTCGCCCTCGTGGGCCACCTCGCCCCGGACCTGCTCGGAGGGGGAGAGGTAAGCGTCGGTGGATTCGCCGTCGCTGGTGATGCGCAGGGTGACGGCCCCGTTCCGGGGATCCACGCGGGTGACGGTACCCACCAGCATCTCATGCTCCTTGGAGCTGAACATGTCGTAGATCATGCTGTGCTCGGCTTCCCGCATGCCCTGGATGATGACCTGCCGGGCCGTTTGGGCGGCGATGCGGCCGAAGTTCCGGGGCTTGATCTCGATGCGGACCACGTCGCCGCTCTGGGCGGAGGGCAGGCTCTTGCGGGCCTCGGCCAGGGCGATTTCGGTGGCGGGGTTCGTGACCTCCTCCACGATCTCCTTCTTGACGTACATCCGCACGGTCTCGGTGATCTCGTTGGCCTCCACGAACACATTGTCGGTCACGCCCTCGTGGTCCCGCTTGTAGGCGGAGACCAGGGCCTGGGTGATCTTCTCCAGCATGTAGTGCCGGGGGATGCCCTTCTCTTTCTCGATCAGGGTGACGGCGGCAAAGAATTCCTTGCCGTCCAGCTCATTGCTTTTCGCTGCTTTCTTCGTTGTTTTTTTTGCCATGACTTTTGATCGTCTCCTCAAACTCAGTGGTATGGAACGGCACAGAGCGCACAGACTAGGCTCTGGACCGGGGTTCTTTTCGAGTAAACTTAAAATCCAACGTGCAGGCGGACCTGGGCCACGTCCTTCTTGGCGAAGGTCACGGGGCCGTCGCCAAGGTCCAGGGTCACATCGCCGTTGTCATAGCCGACCAACGTGCCGGTGACGGCCTTCTGGCCGTTCACGGGCTGGTAGAACTTGGCGTCCACCTGCTCGCCCAGAAAAGCCGCAAAATGCTCCGGCTTTTTCAAGGCCCGGTCGGCCCCGGCGGAGGAGACCTCGAAGGTATAGGCGTCCTGAATGGGGTCCGCCTCGTCCAGCAGGTCCGACAGGGTCCGGCTGACGGCCTCGCAGTCGTCGATGGAGACGCCGGTCTCCTTATCAATATACACCCGCAGATACCAGCTGCCGGCTTCCTTGACGTATTCCACGTCCCACAGGGTACAGCCGTTTTCTTCCACCACAGGGCGGGCCAGCTGTGCGGTCAGATCAGTGATTTTGGACATAGTAACCTCCATGCGCCGGGGGGCGCTGCACACAACGTATTCATAAAAGAAAGAGCGGGGCAAGCCCCACTCTGTCCTAACTTACATCTTCAAATCATGCACATTATAGCACACCCACCGGCAACATGCAAGGGGTTTGGGACAATTCTCAGGAAAAGATAGGTACCGTCGGAATCGGACGGATGTTCTGCCTTACCTTATTATAATATCCGTTTTTTATCTTGACGAAAAGATGCGAAAGTGTAAAAAAAAGATAATGAAATTGGAAATCCTGGCAAAGTTATGCCAAAACTATTGCCGAATAGGGGAAAATTAGGTATACTGTTTGTGATTGTATGCATTTGTATGCAGGAAAAACACAGACAAAGGAGGCCGTAGCTGTGGCCAAAAAGAAAAAGCGTCGGCTGAAGAAAAAATACCGCATTTTGCGCGGCATCTATATCGCAGTGGTCGTGATCGCTGCCATCATCGTGATCGCCTATGCAGCGCTGAAGTTCACCGTCCGTGCCCCGGAGATCAAGCAGCCGGATGACACGGGAAGCCAAACATCCCAGGAAATCGTCCCCGGTATGACCACCGGTGACCATACCAGACGAGAACAGACCTACACGTTCATGCTCTGCTGTCCCGACCAGGCCAGCGGCAATGCGGACGCCATCATGCTGGTGACCTATGACGTGCCCAACCAGAAGATCGGCATGCTCTCTGTGCCCCGTGACACCATGGTGGACCAGTCCAGCCCCAAGATCAACGCCGCCATGCACAAGGGCGTGGAGAACCTCCAGTCCGTGGTCTCTGATTTGGTGGGCTATCCCATCGACTTCTATATCCAGATCGACCTGGACGGCTTCCGGGAGCTGGTGGACGCCGTGGGCGGCGTGGACTTCAACGTCCCCGTGGAGATGTATTACAACGACCCCACCCAGGACCTGAGCATTTTCTTCCAGCCCGGCATGCAGCACCTCGACGGTGAGGACGCCATGAAGGTCTGCCGCTTCCGCAAGAACGGCGACGGCACCGGGTATCCCATGGGCGACATCCAGCGCAGCGAGACGGTCCGGAAGCTGATGATCACCGTGGCCAAGAAGCTCGTGGCCAACATCGGCAAGCTGGACCAGTTCGTGAGCATCATGCAGCGGAACATCCAGACCAACCTCTCCGCCACCGACCTGACCTGGTTCGTGACCAAGGCCGTGGGCGTGAATCTGGACAGCGGCGTCTCCGGCGACGCACTCCCCGGCGATGGCAGCGTGACCTATGGCTCCACCCGCTACTGCTATGAGCTGGAGCCGGGCAAGAGCCTGGAGATGATCAACCGCCTGGTGAATCCCTATACCGCTTCTCTGACCGCGGAGGACGTGAACATCTTCCAGATCAGCAAGCAGAATGGCCGCGGCTACCGCGCCACCGCCAGCGACTTCCAGACAACGGACGGCAGCACCGACACGACAGACACCTCCAACACGAGCACCGGCCGTGACCCGGAATATGACTGATACGATGCAGCCCCCTCCCACAGGGGCACCCAAGACGGGAGAGACGGACAACGTCTCTCCCGTCTTTTTTAACAAATCACTTCGATAAAGGAATTGACGGCTTAGCAAAAATGACTTGCAGAAAAAATAGGAAAATTGAGGAAGAAAAAAGACGAAAAAGAAAAAATTTCCTTTGTGCTATTTCCATAGAAAACAAAAAATAGGCTTTTGACAGGCAAAGTGTTCACAATGCGTCCATAAAAAATTTGATTTTACGTCAAAAATGCGGAAAAAACCGAGCAATAGCAACAAAAAATGGGATGATTTCTTGTGCAAATAATGTATATTTGTGTAAAATACCGAAGCAAAAGGCCTTGCGTTTTGTGTAAATCGTGATACAATGGGCTTGCATCGATGAAAAGACGTGGAAAAGGAGAAGGACTTTACTTTTTTAAGTGAAGTCGAAAGAAAAATTGCAAGTTAAGCAAACAGTGTATTTTTAGTAGGAGGGAACGTAATGAACTTAATGCTTCCTAGTGCCCGGCGTAAAGAGGGCGCGAAGCAACCCTGCATTAAGATCTGGAAGTTCGATCTTCGGATCCCCTTCGTGCATTACGAATGGGAAATTCCAGAAATGATCCAGGCTTGCGTCGTGTTCATGACCGGCTCCGCAGCAACTGCATATCTGCAGGACCTGTTCGGATTCACATTTGAAATGGCACTGTCCATCGTGTTCGTCCATGAGCTGCTGTACATGGTCAACAACACCCTGGGCGACCCCCTGATCGGCGGCTGGATCACACCTGCCGTGCCGTTGATCACCGCATTCCTGTTGAACTTCGAGGGCATTGCTCGTATGCATGCTCTGGTCGGCATGGAGTTGCTGCTTGGTTTGATCTACGTCATCCTGGGCGCGACCGGCATCGCCACCAAGATCATCGACATCTGCCCCCAGTCTTTGAAAGCAGGTATCTTGATCGGCTCAGGCTTTGCGGCCTGTGTCGGCCCCTATGGCTTTAAGGCGCTGGATGCCGGCGGCAAGGGCTTCTTCATGTACCCTGTCTCCTGGTCCATCGGCTGCTGCTTCGGCCTGTTCCTCCTCTTCTCCAACGGCTTTGCCAAGGTCAAGTTCGGTAGCAAGAACCCCTTCATCAAGCTCATCACCAAGGCCGGCTTCGTGCCTTCCATCATCCTCGGTGGTATCATTGCTTGGATCATCGGCGAGGTCGACCTGCCTGACTTCTCCACCGTCACCAGCTTCTGGTTTAACCCCCTGCCCGGCCTGAAGTGGGTCTGGGGCAACTTCTCCATCCTCGGCATCGGCATTCCTCCTGCGTCCATCCTGGCCAAGGACCTGCCTATGGCCATCATGTGCTACGTTATCGCATTCGGCGATATCGTCGGTGGTACTGCCTTCATGGAAGACACCAAGCGGTATCGTGAGGACGAGTACATCGACGTCAACCCCGACCGTACCAACATGTGCTGCGGCTTCCGTAACCTGATCGAGGCTTTCTTCAGCCCCACCTGCACCATGTCCGGTCCTCTGTGGTCTGCTATGACCGTGTCCGTGGCCGAGCGTTATAAGACCGGTAAGGAAAACATGTACTCCATCTTCGGTGGCTCCTGCACCTTCAACACCACCAAGTGGATCTGCCAGCTGATCGTGCCTCTGATGGCTCTGATCAAGCCCATCCTGCCTCTGGCCATGGCCCAGACCCTGATCATCCAGGCCTTTGGTTCCTTCTACGTCGGCATCAACATGACCCGCACCAACGTGGAGCGTGGTGTTGCCGGTATCACCGCCGGTGCTATCGCCACCTGCGCCAACCCATCGTATGGCTTGTTCGTCGGTATCGTTCTCTGTATCTTCATGGAGATCGTGGGCATGAACAAGAAGGAGCGCCGCGCCAACATCGAAGAGGGTATCGAGATCTATATGAAGAATACCCGCGCCGAGCTGGACGACCTGGACGCCAAGGCTGCTGCTAAGGCTGCCAAGAAGGCCTAAGCTTCTCCATACATCACCTGACCCACTCTTTCATCCCCAACCGTATTTTTCCGAATCCAATCAAAACGATTGACTTTCTGATGCACCTGGACCCGGCTCCCTGCTTTGGCAGGGAGCCGGGTTTTTCTCTGCAAAAAGAGACAGAGCGCTCACGATGCGCTCTGTCTCTCTATGATATAATGTATCATGTGTATCCTGCGGAAGTAGGAGGGGAGCGGTTACTTCTCCTCGTCCCGCAGAAAGTCTTTGTACAGCATACTGGGCTGGACCCCGGTGTTGTTCTGGTATTTGCCGGACTCGTATTTCTCATAGTCGCCCAGGATGGTGTGGTAATAGATCTGGCAGATCTCTACGTTGGGGTAGATCACGATGGGGTGGATGCAGAACATCTCCAGCGTCCAATACCCGGCAAAGCCCACGTCGCCAAACCCGGCCGTCACATGGATGAACAGACCCAACCGGCCCACAGAGGAGCGGCCCTCCAGCATGGGGACGAATCGATCCGTCTTGGTGTACTCCACCGTGCGGCCCAGATAGAGCTTGTTGGCCTCCAGCAGCAGTCCGCTTTCGGGGATAGTCAGGTGCTTGACGGGGTTCTTGGCTTTCATGTCCAGGGTGTCGGTGTCATAGACCAGCAGCTCGTTGGAAAGGCGCAGGTTGTAGCTGTTGGGATTGAGCTGGGACGGGCGAAAGGGCTCGATGATAATGTCTTTGCCCAGGTTCTTTTTGATCTCCTCGCCGGACAGCAGCATGGGGGTCCCTCCTTCTCTCAAATTTTCGTGGAAATGTCTCTATAATAATATATGAGGTATCTTGGTGGGGGCAGGGGAGCGGTCAGCCGGACTGCTTCGCGGCGGCGCGGTTGAGTTCCCCGAACTGAAGGCAGATGCCTTTGATGCAGGTTTGCAGGGCTTTCCGCAGGTGGCCGTGATAGGTCTGGTTCAGCAGCTCCACCAGCGGCTCCGGCCCCCGGTGCAGGTCGTAGCCGGTGAGCAGCTCCCGGATGAAGCGGCGGCCCAATTCCGTGGCCATGGTGCAGTCTGCGTCCTGGATGATCCCTCCGGGCATCTCCGCCGTGACCACCAGGACCAGGTGGGAATAGAGCTTCTGGGCGGTGGTGTTGTCGGGCAGCTTGGCGTAGCCGGATAGAAAAACCTTGGGCAAGAGAACCCCCTCCAAAACGATAGGATAATGCCAAACGATCCCGATTGACAAAGAGATGATTTCACCTGCAACCAGATATTCAGCACATTTTAATGTACCACATGTCGGTAGGGATGTCAACAAGACAAAAAATTAGCCTAAACTTCCTGAAAAAGACAGAAAAGATGACTGTTGCGACAAATTAGCCTCTGCAAACTCGTGAGAAAATGGCGAAAAAATACAAAAAACCAGCGAAAACCTGTTGACATTCTGTTTTTCAAGTAGGATAATAAGGACGGATTTAAGGAACTCTGCAAAGCAGAATTTTAAGGATGTGAATTTAGTATGCAGCCAAACAATCTTGCAAAAGAAATCCGGAAGCTGCTTCCGGGTACCGACTGCACCGGCCACGGCGGATGTGGATTTGCCTCTTGTGACAAATGCGCCGAAGCCATCGCCAAGGGCGGTTCGGTGAACCTATGTCCCGCCTGTACCGACGAGGACATCATCGCCATTGCCGCGCTGACCGGCGGGGAAGCCCTGCCTGCCAAGCACGAGGCAGCCTTCATCAAGTGCACCGGCTGTGCCGCCGGCAAGTCCCGGCTGAAGGTCTACGCTTCCTGTGAAGAGGCCGTGAAGAGCGGTTTCCTGGCAGGAGAATGTACGTATGGGTGCGTCGGCTCCGGCTCCTGCGTGGATGCCTGCACCTTCGGTGCGCTCACCATTGAGCACGGCAACGTGCACCTGGATAAGTCCAAGTGCAACGGCTGCGGCGCCTGCGCCGATGTCTGCCCCCAGAAGCTGGTCCACATGGTCCCCGACGATGCCTCCAACTTCGTGCCCTGCTCCAACCAGGACGAGGAGGACGTTGCCCTGCGTCTGTGCGGCCACAGCTGTATCGGCTGCGGCGACTGCGCCGAGGCCTGTCCCGAAGAGGCCATCTCCATCGTGGACAACTGCGCCGTCATCGACTATGAGAAGTGCGTGGGCTGCGTGGCCTGCACCGTCTCCTGCCGCAAGAAGATCATCGAGGATACCTACCATGATCTGACCAAGCTCAAGTCCACCGTTGCTTTCGTCCGCTGCCGCGGCGGCTGGCACAACCACGAGGTCTATGCCCAGGCCGGTGCCACCAACTGCCACGAAGCCGTGAAGATGGCCCTGGACGGCCACTGCAACTTCGGCTGCGCCGGCTTCGGCGACTGCGTCCAGGCCTGCCGCTTCGACGCCATCGAGATCGTCAACGGCACCGCCAAGGTCGATCCCAATAAGTGCGTGGGCTGCACCGCCTGCGTCCACGTCTGCCCCCAGGAGCTGCCCGTCATCGTGCCTTACAAGGGCGCCAAGCTGGTCCCCTGCGCCTCCCAGGATGATCCTGAGGTCCGCAAGCAGCTGTGCTGGGTCGGCTGTATCGGCTGCGGCGACTGCGCTGCCAACTGCCCTGACGGCCTGATCCACATGGAGAACGGCCGTGCCGTCATCGAGCCTGAGCGCTGCGAAGACTGTAACATCTGCTCCTATGTCTGCCCCAACGGCGTGATCAGCGCACGGGAGATGCCGGAGTTCACCTATGTTCAGGTTCGTGCCATGGCAGCACAGAAAGGAGGCGCGGCAAAATGAAAAAAGTGAAAGACACCAGACCCTTTAAGAGTATGGACGCGAACACCGCCGCCGGCCACGTCGCCTATGCTTTTACTGAGGTAGCCGCTATTTACCCCATCACCCCCTCTTCCCCCATGGCAGAGCACGTGGACGAATGGGCCAACCAAGATAGAAGAAACATCTTCGGCAACCGCGTGAACATCGTGGAGATGGAATCTGAGGCCGGCGCTGCCGGTGCCGTCCATGGCTCCCTGTCCACCGGTGCCCTGACCACCACCTTCACCGCCTCTCAGGGCCTGATGCTGATGATCCCCAACCTGTATAAGATCGCTGGCGAGGGCCTGCCCGGCGTGTTCCACGTCGCAGCTCGTACCCTGACCACCCACGCCCTGTCCATCTTCGGTGACCATCAGGACGTGATGGCCTGCCGCGGCACCGGTATGGCAATGCTGGCCTCCGGTACCCCCCAGGAGGTCATGGACCTGGCTCCTGTTTCCCACCTGTCCGCCATCGAGGGCAGCATGGGCTTCATCAACTTCTTCGACGGCTTCCGTACCTCCCACGAGATCCAGAAGCTGCGTACCTGGGACTATGAGACCCTGAAGGGCATGGTCAACTGGGATGCCGTGGATAAGTTCCACGCCGAGGCCAACCTGCCCCACCACCCCTATCACCGCGGCTCCAACGAGCCCCCCGAAACCTTCTTCCAGCACCGCGAGGCTTCCAACCTGACCTATGACAAGCTGGTCGACATCGTGGTCGGCAACATGAACAAGGTCAACGAGGCCATCGGCACCAACTACAAGCCCTTCAACTACTACGGTGCGCCCGACGCCACCGACGTGGTCGTGGCTATGGGTTCCGTCTGCGGCACCCTGGAGGAAGTCGTGGACGTGATGAGAGCCAAGGGCGCCAAGGTCGGCGTGCTGGAGGTCCACCTGTATCGTCCCTTCTCCGCCAAGCACATGCTCTCTGAGCTGCCCAAGTCCGTCCAGCGCATCGCTGTTCTGGACCGCACCAAGGAGCCCGGTGCATTCGGTGAGCCTCTGTATCTGGACGTTACCGCTGTGCTGGACGACGCCGGCATGAAGGATATCCGCGTCATCGGCGGCCGGTATGGCCTGTCCTCCAAGGACACCACCCCCGCTGACATGTACTCCGTGTTCCAGCACCTGGCCAAGGGCGGCCACAACCACTTCACCGTGAGCATCGTGGACGACGTGACCCACCTGTCCATCGAGAAGTGCGAGTTCGAGCTGCCCCACGATCCCACTCAGGCTTCCGTCAAGTTCTGGGGCATCGGTTCCGACGGTCTGGTCGGCGCTTCCAAGAACACCTCCAAGATCATCGGCGACCACACCGACAAGTATGTTCAGGCATACTTCCAGTATGACTCCAAGAAGTCCGGCGGCCTGACCATCAGCCACCTGCGCTTTGGTGACAAGCCCATCCGTTCTTCTTACTATGTCGGCGCTGCTGACTGTGTGGTCGTAGGTAATCCCGCCTACATCGGCAAGTATGACATGGTCCGCGACGTCAAGCCCGGCGGTATCTTCATGATCAACTGCGACTGGGAAGGCGAAGAGCTGGAAGCTCGTCTGCCCGCCGACATCAAGCGTGCCATCGCCAAGAAGAAGATCAAGCTCTACACCGTCGATGCCGTGAACATCGCCCGCAGCATTGGTCTGAAGGGCCGGATCAACACCATCATCCAGTCCGCTTACTTCAAGCTGGCTGATCTGATCCCCGCTGAGGATGCCATCGAGTACATGAAGCAGGGTATCATCAACGACTACGCCGCTAAGGGCCAGAACATCGTTGACATGAACGTGGCCGCCGTCATGGCCGGCCAGACCGCCGCCAAGGAAGTCAAGGTCCCCGCAAGCTGGGCCGACGCTGTGGACGGCGAGAAGCCTGAGCTGAAGCTCAACACCGTGAACGCAGAGCAGGATGCTTACGTCCGCAACATCCTCATTCCCACCAACAACCTGGAAGGCGACGCCCTGCCCGTCTCCGCCTTCCTGCCCTATGCCACCGGCAAAGTTCCCTCCGGCACCGCTGCCTTCGAGAAGCGCGGCATCGCCGTGGACATCCCCGTCTGGCACGCCGAGAACTGCACCCAGTGTAACTGGTGCTCCACCGTCTGCCCCCACGCTGTCATCCGTCCTTACATTCTGAAGGAAGAGGATGCTGAGGGCCTGACCACCGTGGACTGCAAGACCGCTCCCGGCAAGAAGTTCTTCATCGGCGTCTCCGCTGAGGACTGCACCGGCTGCGGCTCCTGCGTGGAGATGTGCCCCGCCCGCGGCAAGGCTCTGGCTATGGAGCGCTCCGCTGGCCGTATGTTCCAGGATCAGGAGAACTTCGAGTACGCCAAGAAGAAGGGCGTGCAGCAGGGCTCTGACAAGACCGTCAAGGAAGCTCAGTTCCTGCGTCCCTATCTGGAGTATTCCGGCGCTTGCCCCGGCTGCGGCGAGACGCCTTATGCCAAGATGGTCACCCAGCTCTTCGGCGACCACGCCATCATCGCCAACGCCACCGGCTGCTCCTCCATCTGGGGTGCTTCCGTGCCCAGCATGCCTTACGTCGTGGACGAGAACGGCCGCGGCCCCGCTTGGGCAAACTCCCTGTTCGAGGACAACGCTGAGTTCGGCTACGGCATGTCCGTGAGTATGCGCACCCGCCGCACCGCCCTGCGCAACACCGTGGAGCGTCTGGCAAAGAACCCCGCCTTCGCTGGCACTGCCGGCGCTTGGCTGGAAAAGATGAACACCCCCGAGGCAAACCACCTGGGCGAGTATCTGGTCGCCCTGTGCAAGGTCTATGCCGACAACGAGGATGCTCAGTATATCATCAAGAACGCTGACCTGCTGCCTCGTCCCTCCATGTGGATCTTCGGCGGCGACGGTTGGGCTTACGACATCGGTTACGGCGGCCTGGACCACATCCTGGCTTCCCGCGAGAACTTCAACGTTCTGGTCTTCGATACCGAGGTCTACTCCAACACCGGCGGACAGTCCTCCAAGTCCACCCCCACCGGCG
>OLNE01000903.1_pt1 | contig 24514 bp, 18 predicted proteins | sample 1672431 | NCBI WGS metagenome assembly OLNE01 (sample SAMEA3136685, study PRJEB25190) | human gut metagenome | reverse complement strand
CTTTCATAATTTACAGTGATTGTTTTTCACTGTCTCCTATAAGGGGAGCATATCATTGACGAGGGGGAGGCACCACGTCGAAGCCGCCGAATGCCCGGTCGAGCACGGCGACGTGGTGCCTCGCGACGAAGGTTCAAGGCTTTGGCCGGGGTGAAGCACCACGTCGGAGCCGCCGAATGCCCGGGCGGCGCGGGCGACGTGGCGCCCCGCGACGAAGGTTCAAGGCTTTGGCCGGGGTAAAGCACCACGTCGAAGCCATCGAATGCCCGGTCGAGCACGGCGACGTGGTGCCCCGCGACGAAGGATTAAGGCTTTGGCCGGGGTGAAGCACCACGTCGAAACCGCCGAATGCCCGGGCGAGCCCGGCGACGTGGTGCTTCGCGACGAAAGATCAAGCCTTTGGCCGGGGGGAGGCACCACGTCTAATCTGCAGAATGCCCGTCCGGCGCGAGCGACGTGGATAAAAAAAAGAAAGAATTGACGACAAACTCACCTCCTCCCCTTTTCGTCGTCAATTCTAATCATCTCCTCATGCTTTCTGCTCTAATATGCATTCGGCATAAATAAAATTGACGACAGACCCACGCCTTTGGAAAGTCTGTCGTCAATCTAATATTTTCTTTACATTTTTATTCTAATCTAAGTTCCGTTCAAAGTCGAAAACTCCTTCTTCTCACTCAGGTCTCACTCGGGTTTTCTGCTTCCAAGGTTTCATCCTGCCCTCTCCCCCGAGCATTTTACTCTAATTCACCCGGCGGCCGCGAGGAAATTGACGACGAAGCCTCTGCGAAGAGTGGTTCGTCGTCAATTTCTTCCGCTTTCCCGAAAGCAGCATGAATTAGAGTCGCGCGGCAGGGCATGTTGGCGCCTCGCTCCTCGGGAAGCCTTGTTTCTTCATCCGGTCACGCCAACACAGGCCGGATTTTCCCGGGCTGACGGCGCCTTTGTTGGCGCTTTACTCCCGGCAACGCCTTGTTTCTCCGTCCGCCAACGCCAACACGGGCCGGTTTTTCCCGGTCTGCCAGTGTCGTTGTTGGCGCCTTGCTCCCCTCAAAGCCTTTGCCCTTCATTCGACCACGCCAACAGGCCGCCCCGAATCCATTCCCCGGCTGACGGCGCCTATGTTGGCGCCTTGCTCCAGGGCATTGTTTGTGCCGCCAGCCTCGGGAACAAAAAAGCCTGCACCCGAGCAGCAATCTCATCGTTACGCTGAGATCACTGCCCGAATGCAGGCTTTAGTTTTTCTTTAAGCTTCCACTAGCCCAGGAATCCCAGAGAGCTGAGCAGAATGATGATAACGAATACCGGTGCCACATAGCGAACCACTACGCGGTACATCTTCTCCATGCGGAACTTGGAGGACAGCTTGATTTCCTCGGCGATATGGTCCACACCAACGCAGCGAGCTACCAGGACGCACAGTGCGAACGCCGCAATCGGCATCATTACAGAATTGGTAGCGAAATCAAAGAAGTCCAGAATCTGCATTCCGAAAATCTTTACGAAGCCCAGGGAGCTGTATCCCAGAGAGTTCAGGGTTCCCAGACCGAACAGCAGCAGGGTTACCAGCAGAGTGGACTTTCTGCGGCTCCATCCCAGCTCGTCCTGGAAGGTGGAGGTGCTGGTCTCTGCCAGAGAAATCGCACTGGTCAGCGCTGCAAAGAGCACCAGAAGGAAGAAGATGAATCCAACCCAGCGGCCCAAGCCCATGCTTGCAAACACCTTTGGAATCGTGATGAACATCAGGGACGGACCTGCATTCAGCGCATTCGGATCTCCGCCGGAGAATGCGAATACCGCCGGAATGATCATCAGTCCTGCCATGATGGCAATTCCACTGTCAAAGAGAATAACCTGTCCGGTTGCTTTCTCAATATCCACGTCCTTCTTCATATAAGAACCGTAAGTTACCAGAATTCCCATTGCGATGGAGAGGGAATAGAAGCTCTGGCCCAACGCCGCAACCACGGACATCCAGGTGAAGTTCTTCATATCCGGAACCAGGAAGTACTTGATTCCCGCCGCGGCGCCCGGACGCGTCATGGAGTAGATTGCAACAATCAGCGCCAGGAACACCAGCATCGGCATCATGATTTTGGAGATTCTCTCCACGCCGTTCTCCACGCCGGCGAAAATTACCACGACAATCATCAGCGCAAATACCACGAACCACAGCTCTGCACTGGCGTCATCGCTGATGAATCCGCCGAAGAAGGCATCGTCTGCCGTCGCGTTCACATTGCCCCGAAGGAACTCGTAAAGGTATTTCACAACCCATCCGCCGATTACACTGTAGTACGGCATAATCAGCATCGGAATCACCGCATTGAGCCATCCGCCGCATACGGCCAATTTGCCCTTGCTAAAAGCACGGAACGCGCCCACCGGACTCTTCCGGGTCATTCTTCCCAGCGCATTCTCGGACATCATCATGGTGTATCCGAATGTAATTGCAATAATCAGATAAATCAACAGGAAAATCCCGCCGCCGTGTCTTGCAGCGAGATAGGGAAACCTCCAAATGTTTCCCAGGCCGACTGCGGATCCCGCCGTCGCTAATACATATCCTAACTTACCGGAAAAACTTGCTCTCGATTCCGACGATACGTGCGCCGCATCATCAAAATAAGGTTCTTGCTTTGCCATTAACCTGTACTCCTTTCACCCTCATCCGATCTTTGTGGTTGGCCGGACAAATTTTGCTCAAAATATTATCAACATGAACTATATTTTATCCTCCAATGACAAAAAAAGCAAGCTTTTTAAGGATATTTTTATAAATTGTTTTTTCCTACCGTTGCTTCTTCCGTTTTTTTCGATCGTTTCCTCGGAGAAGGTTGAAAATCAACAGGAAAATCCCCCGCACCAGTGCGAATATCACGAAGAAAAACAGGAATCCGCCCATGCCGGCCACCACGTCTTCCATCTCCATGTTGCCGGTTCCGTAGAACCCTTGACCGATTTCAATGGAGAATGTCAGCACGATCATTACCGTGAACGCATAGATAAATGCAATCACCAACGGATGATTCTGCAGCAGCTTGAAGATGAAATACGCTGCTAACACCACAATCATCCCGATGATTCCCATGACGATAAAATGCAGTTTTTTGTCGCTGTTGTAGTATCCCCATCCGTCGTTCATGCCCATGATTTCGTCATGAATTCGGGCGGTCCACATCACAATGCTATAGATTAATTCAGACATAATCCCTCCTTCTCCGGCTACCGATTCCGCGTCACGATGCCTTCCTCAGTTACCACGGCATCCATGGGAACATCCAGGGCATCCACCGCCACGTTGGACAGAATCATTTTCTCCGGGCACAGTGCCATCTTGACAAAATCCGTCCCCTCCAGATATCGGTCGTAGTATCCCGCACCGTGACCCAGGCGGTTGCACCGCTTATCGCATGCGACGCACGGAATCAGCGCCAGGTCGATTTCTTCTCGTGCTACTGTCTCTGCATCCTCCCGTGGCTCTCGGATTCCGTACTTTCCGGAAAGGAGATCCTCCGGTCCGGTGTAGCACTTCGCTTCCATCTGATTCTCCGGAAGACACAGCGGGATGCAGATTTTTTTACCATCGGCGAGCGCTTGCGCGATAAAACCGTCGGTGATGACTTCCTTGCCGTAACTCATGTAGACGAAGATGGTTCCAGCATCCCGGTAGGCCTCGCTCGCCAGAATGTGCTTTGTGATGGCGTCGCTGGCGTCTCGGAGGTAGTCCATGTCCATCTCCTTCCGCAGGTCCCGGCAGCGGTCCCGAAGGATGCCTTTCCGGGCCCGGATGCTGTTCGCCATCATGGCATCGCCCTTTTTTGCCAATGTATCGATCATTCTCATTTTGAACACTCCATTTCCTCTATAAGATATTGATAGTGACGGTACTGCCGCCGGATTTCATTTTGCGCACCAGCAGCTGCCGGTCGATGCGGTTCTGAAGCTCCGTCACGTGGGAGATGATCCCCACGATTCGGCCGCCGTCCTCCGCCAAGGTCTGAATGGCCTTCATGGCCTGATCCAGAGTTTCTTCATCCAGGGAGCCGAAGCCCTCGTCCACGAACAAGGCATCCAGCTGAACGCCGCCGGCGCTTTCCTGAATCTCATCGGAAAGTCCCAGTGCCAGGGACAGGGACGCCATGAAGGATTCTCCGCCGGAAAGGGTGGAGACGCTTCGGGTGGTACCGTTGTAGTGGTCCACCACGTCCAGGTCCAGCCCGCTCTGCTGATTTTTCTGGTATTCCTTTCGGCGAACCAGGTCGTACTGACCGCCGGACATCACTCGGAACCGGGTGTTGGCCCGCACCAGAATCCGATCGAAAAGCTGCTGCTGTACATAAGTCTCCAGCTGAATCCGCTGCTTTCCGGAAAGGTTTCCATTGGCGGTGTCCGCCAGATTTTGGAGCATGGAATACTTCCGTGTCGCCTGCTCCCGCTCGCCGCTCAGCTTTCGAATGTTGCCGGCCGCAGCGGAATTGGTCTCCCAGATCAGGTTATCCTCCTTCGCCTCTGCCTGCAGACGGAGATGTTCGTCCTTTTTCTGCTTCTGATTTTCCTGCAGTTCCGCGGATGTCATCGACTCTGCCGATTCGCCCTCTCGGATCTGCTTCTGCAGCTCGCCCATTCGGCCTTCCGCTTCCTGGATCCGGCGAGCGGCCGCTTTCTCGTTCTCTTCCGCCGACTGCACCGCCTCCCGGATTTCTCGGATTTCCCGGTCCAGTAACGACGCCGCCTTCCCGGCGGACTCCCGGTCCGGATACGGAAGGGTCTCCTTCAGTTCCGAGTAATTTGCAGAGAGATTCTCAATCTGCTCCTGCAGGCGAGCGGATTCCAACTCCAGCTTGCGATAGGCTTCTTCATCACCCTCCTGCTTTTTCTGAAGCGTCTCCAGCTTCTCCTCCAAAACCACTTTCGCCTCGGCCGCCGCTTCCGATGCCGCCAGGGCTTCCGTGACCTCTTTCCATTTTGGCCGAAACCGCTTCTGCTCTTCCATCAGCGTCTCTTTCAGCGCCGCCGGCTCCGTCGGCATATTCAGCCCCTTGGCCTTTTCTTCCATATGCTGAAGGCTGCTGTCTCGGGTTCCCCGCAGAGCTGCCGCCTTTCGGCCGGCCTCATCCATGGCGGTTTTGCTTTCTTCCCAACGCTTCTGGGACTGTTCCACCGTTTCCCGGGTCGGCGCATCGTCGGTTTTCATCGCCGGCGACGGGTGGTGCAAGGATCCGCACACCGGACACGGCTGATTCTCCGCCAATTCCGCCGCCAGGATTCCCGCCTGGTCATCCAGAAACGCCCGGTGCTGCCGGAGATAGGACTCGCCGAATTCCCGTTCCTTGCCGCAAGCCGCCTGATAAGTCACCGCCGCCCGGCTCCACTTTTCCGAAGCTTCCTCATAGGCTTCCAGCAAGGTCTTCAATTCATTGTATTCCGCCCCCTGACTCCGAAGGCGTTCCTTCTCCCCGGAGAACGCTGCGGCCTTCCCGGCCAGCGCCTCCTTTTCTTTGATTTTCTGCCGGCAATCCTGAATTTGCTGTGTCAGGGCTTTCCGGCCCTCTTCCAACTTCTTTCGAGCCGCCTCATCCGAAGCCTGCTTTTTCTCCGCTTCGATTTTCTGCTGCTTCAATTCTTCCAGCCGGTCGTACTGCTGCAGCCGGTCCTGCTCCACGTGAAGCCGCGCTTCCTTCTCCTTCGCTTCCGGTTCACGGCTCCGCGCCGCTTCCAGCTCCTGTTTTCGCTGCTCCGCCGCGGCCTGAAGTTTCGTCCACTGTTCCCGAGTCTCTTCCAGCGCCTTTTTCCGCTTTTCCTGCTCTTCCGCCGCCAGAATCCGGGCCGCCAGAGCATCCAGCTCCCCTCTCAGAAGTTCCTGCTTCTTCTCTCCTTCTTCCAATCTTATTCCGGCCTCATCCCGGAATTTCTCAATCGCCTGAAGGTACTCCTCGTCCCGAAGCCCGCTCCGGTCCGTTCCTTCCGGAAGCCGTGCCCTTTCCTGCTCGAAGCCGATTTCTCGCACCACGTCGTCGTACGTCTTCCGCGCCTGACGGGCCTCTTGCTTCAGGCGCTCCTCCAGCCGGGCATACCGGCCGGTGCGAAAAATACTGCTGAAAATCTTCCGCCGCTCCTCCGTCTTGGCCAGCAGCAGCTTGAGAAAATCCCCCTGGGCAATCATGGCAATCTGCATGAACTGATCCCGGGTCATCCCCAGAATCTCCCGGATTTTCTCGTCCACCTCTCCGGTGCGGGTGAGAATCTCTCCCCCCGGCAGCCGCAGCTCCGCGGATGCGTTCTCCTGGGTCATGCCCTCGCCTCGCAGCTTCGGCCGCTGATAGGTCGGATTCCGGAGAATCTCATATTCTTTATTGCGGTAGGCAAAAACAAGTTTCACCTCCGTGGGGGTATCCGGCTCCGCATAGCGGGAACGCAGCATATCGCCGCTCCGCCGGTCGCTGCTGGCGGTTCCGTAAAGTGCGAAGACGATGGCATCGAAAATGGTGGTTTTACCCGCCCCCGTATCCCCGGTAATCAAGTAGATGCCGCTGGTCCCCAGCCGGTCCATTTCTACGGTCTGTTTGCCGGCGTACGGTCCGAAGGCGGACATTTCTATGCGAATCGGTCTCATACCTGTTCCTCCCAAATTTCACGAATCAGTCCATCCAGATACTCTTTCCGGTCCGAATCCATCTCCTGCCCGTTCTGCTGCTCATACAGCGCGGCGAACAGTTCCCCCGGCGTCCGTTCCTCCACCCGGTCCAACTGCTCCACTTCTTTCTGCGAGCGGGTTCTCCGGTTGTTATAATCCAGCAGCATGATGTTGGGATAGTACTCCCGAAGGCGGGACAGGGCGTCCACCACATCGGTCTCGTCCGTGAGAATCATATGGTAATATTCCGTCTGGAGCTCCCCTTTCTTCCGGGCTTCCTCCAGAATCTCCTCAAAGGTCCCCCGCAGCTCTATCATCTCTCTCCGAGGCTGCAGCGGAATCTGCCGAATTTCCGTCTCTCCTTTTGCCCGAAGCTCCGCCACCGTCACGCTCTTCTTCTGGTGAAGCTCCGAAAAAGAATACTTCAAAGGGGATCCGGCGTACCGAATCGTCTCGCTTCCCACGCGCTGCGGACCGTGGAGGTGCCCCAAAGCGGTATAATCGAAGGGGCTAAAAACACTTCCGTCCACCCGGTCCAGGCCGCCCACCGACAGCTGTTCCGAGTCGCAGGTTTCCGGCAATGCTCCCGCCGCCGTGACGAACTGATGGGCCAGCACCACGTTTCTCCGGGACGTGTCCACCTGCAGATCTTCAATGATGGTTCGCAGCGCATCCGTGTAATCCTCGATTTCAACATCCGGGAAAAAGCTCCGCACCACGGAAGGCCGCAGGAAGGGAATGAGGTAGATGTTCACCTCGCCCCACCGATCCTCCAGGGTGTGGTGCCGGATGGTTCCGTCGTATACCGGCGAGATCCAAATGCCGCTCCCCTGCATCAGCTGATGCCCGAAGGCTACCCGCTCCGCCGAATCGTGGTTTCCGCTGATTAGGAACACCGGGACGTGCTTCGCCGCCACGGCGGTGAGGAAATCGTCCATCAAACGCACCGCCTCTGCCGGCGGGATGGTTTTGTCGTACACATCGCCGGCAATCAGCAGACCGTCCGGCTGCTCCTCCTCCATGATTTCCATAATCCGATTCAGAATGTATTCCTGATCCTCCATCATGGAAAACCCGTTTACCCGTTTTCCCAGGTGGAGATCCGCCAGGTGCATCAGCTTCATTCCTCTAATTCCTTTCCGTCACCACCGGAACAATCCGGCTCTGACTGCTGTACTCCGGATGTTCCACCCGGATACGAATTCCACGCTTATTGTTTCGAAGTTCCCGGGCGGAGAAATCGTGCTCGCTGATCATCAGCGGCATCCTTTTCTCTCCAAGCTCGCCGGTTTCGTTCCGCTCCAGTCCCGGGCAGAGCGCTTCCACGCCCATCTCTTTCAATACCCTTGCCGTCTCCCGGTTCACCCCGTTCAGGCCGTAATCGCCGTACAGCCGGAGTCCCTTTCCCGCCAGCCGGTGCAGCCAGCTCAGGTTCCCCACCAGAATCGGCACACTTTGTCCCAGTTCCCGGATTTCCCCTTCCCGGTGCAGCAGGATGTCGTCCTCACGGCCCTTGGTCACATTGGAAATAAAAGGAACCGCTTCCGGGTCTTCCCGGTTTCCGTACGCCTCCGCTAAAGATTGACCGGAACGGTCCGCCTCCAGGCACAGAGCGGCCAGAGGAACTCGCGGCAAGGTATCCGGAAGAACCGGCAGCCCGGTCTCGGATTCCCCCATCGCTTCCATCGTCCGGAAGCCTTCCGGAAGCGTCCGGCGGAACCGGATCTCCTCTTCCAGCTTGGCCAGGCACTCCCGGCGAAGAGCGTTGATTTCCGATGCTTTTACCCGTATATCAAAGTCCCCTCGGAAGCGGAGGCTTTCCACTTCAAATGGGGTATTTCCCGTCTTTCGAAGGGCATTCTCGTACCGTTCCTTCGGCGTGGCCCGTTCCGCATCCGTCTCGAAAGGACCCGCCTCCAGCACTGCGCTCTTCTTCGCCTGGCTGTCCCACAGCTCCCCCGTTTCCGGGATGGTTGTACCGGTCAGGCGAAGCACATTGTCGAAACATGTCAGGGTCAGATTAATGCCTCGGCGCCGTCCGATGCGGCGGGATTCCGGCGATGCGTCCAAGGACATGTTCCGGAAGGAGCTGCGCGCCGCTTCCAGCTGCTTCTTGGAGGATGTTCGGTACACCGCATCCCCCACCTGCACCGGCTCCTTGAAATCCCCGATGCGCAGAACGCCCTTTCCCGGCTCCTTTCGGTAGCTGATGATGGTGCTGACCGCCCTTCCGGCCTTTCGCTCCGAACGGATTTCGATGCCGTCGCCCATATCCGGCAGGATATCGCAGGATACATCCACCAGGGTGGAGCCCGGTTTTACCGATTGTACGGTTCCGATGCGGATGCCCTGATTCTTTGGAATCACCGGGGACATCAGCTTCTCTCCCGGATTTCCATTCAAATAGCCCGAGGTAAAACCACCTCGGTTAAAAATCTGCCGCAGCTCCCGGCGATCCTCCGGGGTCACGTGATAGCTGCCTTTTTCCATGTATTCGTCGATGTATTTCCGGTAAATTCGGGTGACCACCGCCACATACTCCGGGGATTTCATCCGACCTTCGATTTTGAAGGAGTAGACGCCCGCTTCAATCAGCTCTCCCAGTCGGTCCACCAGACACAGATCCTTGGGACTCAGAAGATGGCCGGAGATTTTCTTTCCGTTTTCATCCACACCTTCATAAGGAAGGCGGCAAGGCTGGGCGCAGGCGCCGCGGTTTCCGCTTCTGCCCCCGTAGAATCGGCTCATTTGGCATTGTCCGGAATAGCAGATGCACAGGGCGCCGTGAACGAACACCTCAATATCCAGGCCCCCATCCCGACAAGCCGCTTCCATCTCCGCCAGAGACAGTTCTCGAGAAAGCACCACCCGTTCGTAGCCCAGCTCCTTCGCCAGTGCCACCGCTTCCGCATCGCAGGCGGTTCCCTGAGTGGAAAGATGCAAGGGAAAATCCGGCAGCTCTTCGTGAATACGCCTTCCCAATCCCAAATCCTGCACAATCAGGGCATCCACCCCCGCCCGATACAGGAATCCGGCGTATTCCACCGCCTCTTCCATTTCCTCATCGAAAATCAAGGTGTTCATGGTCACGAACACCTTCACGCCTCGGGCGTGGGCGTAGTCCAGGGCCTGCTGCATCCTTTCATCGTCAAAATTTCCCGCATTCATCCGGGCGTTGAACAGGCGGCCGCCCACATAGACGGCATCCGCCCCGTTCTCCACCGCCGCAATCAGCGGCTCCATACTTCCGGCCGGAACCAGTAGCTCCGGTTTTCTTCTCTTCTTCATTCCATCCTCTTATGCTTCTATTCTTCGTTCATCTCTTTCACGCAGGTCCAGAAATCCTTCGGGCAATCGATAATCCGGTCCGCATGGTATTTCTCCAGCTCTTCCCGAGGGCGGAATCCCCAGGTGACGCCCACGGTATACACCCCCGCATTCTTTCCCGTCATCATATCCGTGTTGGTATCCCCGAAGTACAGGCATTCCTCCTTGGAAAGACCGAATCGGTCCAGGATTTCGAACACTCCCGTAGGATCCGGTTTGATGGGAATTCGGTCGGTCTGCCCCTGGATGTGATCGAAAGTGTTTTTGCCCAAAATCGTCTCCACCACGTTCACCGCGCTGAGGTGGGGTTTGTTGGAGAACACCGCCAGCTTGCAGCCGCAGTCCCGAAGCTTCTTCAGGGTTTCCGGCACGTACTCGTAGGGCTCCACGTGGTACAGGGGATCCTCCTGCATCCACTTCCGGCACAGCTTGATGCCCTCGGAAAAGAATTTTCCCTCTTCATCGCCGGATGCCGCCAGCGCCCGGCGCAGGGCGTTATCGATGCCGTCCCCGGCGAAATAGTTATAGGCTTCCACCGGCTGCGCCTTCAACCCGTAATGTTTCAAAGTCATATTGATGGGACGGGCGATGGACTCCTGCGTCCGGGTCAGTGTCCCATCCAGATCGAAAATGCATGCTTTAATCATATTAATACCCTCTTTCAAAATCCACGGCGTGAACCAGCGGTTCCCCCGCGATGTATCGCTCCAGGTTTCGGCAGAACAGGTCCACGGACTCCTCCCGGGTGTGTTCCAGGGACATGTTCCCGGAAATGTGCGGAGTGATGATGATGTTCCGCGCATCCCACAGCGGATGATCCTTCGGCAGCGGTTCCGGCACCATAACGTCCAAAGCCGCCCCGGCAATCCGCTCTTCGTTCAGGGCCGCCATCAGCGCATCCTGATCGATAGCGCTGCCCCGGCCCACGTTCACCACGATGGCCTCCTTCGGCAGCATCGCAATGCGCTCCTTGGACAGGGTCCCCCGGGTTTCCTTCGTCTCCGGCATGCACAGCACCAGAATATCCGTTTCCGGCAGCAGTGCATCCAGCTCTCCCGCCGTGATGATACGGTCAAAAGAAGGTTCGTCGCAGCGACCGCTCCGGTTCATTCCGATGACGGTCTTCGCCCCCATCCCCTTCATTCGCTTGGCGGTATATTTTCCGATATCTCCCGTCCCCAGAACCGTCACCCGGCTTCCGTAGATGGAACGAATCGGCACGTCGTGGCGCCATTCCCGATTGTCGATGATTTCCCGGTATCTCGGCATCTGCTTCAGCAGCATCAGGGACACCATCACGATGTGCTCCGAAATAGTCACGCCGTAGGAACCCGCCCCATTGGTGAGCCGGCAGCCCTCCGGCAGCACCCCCGGTTCCAGATACGGTGCGATGCCCGCATAGGAGCTGGCACACCACTTCACGTTCTTCAGCCCCTTCACCGGCTTCGGCGTCTCGCAGAAGACGATTTCCGCATCGTCTATTCTCCCCACCGCCGCATCGTCGTTGTCGTAGAACACTGTGTCAAATCCGCCTTTCGCCGCGGTTTCCTCGATTTTCTTTCGCCTCGCCTCCGTCAGGAAATGCACGGAGACCGCTATTTCACGTCTCATAATCCCATTCTCCCTTCTGTGAAAAAAACTACTTTGATTGTACCACAAGCCCCGGCCATTCTCCATAGCTTGACGGCACCGCAAAAAAAGACGACGCCCCGGTTAACGGGACATCGTCCATTAGGAAGGTTGGTTCTTGCAATTTTATCCTATTTTGCCGTGGCCTTGTCCACCAGGAACTGTCCTACCTTCTCCTGTAAAAAATACTCTTCGAAGTTGTTCTCCTTCGCATAATCCTCGTAAGAGGATCCGGCCTGCTTCTTGAACTGCTTCTCGCTGAGTCCGGTACTTTCCTTGAACTCCTTCAGCCTCTGGTCATAATCGCTGCTGCTGAGACGGATGCCCTCTTCTTTTGCAATGGCATGTGCCACCAGGTGCAGCTTCACGCTCTCCTTGGCGCTGTTCTTTACCATGGCCTGATAGGATTTTTCGTCCATACCATAGGCTTTAATCAAGCTGTCCACGTCCATTCCGTACTGTGAAGCCATCTGCTCATAGTTCTGCTCCACGTCCTTCTTGGCCGCCTTGAGCTGCAGCTTCGGCGTCTTCTTCAGTTTGGAATTTCCGCTGACCTTGCTGAGCAATTCGCTGCCCACGGAATTCTTCTTGTCCTTCTCCAGCTGTTCCCGAACGTGCTTCTCGTATTCCGCCTTCGTCTTGCACTCGTTGTCCGTGTTCTTCTTGATGAATGCCTCCGTCAGCTTCTTCTCTCCGGCATTCTTCAGCTTCGCCTGAATCTGTTTTTCCACGTCCTTGTCGGACACCTTCAGCTGAGACTTTTTGTAGGTCAGCTTGTCCGTGGACGCCACCTTCACGTATTTGTCGTAGCTGAAGAATTTATAGCTGTCCTCCTTGAACAGTCCGGTGTTCATCCAATAGAAGAGGCCGCCCAGCAGAACCACCGCCAGCACGATGCCCGTCACAACGGCGCCCTTCCGGTGACGCTTGCGGAACTTCTTCGACTCGCTCTGATAGCGCTCTTCCTTCCGCTGCGCCTTCTCCTTCTGATACGCATCCCGCTTCTTCTGCTTCTTAATCGCTTTCCGCTCCGCCGGCGACAGTTTCTTCAGTTTCTCTTCTTCTTTTCTTGATACTTTCTTAGCCATTTCCACTCCTGCCTGTTTGTAATTTCAATGCAGTTCTACACCCCCGGATGTAAAATCAACGCTACTTTGATTATACTCATTTTCCCTCGTGCTGTCGACATAAAAAAAAGAATCGGAAGCCTCAGACTTCCGACTCTTCTTATTTTTACGAGAACTATTCCTCTTCCCGACCCAAATCGCTGGAGTTGATGGCCAGTTCACCCATGTTTCGATGGGTATCATACAACATTGGGCATTCCTCTGCCATCTGTTTAATGGTGGCATGCACGTTCTTCATCTCCTCCGCCAGTTCCCGGAAAGCCGCTTCCGGCACATTCCGATTCAAGAAGAGCTGCTCAATCTGGCGATTGAACTGGGTCAAATCTTCCGTCAAATCCAGGAACGAAGAGAATTTGTCGCTTTCGTACGCGCGGCGGAACTTCTGCAGATCCCGCTTCATGTAATCGACGATATCGGTCTCGCCGTAGAATTTTCCCAGCATAATTGGGTACGGGCTTACCCGATGAAGGTACATGCCCTTTCCCCGGCGGAGATCCAGCATGTACTTTATCCGAAATTCCGGTGCAATCTCAAATGTATAAATGTTGATATACGCCGGATCGGACTTGATATGCACCGCGCCCATTTGTTTTGCCATCATGTTGATCATGTCGCTGGACACTTTGTTGGTCGTGTATTCATTGCTCATTAATCCATACCTCCTGACTACATAATATCAAATTTTACCACAAGAAATACAGTGGAAATTACGATGGACAGAAGCATGAACGGCATGCCGACTTTCAGGTAGCTCTTGAAGGTAATCGGATAGCCGTGTTTCGTACTGATGTCCGACAAAACCACATTGGCGGATGCACCAATCATGGTTCCGTTTCCGCCCAGGCACGCACCTAGGGAAATCGCCCACCAGAAGGAGGTGACGTCCATTCCGTCCGCCTGCATGGCCAGAATCAGCGGAATCAGCGTTGCGACGAACGGGATGTTGTCCAGGATGGAGGACAGCAGTGCCGACGCCCACAAAAGCACCAGCATGGTGACCATCGGATGTCCGTCGGTTGCATTGATGATCTTGGATGCGAGTTCCTTGATGATACCCGTCTCGGTCAGACCACCGACAACCACGAACAACGACATAAAGAACAGGATTGTCGTCCACTCTACATCCTGAATGGCCTCGTTCACATCTTCCCTGCCGATAATCAGCATCACTGCGGCTGCGGTCAGAGCGATGACGGAAGACTCAATGCCCAGTTTGTCATGGAACATAAATCCAACGATTACACAGATTAAAACGATGATTCCTTTTCTCATCAGTGCCCGATTGGTAATGGACTTGGACGGATCCAGCTTCTCAATGACGCTGGTATCCACCGTGCCCATTTCAATCTTCTTCTCATATACAATTTTCATCAGCAGAATCAGCACGGCCAGGATGAACAGCACGGCAAAACCGGTGTTTTCCAGGAAGTCCATAAAGGACAGGTGTGCGGCACTGCCGATCATGATATTTGGCGGGTCACCGATTAAGGTGGCGGTACCGCCCACGTTGGATGCCAGAATCTGTCCCATCAGGAACGGAACCGGATCGATCTTCAGCATCCGGGCAATGGCGATGGACATCGGTCCCACCAACAATACGGTGGTAACGTTATCCAAAATTGCCGAAAGCACTGCGGTAATCAGGGTAAAAGCAACCATGATTTTCCACGGATCTCCGTGTACCGCTTTGGCTGCTCGCACCGCAATATATTCGAACATACCGGATCGACGCACGATAGCCACGAAAATCATCATGCCCACCAGCACCCCAATGGTATTAAAATCAATATAGGAAAGTGCCTTGTCCGCCGACATGACGCCGGTGAGAATCAGTACCATTGCCCCGGCCATTGCCGCCGCGGTACGGTGCACTCGTTCGGAGATAATCAGCAGTATCACTATCAGAAACACTGCTACTGCAATAATTTTCATCTTTAGTCCCCTTTCTTAATTGCGGATTCACCGCTTAAATTTTTTTCAATATCCTATTATAATCATTCAAAATTATTTGTCCACTACCCATTGTGTTTTTTGTGTGGTCACTTTGCATTAAAAAAAGTGCGTTAGAAAAATCTAACGCACGAATTTATTTATTTTAATACTTCCGGGCAGGAATTGGAGAATTAAAGGAAATTTGGAGGATTGGAAAGTCTCTTTCGGAAGGGCTGCGTTGCGGCAATTGCGATATCCCGCAGCGGGGAACATATTAAATCCGATTCGCAGGTGAGGTCGCACGGACGGGCTTAGGGACGTGGTGCCTCCCGGCGAAGGAATAAGGCTTTGCGGGCCTTGAAGCACCACGTCCACGGCGCTGAAGGACCGGACGGGCTCAGGGACGTGGTGCCTCCCGACGAAGGAATAAGGTTTTGCGGGTCATGAAGCACCACGTCCACGGCGCCGAAGGGCCGGCCGAACCGGGCGGCGTGGTGCCTCCCGACGAAGGAATAAGTTTTTGCGGGTCATGAAGCACCACGTCCACAGCGCCGAAGGCACGGACGGACTCAGGGACGTGGTGTCTCCCGACGAAGGAATAAGGATTTGCGGGCCTTGAGGCACCACGTCCACGGCGCCGAAGGCACGTCCCTTTTTCCCCCCACTAAAAAAACTGCATGCGGGAGGCAATCTTGGCCGGGGGGTGCGGCGGCTTGAGCCGCAGGCCCCGGCGGTTGCTGACCGCATGCAGTTTTTTTATTCTACTTCCAGTCCTTCCCGAACTTCCAGCTCCGTCTTTTCGATTTCCGGATCCTCCGTGGACCAGGTATCCCGAAGGGTGATGACGGAGGCGGTGATTAGAAGAACGATGCCCACGATGGTGTTCCAGTAGACATGTTCTCCCAGGATAGCCACCGCCAGCACCGGTGCAATGGCCGGCTTAATGAAGAATGCGATGGATCCGGTGGTGGCATCCGAGTAACGGATGGCCAAGAAGTAGAACAGGTATCCCAGACCGGTAACCACGATTCCGCAGTAGAGAAGCACCAGCGGCTGCTCCGTGATATGGGCGAATACCGGACGTCCCATCGGAATCAGGACCAAGAGCAACACCAGAGAACCCAGGATGAAGGAGATGCTGGTCTGAGCGAAAGTACCGATTCGGCCGATGGTTTTTTTGCCCATTACCGTATATGCTGCAAAGGTAACGGATGCCAGAAGCATGGTGCCCATACCGAACACCGTGTTGCCCGGCTGAACGTCCCACGGACGAATCATGAATACCGCTGCCACGATGCCGATGAAAAATGCCAGTCCCTTCGCTTTGTCCATCTTCTCCGAGGTAAAGAAGTGGGCGATAACCATGGTGAACAGCGGGTTCAGGCAAATCAGTGCTGCCGCGGTGGATGCGTTGCAGTGCTGAACGCCAATCTGGAATGCCAACATGCTAATGGCAATTCCCATGATACCTACCAGAAGCAGCCAGAGCCAATCGCCTTTTGTAATCTTAATGTTGTCCTTCCGGATTTCCGCAACGCCGAAAGGCGCCAGCACCAGACCACCGATAAGGAAACGGAGAAATGTGAGCTGAATGGAATCAAATGTGCTTCCGGCAATCTTCAGGGCAATCTCCATTGTCCCGAAAAGAAACGCCGTCAAGATGATGTAGGTAACCACTTTTTTCATGATAAGCCTTCTTTCTGTATCATTACCATTAATTTTTTTAAACAGTTTTTTTCAATTGTTTATATTACGCTCATTGTTCTCCGCCCGCAATAAAGGTATCGAATTCTGTACAAAAAAACATTATTTTTCTTCCGGGTTTTTCGGGTTGTCCTTCCGACGAAACTTCGGCAAGGCTGCTCCGGCCAACGATTTCAGCACCTCCGCTACCACGGTCCGGTCCTCCTCCTCCAAGTTCCGCAGGGAGGCAATCATTTTGGCCATGTCCGTCAGGCTCATTTCCTTCAGGTCCTGGAGAGTATCCACCTGATGTTCCGCCAGGACGTCAAAGAGAGAATTGATGAACACCTTCCGCTTCTCATCGGGCACGGACTGGAGCCAGTCGTGCACCGTCCGGTTCATGTATTTTCCGCCGGTATCAATTTCCTCCAGATAGACGAAATCGGAATCCTGCACCTGCCAGGAATAGGAGAAGTGCTGCATGATGCCGATGGCATCGCTCTGGACCACTTGGTAATCCGAGCTGTTCTGCATCAGCATTCCCACCACCGAAGTGCGAGGAACCAGTTTCGTGATGGCAACTTCGCTCTTCTCCTGAATCCGGTCCAGCTCTTCCTGGACCTCATCTCGGAATCCCGGTCCGTCCAAGCTGTAAGCCCTCAGGATGCGGGAGCGCACTTCCGGACTGCACATCAGTGCCGCATATACCGCCAGGTTTCCCCCCTTGGAATGGCCGCCCACGTAGAAGCGGCGATTCCGTCCCTTTCGATTACCGGATCCGTAATTCCGCTCCAAATACTCCACCGCTTCCGACTGCGACGGAACTTCGTTCATGAAAGACAGGTTGAAGTCCTCCTTCCAGCCCAGCATGGATCCGTCCGTTCCCCGGAAGGCCACGAAGTCCGTGTTGGCATCCAGCCGGAAAATCATGGCGCCGAACTGCTTTTCACTGGACTTGTCAAAGTCCCCCACGATATCCCGGATTTTCAGATTTCGGTACCGCCGGCTGGCTACCGCGTAGGCCATCAGGTTCATATTGTCGGAATCGGAAATCCCATCGCAGAATATTTTTTCAAACCACTCGTTTCGAAAGAAGTCGGCAACGGTCACGCCCCTCCGCAGGCGATCCAGCAGGTTCTCCGGCTTCGGCTCGGCGAACTCCAGCCGAGCATAGGACAGCTGGCTCAGCACCAGGCTGTCCACCGGATTCAGCGGCATCTCTTCAAATGTTCGGGTGGTGTTCTTCACATAGTCCAGGATGTTCATAATCTCACCTTCTTGCACTCCTCTTCAATGATGTGTTCCACTTCTGCCAGGTCTTCTTCCCGCAGCAGCACCTCGATTACATCTCCCCCTCGGAGGATGGTGTGCCCGTCGGGAATGAATTCCTGTTCCTCTCGAATCACGGAGACGATCAAAGCGCCCAAGGGCAGCCCCATATCCATGATTCGCTTTCCGTCCATAATCGAGCCGGGATAGACGATATCGTCGATGATGCTTTTACGCTGTTTCGGAACGTTGTAGCGCTTTCCGCTGCTGCGATTCATCAGCTGGGTGTAGATTGGCTCCATTCCCAGGCGCTCCGAGATTACGAAGGCAATCAGAGAAACCATCACCAGCCCAAGCAGGGAACGAAAATCTCCCGTCATCTCCGTAATCAGCACCACCCCCGTTACCGGCGCGTGGACGATGGCCGCAAAATACCCCGCCATGGCCAGCACCACGAAGGCGGCAATGTATTTTCCGTCAATGCCCAGCAGGTTTTCCAGCAGCCGGGAGTAGACTCCGCCGGTGACGGCGCCCAGCACCAGCAGGGGCAGGAAGATGCCGCCCGGTGCGGTGGTTCCGAAGCTGGCAGTGGAGAATACGAATTTCACTGCCAAAAGGATCAGCAACGCTTTCAGCGCGAAATCGCCCTCTGCAATCCGATTCACCAATCCGTTTCCGCTTCCCAAAGTAATCGGGTATGCAAAGAAGCAGATGTAGGCCATGGTCAGGCCCACCGCCAGCTTGGCAAAAGGTGCAATATTTCCCTTGTAATCCATTTTTCCGGTCTTTGGGTTCAGTCGCCGTCTTCCCGGCCACTTCTTGGCCAGTGCGTTGGCCGCCGTGCCTACCCGGTCAAAAAAATCCTGCATCCGGTCGATGGTCCGGTTATACAAGCTTCCGAACAGGCCCAGCACCACCCCCAGAATCATGGCGAACCAGTAATATTTCAACGGAAGCCGGTACTCGATTCGGAAGCCGAATACCGTCTCCATTCCTATGATGTAGGCGGCCACAAAATCCGATGATGCTGCCGCTGCCATGGTGGACAGCAGCACTTCCGATGAAAAGTTGCGGTACAATTCCTCCAAGCAGAATATGGTGCCCGCCAAAGGCGCGCCGAAGGCCGCGGACAATCCGGCACCGGCGCCGCAGCTCATGAGATACCGCTCCTCGGTCAGCACCCGCTTGTTGGTCCGGGCAAAACCCTTTCCCACCATCGCACCGATCTGGATGCTGGGGCCCTCTCGTCCCAGTGCCAGACCGCCGCCGATGGACAGGGCGCAGCCCAGGATTTTGGAAACCATCACCGAAAGCCAGTTCATATCCTTCTTTCCCAGCAGCTCCGCTTCCACCTGTGGAATGCCGGAGCCGGTGGATTCCGGTTCTTTCCGCAGAATCCACCCGATAACCAGCCCCAGCAGGAGCATCACCAGAGCGGCGATGAGCGCCGGTCCCACTCCGGTGTTGGCGTAAGCCACCAGCCGGTTCCGGCACCCGTCCGCAAAGATCAGGAGCCAGCGGAACAGGGCGATAATCAGCCCGGTCGTCACACCGATGATAATTCCCTGACCGATTAAGGCGTATCGGAACACGGATTTTCGGTGGAGGTTCTTCACCACCGCGCTTTTTCCTTTCAAGTTTTCTTTTGTCATTGTTCTCTTCTCAATTTTTCTCTATTATGCGAAAGAGGAGCCGGGGACATCGGTCTCCCACTCCTCTCTGGTATCTTTTTTTACCCGCTAATTCGAGTAAAGGTTGTTGGTGGAGAATTCCGGATTGCTGGTCACATCAATTCCCAGGGACTTCATGGTCTGCTCGTCCCGGTCGCTGAGAATCGCGGTGCAGTGGGCCATGCAGCCTCTCAGCTTCGGCAGCTGCTGAAGTGCCATCTCCGCAATCGGATTGGTCATCTTGCTCATGGTGAGGGCCATGATGATTTCCTCGCAATTCAGGCTGGACTTGTCGTGGAACAGGCTCACTCTCATATCCCGGATGTTCTCCAGAATCTGAGCGGAGATAACCGGAATTCCGTCATCGATTCCCGCCAGCTTCTTGATGGCGTTCAGCATCATTGCGGCAGTGGCCACCATGCGTTCCGAGTTCTTTCCGGTGACGATGGATCCGTCCGGCAGCTGAATGGCGGTGATGATTACGTTCTCTTCATCGCCTTCTTCCTGTCGCTTCAGTTCCGCATACTCCTCTGCCGGTTTTACCACCGGGCGGTCGTAACGGCCGGCCTGAACCTCTTCCATGAGGAGCTTGGTGCGCTCCAGGATGCTCTCGTCGATTTTGCCCTTCTTATAGGAACATTCCGCCAGCAGGTACCGGCGAATGATTTCCTGCCGGGAAGCTTCCCGGCACACTTCGTCATCGGAGATGCAGAATCCGACCCGGTTCACGCCCATATCCGTCGGAGACTGATAGGAATCGTCTCCGGTAATTTTGTGGAGAATTCTTCTCAGTACCGGGAACGCTTCGATATCCCGGTTGTAGTTCACGGCGGTTTTGCCGTAGGCTTCCAGGTGGAAGGAATCGATCATATTCACATCCTTCAGGTCTGCCGTCGCCGCTTCGTAGGCGATGTTCACCGGATGCTTCAGCGGCAGGTTCCATACCGGGAAGGTCTCGAACTTGGCGTAGCGCGCCTTGTTGCCTCGGCGGTATTCGTGGTATACCTGAGACAGGGAGGTGGCCAGCTTTCCGGATCCGCCCCCCGGACCGGTTACAACCACCAGCGGTTTCGTCACTTCGATGTACGGATTGGCGCCGTAGCCTTCATCGCTGACGATGGTATCCACGTCCGTCGGGTATCCCTTTGTGTACCGATGCTTGTAGGTGCGGATGCCGCGACGTTCCAGCTTGTTGATGAACATGTTGACGGATGGCACATCCTGATAGCGGGTGACCACCACCGAATTGATCTGAAGATCGTAATCCCGCAGCGCATCGATGAGTCTCAATACTTCCAGGTCGTAGGTGATGCCGAAATCCTGGCGGGTTTTGCTGGTGGTGATATCACCGGCATAGATGCAGATGATAATCTCCGTCTGATCCTTCAGACGCTGCAGCAGGTTGATTTTCGCATGCTCGTCATACCCCGGAAGCACCCGAGCGGCATGCTTGTCTTCTACCAATTTACCACCGAATTCCAGATACAGTCTCCCGTCTCCGTTTGTAATGCGCTCCCGAATATATCTGGACTGCTCTTCCAAATACTTCTCCGCGTCAAATCCAATCTTCTTCATGTTCTTCCTCTCTTGTCGTTCTTGCCTATTCCGGCCGGATTGTCATTTCCAATTTATTTCTCCGGCTTCCCATTGTTTCATCGCCGAAGTACATGCTGTACTCCGCAAAAATCTTTCCAAACCCTTCTTCGTCCAGATCGTGGGTCACATCGTGAGTCACCATCTCGATATTCACGCTTCCCACCGGAAGACGGTACCGAACCAATTCCCGGCGGCCCTTCTCCAGATGGAGATCCAGATTCATCCCGTCGTTCTTCTTTTTCTTTCCGTACCGGTGTACCTCCACGATGTCGCCCGTCAGCTTAATCATGGTGCGGCTGTCCTGCATTCCCGTCTTCTCCGATTCCTCATAGGTGATGTAGGTGGAATTCTCTTTGGTATAAACGGTCGCTTCCGTAATCATTTCCATCTCATCATCCAGGGTCAGCTTCCGGGCAAACGCATTTCCGCTGGGTTCCAGACTCTCTTCGTATTGCCGGTTGCGTATGCGCAACGTCGCTTTGTTTTTAGCCAAAATTACTCCTCTTTACTTCAATGATTCTGCGATTGCATCTGCCAGAGCCACCAGGGCTTCTCTGGAGTCTTCCTTTACGGTACCCTTGATGGTCACCATGTCGCCCACGTATTCGGTTCCGGTGAGCTGATCCGTCATCTCCTGAACCTTCTTTCCGGCGGTCGGCGCCCAGGAACCGCTCTGAATGATGCTGACCTTCTTGTTGGATACGCCCATGGACCGCAGCTCGGTCAGTGCCTCTTCCATCTTGATGAACATATCGCCGTTGTACGTGGTGGTGGCGATGACCAGATTGCTGAAGCGGAATACTTCCGGCAGGATGTACATCGGATCCGTGTGGGAAACGTCGATCAGCTTCATCTTGTCCACGCCCTTTGCCGCCAGCTCGTTGGCCAGAATTTCCGCACCGTTCTTGGTGTTGCCGTACGGAGAAGCGTACAGAATCAGCACGCCCTGCTCCTCTGCGGTGTAGGTGCCCCATGCGGTATATGCCGCCAGGTACTTCTCGAAATCCTTCCGGATGATGTATCCGTGCAGCGGGCAAATCATCTTGATATCCAGTCCGGATGCCTTCTTCAGCGCACCCATGGTGAACTTTCCGAATTTGCCCACGATGGTAGTGTAGTATCTCCGGGCTGCCGGCAGCCAATCTCTGTCGAAATCGTAGCAGTCCGCAAAAATATTTCCGTCATGAGCGCCGAAGATTCCGAATGCGTCTGCGGAGAACAGGGTTCCGGTGGTCTTCTCGTAAGTCATCATCACTTCCGGCCAGTGAACCATCGGAGCATTTACGAAGGTGAACACGTGCTTTCCGGTGCTCAGCTCTTCTCCCTCTTCCACCTGAAGGAAGTTGTCGTTCAGGTTCCAGTTAACGTAGTTCTTCAGCATGTTCTTGATCTTGGAGGTCGCCACGATCTTGGTCTCCGGGTGACGGCGCACCAGCTCGCACAGGGACGCGCTGTGATCCGGCTCCACGTGGTTGACGATGATGTAATCCAGACCCCGGCCGTTCAGCAGGCGATCCAGGTTATCATCGAACACGCGAACCACGGAATCGTCCACCGTATCCAGCACTACGGTCTTCTCATCATCGATAAAATAAGAATTATACGCCATTCCCTCGGTCATCGGGATGGCCCCCTCGAACATGGACAGCTTCCGGTCGTTGCCGCCGATCCAATACATATCTTCTTGAATTTTAGTATAGCAATACATCTATATCTCCTTTCCGCACCCCGAAGGATGTTCTTTTAATACAATCTCTTTAAGCTTAATTTAAACATATAGGGTTATTATACACTCATAAAACTCGGATTATCAATAGTTTTATGGCGGCTTTCCCCCTCCCCACAGAAAATTCATAAAACTCCCGAATCCACACGCGATTCTCATATTGAGAGGTTATAATAATTAGAGTTGTGTGAAAATCCATTCAATAATTAACCACATGGAGGAAATAGATATGAACGAAAAGAACCCTTTTGATTCCATTCCCGAGGATCCGAATTTCGTCTTGGTCAATCCCGACGAACCGGACGTCAACCCTCAGGTTTGGTCGGAAACCAAAGGCGGCACGGAAGGTGTTTTTACCGGCGAAAAAAAAAAACCAAGAAAAAAACCTTCGCCTCGGCCCAAGGCGTCCGACTCCCCCTACGTCACGAAGCGCTTTCTGGCGGTGGCTTTGGTCCTGGCGGTAATTTTCAGCTCCGCTTTGGGGGCCTTCCTGGGAAGCCGAATGAGCGGCGGCGGCAGCTATTCCAATCTGGACAGCAACAATTCACTGGAAAGCGCCACCGGAAGCAAGCTGACCATTCAGCAAATCTATAAGAAAAATGCGGATGCGGTGGTGGAAATCAGCACCGAGGTTCCCACGAAGAGCGTGCTGGGGAACTCTGTCAGCCAGGGTGCCGGCAGCGGTGTCATCGTGAACAAGAAGGGGTACATCGCCACCAACTACCACGTCATCGAAGGGGCCAAGAAAATCACCGTCCGTCTGCGGAACGGCCGATCCCGCTCCGCATCCGTGGTGGGCTACGATGAAGGAAACGATATCGCCGTTCTGAAAATCGGCGGCAGCGGCTACACCGCCGCCACCATCGGCAAGAGCAAAAAGGTGCAGGTGGGCGACCTGGCCGTAGCCATCGGCAACCCTTTGGGCCAGCTGGGCGGCACCACCACTTCCGGCATCATCAGCGCATTGGACCGGCAGCTGTCCATCAACGGCAAGAAGCTGACCCTTCTTCAGACGGATACCGCCATCAACCCGGGAAACTCCGGCGGCGGCCTGTTTAACGGAAAGGGTGAGCTCATCGGTCTCGTGGTGGCCAAGGGTTCCGGCACCGGAATCGAAGGGCTGGGCTTTGCCATCCCGGTGGATACCGCCGCACCGATCATCGACGATATCATTAAGAACGGCACGATAGTGGAAAAACCGGCGGCAGGCATCAGCATTTTTGACGTGACCGAGGACCAAAAGGCCGAGTACAATGTGGATAAGGCCGGCGTGTACATCCACGAGGTGTACGGCAGCCACGCCAAGAAGGCGGGTCTCAAGTCCGGCGACCGGATTACCAAGCTGGACGGCAAGAAAGTCACCTCCTCCAACGGCTTAATTCAGGCCATTCAGAAGAAGAAGGTGGGAGACGCCGTCACCTTCACCGTGGAGCGGAACGGCAAAGAAGTGACCGCAAAAGTCAAGCTGGAGAAGGCATCCCAGTTCGAGAATCAAACCGAGGACAGCTCGCAAGGGGAACAATAAACAATGGAAATGGAAGAAGCCTGCATCGTCAGCAACTGCTTGACGATGCAGGCTTCTTCATTTGCGGGCCGCTTTTTCTGCTTCACGCGGCCCCCTGGTTTGCGTACGAAAACCGAATTTATTGGCTTTACGGGCAGGCGTACGCAAACCGTGCCGGCGCCCGGGCCGCCTTTTCTGATTTTCAGGCCCGGTGGTTCGCGCAAAGAAACCGAATTTATTGGCTTTGCGGGAAGTCAGGCGCGAACCGCGCCGGCGCCCGGGCCGCCTTTTCTGATTTTCAGGCCCGGTGGTTCGCGCAAGGAAACCGAGTTTATTGGCTTTGCGGGAAGTCAAGCGCGAACCGTGCCGGCGCCCGGGCCGCCTTTTCTGATTTTCAGGCCCGGTGGTTCGCGC
>OLNE01000902.1_pt1 | contig 24538 bp, 46 predicted proteins | sample 1672431 | NCBI WGS metagenome assembly OLNE01 (sample SAMEA3136685, study PRJEB25190) | human gut metagenome | reverse complement strand
ATAGCTACAGACGGATATTCTAAAAAGAATTCTGCGCCTAAATCACCACTAAATTTTCTATAATTATTAAGAAAGTTCTGGTTAAATATCACACATTCTGGATCGAATTTCTGACCTTTATCAGGAACTTTATATTGCTTGGTAATAATTCCCTTATTCTGAAGACTAATTAATAAATCTCTTAGGTCAGTTCTAGTTACAGGCATAGTAAAATACTTAATTAGATATTCTTTATGCCCTTCTTCCACACTCGCCAGAAATAATAAATCAATCAATAATGCTTCTTCCGCTGTTAATCTATACTTTTCCATCATTACTAATTGATTATCTACTGTTAAACTTAATTTTTCCAATTAAATAAATTGTTAGTCAATAACTAAACAATCTATTAACTGTAAAGTGCTTATTCTGATTTCTCAGCGTTATCAATTACATAGGGTTTTAAGAGTTCTGCTTCTAACTCGGACTTTCTATTCTCCATCATATCCACATTAACGTAGTTATGTAATACCTTAGCGTAATATGGATTATTCTCGCAATTTTTACTTTCACGAGATAGAAAGTTGGTTAAACAGATTAACTCTAACATTCTTTCACACGTCATATCTCTGATGTTAAGAATACAAAGATAATAAAAATCTTTTAGATAATAAAATAATCCAATCAAATTTGAGGTTTTCAACAATAGAATCAATATCTAGCTCTTTATTATCATATTTAATAGAAACTATAGCAATACTATGCTTGCTATGCCTTTCTAAGAAATACAATAATCTAACAGCATCAACTTGCACTCTGTTCATTTTAGTACAGAAAGTGTTATAAAACTCTACCGTAAACATCAGAACCTGAATATCATTTTAGTAGACTTTTTCTTTTTTGGAGTAAAAGGTCTACCTAATAATACATCTAACAGATTATCTTCACTAATAGGTATAAAATTAGTAGAAGTAGATTTTCTAACGATTTGTTATCATACAGCTTTTTATCTGTATTTCTATATGTTACCATATAGTCCAGCATATATTTTCATCCACTTATTTCAGTTGGGATGCGGACACTCGTGGGTATATTATATTCTCTTAGAGGTTCAATACCTATGCGTTACAATACTATAACCTTTTAAAATTATAGTTATCTCGGTGTTATCTCATAAAGACTTTCTCCGATTTTGCCCATTATTTTTCATAAGGATTCCTCCCTATGCTGGCTTTCTCTTATTTGTATGTATGTATCTGATAAATACATTTTAAATTTAGTGTTCGGAATTTGGTATGGAGTATTTATAGTACTGTTCATATGCTTTTTTAATGTAGAAACAGATGAACATTTCATAAAATCTACTGCATTCTGAGTCGTTTTAAAATAATGTAATTCTCCGTCATCAATTATAAGATAGATAAGTCTACCATCTTGAGTTTTATAATTAAGGATGTTTTTACTTACAAAATTTTTTAATTCTAAAACATTAGCAAATTTTTTAGACAATACTACAAATTTTTTATTAATAATAGAAGAATCAATTTGAAAAGATTTTAAAGTACTGCTTTTATTATACAATAAACTACCAGCCTCAGATAAATGAGAACATTCTTTTATTAATTCCCATGTTAATATATCATAGACATATACAAACTCAGTATTTTTACTAGCGTTAGTATATCCGTTAGCATATTTCTTTAATAATGTACCAGATATTTTCTCTTTTGTACTATTAGTTCTAATAATATGTTTAACGTCCTTATCTAAATTATATTCTGGGTTAAGTATATCAATATAATATTGTTCTCTATCAAATCTCATATCTTCTGTTGTTAACTCAATAATTCCATAATCAAATGCATCTTCACCATACTTGTTCCAGGCACTTTGAAGATGTTCATTGATATGGACCCTTTTATTTAAATCCCAAACATGTTTTTGTAATCTTTCTTTTAAATTCTTAGAAGAGCCTATATATCGGTTACCATTTATAAGATTAGTGATAATATAAACTCCGCACTTTTCATTTAAGGTACTATTTATATTTTTCATAATTTACTATTTTATACAGTAAATATATAAAAAATCTTTTACAGTACCAAATTATACATACAAATAATTTTGACCATTCTTCCTCAACAGTCCCTTTAAGAACTAGAGTGAACACTTCAGCAACCTTACCTTCTTTTTGCCTAATTACTCTACCTATTCGTTGCTTCTTAGCTGTCTGACTGCTATTAAATCCCAATATAACAGAAACACTAATATCAGGACAATTAAATCCCTCATTAAGTTTCATTACAGTGTTTAACACGCCACCATCCTGCTTTATAAATTCGTCTATAGTCATTCTTCCCTTTTTCTTGGAATCTTTACCAGAATAGACGCACCCATACTTAATCTGCTCAGCTGTGCTTATATAGGCACTAAAAGTTATACACTTCTTGTCTTGCCTATGTTCTAAGATTAAGTTGGTTAATTCTACCTTTTTAGGATGGTTATATATATATTTCTTACGAGCCTGAAGAGTTCTGCTGAATCCCATAGCATGTACAAGAATTTGTTTATTTATGTCCTTCCAAGTATCTTGGTTATGGACATCTTTAACTCTTTCTTTAGCTAAGAGTACTCTTGCTTTCCAATCTTTAACACAATTCATTGCTAAGGTGAAGTTATGGTCAAAGTATGCAAAGTGTTCATAAAACTCTTGATTGAGCTTTCTATATACTTCAATATCCTCTGGCTCAATAAGAACCTCATATTCTCTATAATCAGCTAGCCATTTATTTTTTATAGCTTCTTCTATCGTAATGGTATCTACAATAGGACACTTCTTACGAATAATTTCATCTTTACCATCCAATCGTTCAAAGGTTGCAGTTAAACCTAAGATTATACTATAATGGATGTTTTTAAATATGTTCAGCAATGTAGGTGCTCCAATTTTGTGGATTTCATCAATAACAAGTAATGTACAAGTATATTCATTCTTGGAAGTATCATTCATTGTCTTTACAGAACATTGAGAAGTCAAATTCCAATCTGCTATTTCTTGTACCCATTGTTTTTGTACAGGTTCACTAGGAACTACAACTATGACAGATTTAGTTGGATTCTTTTTCAAAAATCTACTAATACCCATCATTCCGCCTCTAGTTTTACCTACACCTGTAGCCCAATTAAGAGTCCCACATAACTTGTTATCTACCCATCGTTGAACGCCTTGTTCTTGACGTTCGGTTCTACTTAGATTACCAAACAAGTCTGCCATATAACTATCAAATTTACCCTTGAATTTACTCTATATTCTATTGATAGCTATGAAAACAAAACTCCTATAATGAGTGAGTAAAACTCAGGAGTAAATGAATAGAACCAATGTAAATGGGTATAAATACTAATAAGTTTCTTATAGAGTAAAACCTTTAGCATCACAAACCATTTTAATTTGGTTCTTACGAGTTTCCCACTGACTAATGTGGAATTTAACCTCATCTTCCAATGAGAACAGGATTCTATTCCTCAAAGTTTCTAGCTGAGGAGTAGTAAGTTCAGAATACTTTTTACTCTTAAGATTGACCATAGCACGCAACTGAGTAAATGACAAACCTTTCGGAGTCATATACAAGTTTACGGATGGTTTCAATCCAAGACGTTCTTTTGCAACATCAGCTTTCTCACGAAATTCTCCAGTTGCTGTCTTTTCAGTCAAGTCTTTAGACTCTTGTTGAGTAAACCAAAGTCCTTGCTTCAGTATAAATGTTAATGTGATGTGTTGTTTGTTAAATTTTCCCAACTTATCCAAACAACCTTCCAATACAATGTCAATTGGAAGCCTAGCAAATTCAGTCGGACACTCACCCACTAATGCTTCAGAGATGAATACTTCTTTGGTATCAATACCTTTATTGTTATCAAGGAAGACTCTCAATGAAGCTAGGAACGTATATCTTGGCACGCCACCTTCTTGTTCTAACCAGCGAAGGAATAATTCAGCATTACATCTTTCTCTTTGGTCTTTGATAATGTCCAAAAGAACATATCTTCCTGGGAATTCCTTGCTGTCGTTATACAACATAGATTCACAGTGATTGTAGAAAGTTCTTAGTTCTTCTTCAGAACAGTCAATAAGACGTTTTTCTTCCTGAACAAGTTGTCCGTTTACTTCTACTTTACGACCTTTCCAAACAAAAGCGTTAATGTCATTATTCTTCTTAGCAATAGCAGCAGCCAATTTTTCCTTCATCATATCGTTATTCTATATTAAGTCTTTTTCATATAAAATAATCTCTTTATTGTCATCATCTTGTTATTTATAAAACTAAATCTGATTCTGCTGGCTTCTCATAAACAAAATCCATAAAATATACACCAGTATAGCGGTAAGGAACTTGTTGTCCAGTATCTCGATTATACCAAGTATCCTCACCTGCTATTACTTCATTATACTTTAGGAATCCCACATCACCTATTTTGAGAATTGGTGTTTCCCATCTAGGTAATCGAGTGCATATTTCATAAGTTCCATTAGCTAAATTCTCAAAGACATAGACGATATAGCCGCCCATATCCTCTCTATAGGTTATCAACTTGGCACGAATAACCTCCATTTTAAAAATACCCTATTCCAACTCTTTTATCTTCAGGTATATCATCCTTTTCAGTTTCTATAGCTAACCAACAACATTCATCAAGAGGAAATCTGAATTCATCTGCATCCATTTCTGATATTTCTTGAGCAAATAATTCTGCTTCCAATAATGAATTAAAGTTATCTGTAAACTGATAGCACAATTTACCTTTACGTCCAGCGTAAATATTACATTCTATCATAATGATAAGAGTTCGTAGTTAAATTTATTTATCTTTATAGTTTCTACACCCATATTTTGCATAATCACATGTCTTACTCTCCTGACCTCTAAAGCAAGGATATTTAACACATTCTTTACACGTTCTTTCTGGGTGCTGGTATTTAACGCCATCTTTATCTTTATCAAATGAATCATTTATTTGCTTTGCCATTGAATACCTTGAGTTTTTGTATGAACCCAGCTATATCAGATATTAAAACAGCCGTTTTAGAGGGGTAAGAATTTTCCTTTCAACCCACTCAGCAAAATTTCTATTGTTACAACCCAGAGCAAACATAACTACATAAATAGCTATCTTTGGCACTCCGAATATACTCAACAGGACGCAAATAATAACAGCAGCAATGAGTGCTATCAAATTCTTGCCTTTAAAAATGTCTGTGAAATTCATACAAGTAATTTTAATTATTAAAAATCTATTTTATTAATAAAGTTATCAGAAACATTACACTAACAGTAACTCCGCCAATACTTAACCCTTTATATAATTGATTTTTGGATTTAAGTTTATTAATTTCTCTAAGCTGATTCTCTCTTACTTGCTCGGAAACTTCCATATAATTGGTAAGTTCGTCTATTTGAGAATTTTTAAGAGAGTCAGATTTAGCATAAGAATTAATCAAACTTTCATAAGAAACTATCTGCTTATTAAGTTCAGGTACTTCAAGCTTAAGTTTCTTATGCTCCAAAAATATCAAATTGGTAGCTTTAAGCTGTTGAGGAGTGATAACTATTAGAGAATCACTTGTCAGCTTGGGATAAGTATTTTGAGAAAAACTCCACATCGGCAGCAATAGGCTGATTAGTAATATCAACAAGTTCTTTTTCATACCAATTCTCAATCACCTCTACCTTTACTTTAGAGGAATCAATTACGTTAAGTAAAGAATCCCTCTGAAGTTTTAGTAGATTTAATTCAACATTTAAAGAATCAATTTTATTGGTTAAATTCTGATAATCAGGATTTACAGAAGTATTTCTATCCTTAAAGAAGAAACTACCTATAAGCATAATAGCCAATAAAATAACTACTATGCTTATTCCCTTATTCCATGACATAGTCTACAGCATCATATAATGCATTGACTGAATCATCATCAGCTCCTGTTAGGAACCTGAATGCGACTGCAGCGTCTCCTTTCAAGGTATTAATGTACTCATTGAATTCTACACTCTTCTTATACTTCTGAGCATCCTTGTCGTAACCAGCCAAATAACGTCCAGGATTAACTTTAAAATATTCGGCTTCCTGTTCCAACAGAGCCTTAACCATTTTATCGTTAATCAAACCAGCGTCAACGGCATACAAAGCATGGTCACGATATTTAGTAGCTTTGCCCTCAGCAATACGTTTGCCAAGAGCTTCGTTGAATTCATCGCTAGGACGGCATACAGATACACCTATTGATAGTATTTTGTGGTCATTAAGTACTGTATCTTCATCTTCTTTAATGTCAATACAATACTCATTATGCATGCTAACAGCAGCCATCACAAATTTACGTTCTTTACCAGTGTAATCTACAAAACTGTCTACGATATATTCTACTTTTTTCATAATTAATGTCAATTAAAGATATAAATAAGTATAATCTCTTTATTTCCATTTAATAATCTAAAGTTTTATGCTATTATCTACCTAATCCTTGGTAGAAGTCAAGAATAGCATTTTCTTTACGCAACCAAGTAGCTTGTTCCTTAGCTATATCCAGAATAGTTCTACTAATAGATTCTTCTTCAACCTGCTCTCTAACAAGCATACCCTCTTCCTTACTTTCCCCATTTAACCACTGGAAAGTAGCCCAATCTCCTTCTTTCATAGCCTGGTCTACAATCTTATTGATTCCTAGAGTAGTTTCGATTTCTCTATCCACAGTAGCTGCAAATGGCATAACTCTGTCAGTTATATCAACATTAATAGCAGGAACAGATGGATATTGGAATAAGGCATCATTAGTTGTTAAGTACTTATAAATCCATTCGTGATGTAGATACTCTTCTTTTGCTCTACCAACCCAATAAGTACCCAATTTAGGTAAACCTTCGACTTCAAAATAATTAGCAAAAGTCATATACAAACTATGGTTTGCTAATTCAGCTGACATTTGCTTTACCAGCATTTCTACTATTGTAGTAGACAGTGGACATATACGTCTACTTTTATCAATATTCTTTTCAGTATATTGCATAGTAGGAGTTGCACTTGCAGTCTGTACGCCTTGTTCAGTCTTTGTTTGAATTGGATTTCCGTTTTCGTCTAGCATTTTCATTAGTAACTAATTTAAAACCATTACTTAATAAATAATCTAGAGGTGCTGATAGCCAAGTAATATACTTAACTAACATATAATCTTTAATCTTTTTAGATATAGTTTCCTTTTTTATCGTTAAAGGTTTTTCAGCAGCATAAAACTGACTGTCTATACATTCTGCCCTATCTTTCCATATCTTATATAAAGATACTTCATAAAGGAATTTAGGATATTCAGTTAGTTTATACTGCTTGTTGGAGTATACGTTCTGGGTCAATTTCTTTACCATTCCAGAAAGCTCTTACTATTGAACAACGTTCATTTTTATACTTACTTAGTATGTAAGATAAGTCGGATTCTGGACAATTATGACTATAAGTAGTCTTATCCATTCCCTGAACTTGTACAATCAATCGTCCAGTAAATCTAGACGATTTGGCAGGAGGTGCCCACTGAGTATTTGGAGCTGGAACACGACGTTGCTTTTTCCAAGCTTTACGTTCTTTTTCAGTTTTAGTCCATACAGATGGGTCACGAGGTGTTAAAAGTTGAGGACGAATGCCTAGCATTACCATTTCAGCATCATTAGTGATGTCTACTTTCTTTTCCTCTTTTCTCTCTTCCTTTTTCATATTTATTATTTCTTTATTGAAACTTCGGTTCCGCAAATATTACACTTATAAACCTTGTTTTCAGCATTATACAATGTATGTGTTGTAACTCTACCACATCTAGAGCATTCTATCTTTTTGGTAGAAGCAATTCTTCTTTTCTTAGAATCTGTCATACTCCTAGCAATTTCTTTAGTTTATCTACTTCTTCCTTATAACCATGAATAAATTCCTTTAAGGAATATGATTCTTGTTTCTGCTCCATTCGATGATAGATAACTTTCTGAATACAGTGTTCTAAGGTCATACCATATCCTGCATCTTTAAATTCTTGACGCTCGGGCTTTCCCTTGGGTTTAACTGTATAAAGAAGCTCCAAATCCCAAAATGGACCAGTGGTTTTAGTCATTTTAAAATCAGATTCTTCAATAATCATACTACAAATTAAAACGGTGTAAAACTATATCCATATGCTTATAATGGATAGGTCGAAGTGTACTTTTCTTGTATTCCAAATACTCTCTGGCACTCATAGGTTCATTTGGCTTAGTAAATCTACAACATTCCCAATCAACAACAGCTTCTTCATAATTACACTTCCATGCAGGTTTGTTATTCTGTATATGGTGCTTATTAATTTTCCTGTGTATTTCCTTTATCCTATTCACACCCAACCAGGGCACAACTAGGTACATAAGAATCTTATCTAAGTCATGAAATTTGTATTTATAATAACCTATGTATTCCTTCTCTGTTCTTAAAAAGGCAAGATAATGTCTAAAAGTATATGGAATTCTCTTCCAAGAATCAATAATATTATGTATCATTGCAAGTTATTCATTTCGACTACAATATCATTATTTACTTTCTTTATAGCTTGACTAAAGTTACTTAGCTTTTCCTTCATTTTTACTTTAAAGGCAGCTAAAGATAGCTTTAAGTTGTTTATTTCAGAATTGAGTGCAGACTCTTTTTGTTGAAATTCCCTCTTTAATTCAGCTTTGAACTTTAGATAATCGGGAAGTATTGAATAAAGAGAAATAAAACTCTCTAAAACTTTTAATAACTCTTTATACTTTACAACTTTAGTAGTCTTATCAATTACTAAGACATAGGATATAGAATCATTTCCAGGTAATATGTTTATGTACTTGTCTGAAATAGTGTTCTGCCTTCCAAGATGGTCACCTAGTCTAATAGTAATGGGAAAGCCATTCATCTGAAAATATTCAGAATTAGTATCCCCTACTTGGTCAACTTGGGTAAATCCCCTCTTTTCTAGCCATACTTTAATTTTACTTAGTCCTTTCACTATAGTAAATTTCACTTTCAACTTCCATATCTAAAAAATAAGGGTCAACCCTATCTATAAGACAGAATTGACCCCTATAATCATTGTATGGAGTCATTTGGAGCCAGAGACTCCAAGTAGCGATTAACAGCTTTCATTGCATTGTCAGGTATCTGTTTAGCTTCTTCACTATTGTTAACATAGTTAAGAACAGCACCTACGCCAAATATGGCATAACAGGATTTAGTTGAAGGTATACATACTCCTAATACAGTCATAATAAATGCAGGAATAAGTATATACTTTGTTTTTATACCTGATTTTCTTACTCCTTTAGCTAAGCATGTATTATAGTAACACTTATCACATTGACTACTACAAAATGACATAACAATAAGAATAACAGATATTATTAGGCCTAAAATCCCTAAAACCATAAATAGATTATGCAATGAATCTGCAATACTACATAAATATAAAATGAAATACTCCATATCTATTTAAATAATTTGCTTAATTGATAAAATAATTCTCTAATAATAGCAACTAGAGAAGTGCCGCCCAGAATATAACCCCAAGTCTGCATAGACATAGGTTCAGTTCTGAACATCTCTCCTCCAAATTGTACTATAAAGAATTGTCCTACAAGTATAACTAAAGCAATACCAGCAAATGCTGGATTCTTTAGTAAGCCATTAAAGATACTACGTTTTTGTCCAAATACTCTAGCATTAAATAGATTCCACCACTGAAGCAATACGAATATAGTAAAGAATTCAGTAAGTGAAACTGCCTTAGTATATAATAATGAAACAAGAATTATGAAGAATACAATACCCATACCAAAGATTTCATACCACATTTTCTTAGTGATGATGAATGCTTTGGGGTCTCTAGGTTTGTCCTTCATAACTGTATCATTGGCTGGTTCTGTTGCCAGCGCCAATGCAGCGAAAGTATCCATAATCAAATTCACCCACAGCATCTGAGTGACTGTGAATGGTAAATCTACTCCAATAAACGGACCAACACAAGCTATGAGAATAGCTACTACGTTAATAGTCAATTGGAATAAGATAAAGTGCTGTATATTCTTATACAGACTTCTTCCCCACTTCACACCAAGTATGATTGAAGGGAATGAATTGTCAAGCAGAACAATGTCTGCTGCCTCTTTAGCAACATCAGTACCATTATTCATGGCAATACCGACTTCTGCGTGGTTTAAAGCAGGGGCATCATTTGTCAAATATTTCTTATAATTCGTTGAAATTATCTCTCAATTATAAGTTTAAATTAATTTTTATATAAACTCTAAAGCTCGTTCTTCAGACCATCCTCTGGATAATCTAGAAGATACTAATTTACTATTAAGATTTCTTTCTCTACACCAATCTGCAAGTATTTTAGTTTCTCCGTTTATAGTAATCCATCTATTTGTAGTTTTATTTCTATTTTGTTCTTTTAAAAGAACCCACCTACAATTATATGGATTATATCCAATAGAATTATCTATTCTATCAATAGATTTACCTTCAGAATAACCATTATTTATAGCCCAATCTTTAAAATTTATATATTCTTTCCATTCTTCACAAACAGTTATGCCTTTATTAGAATAATACTTAGAATCCCATCTATTAGAATTTGTAGTTCTATCTATCATAGCATTCCATAAAATATATAAATGTTCTATATTTCCTCTATTAGAACATCCATGTTTATGATTGCGTTTTTTCATTTGCTCACTATGAAGTTTACGTTGATAACAACCACAACTTATTAAATCCCCATTTAATAAAGATATTAATCTAGAAGGACCAACATAATTACCACAATCGCATTTACAAATACAGTATTTATTTTTAACGGGATTTTTATTTCCAATAATACAGTATCCTAATTTAATTATGGTTAATTGGTTAACTTTATCTCCTATCTTAAATGTATAATTAATATCTTTATGTTTTATAGAAAATTCAGTTACTTCTTCTATAAATGGTCTTTTAGTAATACATTCTTCTAAGGTCATTTAAATTAATTTAATAAATATTCTGACTATATCTTCAACTTATCTAAAATAAGTTGCCTTTCCACTTCGAGTTTACTTAAACCCTACGTAATAGTCGATGAACTTTCCTCTATTCGAGGCTTAGCTGCTGATTATGAATTATAATACGGGTTAGTATTGTATAAATGGATGCCACAAATATACAACTTTTATTTCAACATACCGCATCTTTAGACTTCTTTTTAAGTTTCCTTAACATTCACACTTAGGCTTATTTCATCCTTATGTTGTAGTGTCTAAAGCATTATCAACTTCCAGCAATTCAAAAAGGTTTCTGCACTATGTCACCATAATACAGGGCATAATCTACCGTCACCTGTCATAGCCACAACTTCACCCATTTGTTGGAATTTCTTAACCAGAGTTTGTTTATCTTCTGGTTTAGTTCTAGCAAATACGTTGACATTTTCTAAGTCTACACCTGGGTTATTTATTTCAGAACCAAGCATAGATACTGGATGTTCACTAAGTCCAGCCTGACGAGCAATTTCCGTAGCTGTAGCTGGATTATCACCAGTAATGATTTTGACTTCGATGCCAGCCTCTTTGGCTGCCTTAATAGCATCAGGAACATTACTACGAATTGGGTCTTCAATAGCTACATAGCCATTATAGATAAATCCGTTTAGCTTCTGGGCATCTTCCAATGTTAAGGATTCTTTATATGCAAAACCAATAACACGTCTACCCTTAGCTTGTTCCTCTGCTTCAGAATTAACTTCCACTTGAGAACACATAGTCTTAACAACTTCAGGTGCTCCCTTCATTAAAGATACAAATCCATCTCCCTGTTTAACAACAGTAAGCATGAACTTAGTCTTACTTGAGAAGTCAATTCTAAATACAGGCTGATTGTTCTTTCTTACGTCTTCTAGCAGATTAGTCTCTCCATCTATATATTTAATGATGGCACCTTCAGTAGGATTACCTACAGTTTTATCGCCATCAACGTATGCGGTAGAGTTAGCTAGTGCATTTACAGTAACATATGCACGGTTAGAAATAACTTCATTTACTACTTTCATCTTATTCTCAGTTAGAGTACCCGTTTTATCGGTAAGAATAAGAGTAGTAGCACCTAAAGTTTCACAAGCATGCATTTTACGCACGAGGTTATTTGCTTTAGACATTCTTTTCATAGAGTAGGCCAATGCTAATGTAGTAGCCATAGGCAAACCTTCTGGAACAGCAACAACTATAAGAGCTACTGCAATCATTACGAAAGACAATAGGTCGTTAGTAATTTGCATCCAATCCTGTCCTACGTAACCCTGTTCAATAAAGAAGTAGCGTATAAGTAATGCAATAATCAAGAAACCAGCAGCACCAAACGCAATTTTGTTAATAAGGTCGGCTAATCCGTTTAGTTGCTTATTAAGAGGAGTTTCAACATCAGTAATTTCTGAAGCCTTACGAGCTGTTTGTCCAAAAGCGGTATTATCCCCAACTTTATCAACAACACCAGTACAAGTACCTTCTTCAACAATAGTTCCCTTTAATAAAAGGTATGAAGGATAAGTACCATTATTTTCCCCTTCTGCTTTAGGAAGTTTATTTACAGCTTTAGATTCTCCAGTTAATACTGATTCATTGACCTTTAAGTTGTGAGATTGCATACAGATAATGTCGGCAGGAATTTCTTCACCACCTTCAAGCATTACTACATCTCCAACTACTAGGTCTTTACGAGCCACTTGGGTTACAACTCCGTTTCTTCTGACTTTAACGAGAGTATCATCTTTACCAGAAACAAGAACATCAAATTTCTTCGATGCACTATATTCATTTAAAAAGCCAATGGTAACAGCTAATAAGATAGCAGCAATAATACCAATAGGCTCAAGATACTCTGATTTGATAATTCCAAGTATTAATGCAATAATTGCAGCCACACTAAGAATTTGTATCAACGGGTCTTTAAATTTCTCAAGGAAAAGTACATACCAAGGGTCTCTTTTAGGAGGGGTTAACATATTTGAGCCATTAAGTTCTCTACTTTTGAGTATCTCAGAATCGGTTAAACCCCTAGATAAGTCTGTATTCATCTTTTTAAGTTATTTAATTATGAAAAGGTGGGAATAAATCCCACCTGCGTTTATTCTTCTTCGTCTTCGAAGTATTCAGGAAAGGCTTCGATAAGACATGATGGAATAACATTACCTTCTTCGTAATGTTCCTGAATAGCCAGCAAGAGTTCATCTTCAGCATCATCAATGTCTTCGTCTTCATTGATTTTGTCGACGATAAACTGAGCTTCCTCTTCGTCGATTTTACCGTCTGCCAACAACCATGCCATTACAGCTTCAGCAAACAAAGAATCAAATTCAGCAGTAGTTTCTTCCTGTGCATCCTTCTTTGCCCACAAATCCAGCACTTCTTCTTTTGTTACTTTACCATCCGCAAAGATTTCTTCACGCAATGCTTCTACATTGATATTTTCCATAATTAAATAAATTAAATAAGATTAGGTAATTCTCTTTCGATTTCTCCGATAGACCTCCAAGTACCAGTGTTACCAAGTGCTTTGAATTTCCACTCGCCATCCTTACGATAGGCATAACCCAGTATGATACCTTCACGACCTTTAAATGTAGTTTCAGGGTCCTTGCTATCATTTTCAAGATTATATTTGGCCAATACGTTGGGATTAGCATGTGGGCGGGTAACAGGACGACCATCTTCAGTTGTATAGATTCTCATTCCTATATAAGGAATTTCATCAAACTCTTGATGGCTATAAGAATTAAGGATGAAGGCTACAAAATGAACATTACTTCTAATTTTATCCAAATTGACCGCAATAGTTTCATTGTCCAGACCGTCATCACCGTCAGTGTCCCCAACCAAATCATCACCTGAATGATGAATAGCACCATCACTTGAGTCCTTATGTCCAAAGTAAACCGTTTCCAGTTTACGTTTATTTTCATCCATAAGAACTACAGATGCATCAAGGTCTACTGCTTCAGTACTACCACCAAAACCAAGGAATCCTTTAGTTTTAATGGCTCCCCAGTTGGCACCGAAAAAGATTTTAGAGAGCTTATTTCCGTTCTCGTCTTTTGACAGATTTACTCTGCCACCTTTACTCAGATTAATCATAGTTGCTTCAGAATTTAGATTGCAGGTGCATCGGGCACAGTATAACCATAACTACGGAGAATGTCACGCAAGATAACAGTTTGATAGTTACCTTTACCTTCATTAACAGCCTGGAACTTCCAAGCACCGTCTTTGCGATACAACTTACAGAATACCAATGCTCTGTCCATAGAAGCATCTTCTTCCAAGTCATATTTAGCAAGGATATTGTTGCCTTCTGCTCCTTCATACAGATTTACTTTAGCATTGTGGACCATGCCAAAGTTCTGCTGGCGATTCTTAGCATCATGAATATTAACCAAAATTACAATTTCCTGAACATCAGCAGGAACCTTAATAGTATCAATAGTGATAACTTCATCATCACCATCGCCAGCACCTGTACGGTTATCCCCTGAATGTTTTACGGATTTTGCAGGGTCTTCAAGATTGCCATAGAATACAATAGAATCTTCGTTTACAGCCTTTCCGTCAGCTTTCAACATTAATGCCATTGCATCCAAGTCAAATTCTTTACCTGGCTGTGCAGCATCCCAACCCAAACCAATTCTAAACACTGATGCGCTACTTTCTTTAGAGAGGTCAACGCGTCCTCCTTTTGATAATGTAATCATAATTTTGTTTGTTTAAGTTATTTTAAATTAAGGAAAGGTAATGTACCTCCACCTACTGATAACGGCATAGTTCCATCCCATTTTTCAATAGCTTTAAGTTGCAATAATTCTGGTGTAATAGATTGTTCAAGTAACCTATTAGCATCAGCTTTACCCTTCGCAGCAGCTACAACCTTTTCAGCTTCAGCAATAGCAGCTTTCTTTTCGTTTTCAACTTTTAATGCGTTTTGAACAGCGGTATTTTTATCATCAATCGCTTTTTGCAAAACACCATTCGGTTTAACTGAAGATTGAATATTACTAAAAGTAAACCCTCTTTCACTCAGTCTAGCTCTCAATAAGTCTTCTACCTCCTTCTCAAATTGAGGACGGTTATTAATCAAAGAGTCAGTCTCATACAATCCAGATATATCCTTATAAGCATTCTTTACTTCTGTAAGTATTGCAGTCTGTTCCAAAGCCTTAATGTCTTTTCTATATCTCAAGAAAACATCTTTAGCTTTATCACGTTCAATGTAATATTCAATAGTAGGGTCTGCTTTAAAGATAGTACCTTTCTTATCCTGGATATCAAAGGCTTCATAGTCTACAATTTGTGCATAGGCAGGATATTCAAATAACTGCTTAGTAAAGCGGTTATAAACTACCCAACCTGTTTCCACTTTTGCATCATCAACACCTCTTTCGTTTCCAGCGAGATTGACCATAACTCCAGTCTGTCCAGAATCAATTCTGTCAATACTAAAGCACGTGAAGAACACTATTACCAAAATAACTAAGGTGACAATGCCACCAATAAAACTGAATGTACGTTTGCTGTTTGCCATAACTTAATTTCTAAATACTGATTTTACTAATTTAACTACACAATAGGCATAGATGGGAATAGCAATAAGTCCTATGATATTGCATATCCAACTAGCCATACTTAACAATGAACCAACCCCACTTACAAAAGCTATAGTAGCAATTATTAATAGGGTTATGTACACGATTTTGTTGAACATTAACTAGTCCATTAATTGTTAGTAGATAAATAATCTTTGTAGTATAGAATAATCTAAGTAAGGCAATAATGTCCTTCTCTACAAACTATTTAAGTTTTTTCTTTTTCCAACTAAGATAGAGTTGAGGAGATTCAATCCTTTCATCTATTTTAGAATCCAAGATAAAGCAATTAAACCCTAATTCAGAGTAGTATTTTTGCAATTCTATTCCTAATTCAGGTAAATTCTCATCAAGGTCAAACACTAAACTATACGAATTTCTTGAAGATTTTGCTTGTATAAGAGCATTAATTTCTTCAATACATTTCGTATGTAAAGATGTTTCATTTAATTTCACTCCATATTTAGTAATTGTATAGGCATCCGTAGCACTAAGAGGTTTAGGCTTCGGAAACCAACTTTCTACGATTTCAGTTAATCCTTTCATATTAAGATATTATTTGAATTCCTCCAACGCAGCTCCACATCTTTATATTATCATTTCTATCTTTTATGATATAATAATAATCTAAATATGTATATGATACACCTATTAGAGTATAAATTTTATTATCATCCATTTTTACTTTTCTTCCAAAGAGAGTGCCGATATTTCTAAACCATTCTGGAAAATCTTTACCAAACCCATCTTTTATTTTATTGTTTGCTAAGTCTTCTCCGTCATAGATTTTTACTTCTTCACCTTCATCATATTCGAAATTCTTGTCTAAGAATTTATTATACATCCAAACATTATATCTTTCCTCGTAGTTTCTTTTACTTGGTTCTTTTAATAATGCAGGTCCTGCTAATGCTTTTAATTCTTTAAACACTTCATTCCTATCCATAATATTTTATTTAAATTAGTAATCCCATTCAGAATCGAACTGAAATCTCCATATCCGTAGTATGGTATTCTATCCATTGAACTATGGGACTAAAGAATAGAGGGTGTGCTGTTACACCAAATGCTCTAAGGGCGGTTATTGACGTTGAGCGTATGTGCATTGACTTAAGGTACACATTAGTCGTGTTTCGTTCTCCTACTAACGACTGAGAGTATCACGTACTCTCCCAATCTTAATTCCAGGTTCCGCTTGTACTGTTGGAACTTATCAATAACTGGCTCCGACACTTTAATATCACATTGAGCAACGTATAGGAACCCTCGCCATTTCAGGCTTGGAATACTACTCTCCGAGATTAATGCTTATGCCTCCCTGTGGTTTTACGGAAGGACCAGTAAGTTCTATACCTTCACGTTTGTCAACATTATGCTAGCTAAACACAACTTAATGGATAAACCAATAACTTCCACTCGCAACTCTTTAAATGATGGCTACTTCCAAGCCTACATCCCCTCTATTAATATTCAAACTCCCTTACACTCTCCTTATAAATGTCCTCTAGAACATCAAAGGCATCAAGTCTAGGTTGTGTTTCCTTATTATCCCACCAGAAATCTAAACCTGGCTGTGCTGTCTTCGGTCTTCCAAAGAACTCTGGACGAAATTCAGGAATATTAGCAACTAAGTCTTTATAAGTTGGATGCCCTTTCCTATTTTTCTCCTTAAAATCCATATTTTTGGTAGCTGCTACTTTTAAGCACCAGCACATTCCAGGATTTGCTTCATTACTTCTTTTCATGATTTCCTCCACATAAATTTCTTCAGCGGATTTTAAAACATCATATACTTTCATGATATTCTTTTTATGTATTTTAATTTTCTAGTAGCTATTTCTCCGTCCGTTCCTCTCCAATAAAGTGTCCATTTAGGTATTTCACATTCAATAATAATATCACAAAACCAAGCTTCTTTTGCAGAAGTTATATTATCAAAACAGTGAATATAACCGTCTTCTATAACACTTGAAAACATAGAAGTTATAATATCATTTTCTTTAAATATACCTTTATAGGTTTCACCTAAAGATACACATTTATCTTGAAAAGGTGTTTTGTAAACGTCCATCCTTTTAACAACTCCTTTATAAACCTTTTTATTAGTTAAGGCAATTCTAGGAAATATATGTTTTTTATGCAAGCACATAATCATTAATATAAATCATTTTCATGCAATTCATTAAACTCTAAACAAGGTTCTCCTTCAAACTTTGACCAACTGAGTTCATAGAAACCCATTCCAAAACCCCAAGATTTTTCATTAGTAAGTTTGTTTAGAGCTTCTTCATTAGAAATACGTCTTGCTCCCGCACCTCTATATGCCAGTCCAAATCTATATGTACACGGCTTTCCATCTTTAACCCATTGAAGGGCTGCTTCTTTCGTCTTTTCCATTGTGCTATAATTTATGATTAGTTGTGACTCTATCAGGAATCGAACCTGAATCGTATGTTTGTGGCTTAAGTGGGACTCTAACCCACAACCTACTCCTTAGGACGGAGTTGCTCTATACGATTGAGCTATTAAGCCTTAAAGGTGCAGAAGAACTGCACCTAGTTATTTACCTCTACAAACAGATTTACATTTTACTGAACCTGGTCTAGTAGTTGCTTTCTTAAAAGATTCGGGTTGTGCATCCCACCATCTCTGCGCAGCTGCTAAATTCGCTACCATTTTCTTGTATTTCATATTAAAACGATTTACAGAATTATTAATCAGTAATCTCTACAGTTTTGCTAGCTTCTTGTGCTAGTTTATCACAAATCTTATTGTATTGGTTTTCTGCATGGCCCTTAGTCCAGCAAAAATCAACCTTAGTATGGAATTTAATAGCTGCATCAAATCTCTTCCACAGGTCGAGATTCGCTTTTCTTTTCCAATTCTTAGTATATGTACATACAACATACTGAGAATCAGAAATAATTGTTACTTCAGAAGGTGTTTTAATACTTTCTAAAGCTACAATGGCAGCCATTTGTTCCATTCTTTGGTTTGTAGTGTTCTTATACATCTTACTATATCTTGCTACTTCCTTACCATCTTTCAAGAATAGAATCCCAATTCCTCCTTGATTTCTAGTATTAGAATATGCGCCGTCAGTATAACAGATGTAAGAACTCATGCCTTAGCTTGTGTAGTAAATAAATAGTCTATATAAACACCCAATACATAAGCAACGTCATAAATATCATCTTTTTTCTCAAGAGATACTTCTTTTAATACGTTGTTTACCATATCAAGAACTACAAACCCTTCCTTACTTTGTAGATAAGGCTCCATCAATCTAGCGAGTTCCTTCAAGTACTTCTTGGCATTATTATTTGCCGTAGCTATACTCTTTAAAAATTGAATACCCTCCTCACACTCATTCATCTTGGGGACATATTCACTAAAATCTTCTCTTAGAAATCCTAAATAGAAGGCATTAGAAATATCTCCATTTACCCATTCAGAAAAGGATTTGCATCCTTCTATAGTAGTGAGGTCTATTGGGTGGTCAAGCAGATTCTCAACTTTCATGATTATTCAAATAATGCTTCTAACTTAGCGGCTAAGTTATTAGCTTTAGTAGAAACTCCATCTAATGCTGTACATTCCGTTTCCAGCTGTTTGATTGTTTCCTGTTTCTCAGCTTTAGTAGCATTTGCCTTTTCAGCAGTTGCTTTAAGCTTTGCAATGGTACTCTTAAATGCAGACATTGCGTTGTCTACTTCCTTACTAAATCCTGCGGCTGTATTGTTGAAAATATTCATACTGTTTAGTTTTTAAGGATTAAGAGTAAATTCAAGGGTGTGACTTAGTTGGGAGTCGAACCCAACCAAGCCTATTTTCTTTTTGCTTTGTTAACTGCGTCTAATATTTCAGTATTGGATTTACTCATCATTCGTTTCCAATAACCTTTTAGATTTTCATAGTCAATAACATAATCACAGACGTCATAGTCATTAACAATTTCTTTAGCTAAAGATATTCTATAATCTAATAAATCCTTTAGATTCTTTATATCTCTAACTTGTTGTCTAATGACTCTTCTTGTTCTACGATTATAATATCTACCATTTTTGTCTTTAACAATAGCATGTTTCTTCCTACTTCTGCTCATATTAATACAAATCTTCAGAACACAACCATTTAATACTATCGGAAGCCCTATCATCACTTAATTGACCAGCTTCCAATGCTATTTTATAACCTTCTTCTCTGTCTACAAATCTTCCTTTAGAAGTGTAGAAACCTTGTGCTTTAGGAGAAATGTCAAGTTCATCAGGAAACCTTTGAAATATATCATGATGCCGATAACCTAACTCTATATCAAGTATATCATTAGTTCCTTCATGATATGGATTTCCGTCAGATTTTCTTCTTTCTTTCCTTCGAACTGCTGCACACAAAATATATTCTCTGTCCATTACCAGTCAGTACATAAAGCAAGTTTAATAGTTTCTTCTCCTAATATCTTAATAGCTTGTTGAGCTAGTTCTTTTGATTTAAAATAGATATCTGAGCAATGAAAATCAGGAGTCATATATATATTAATGCCTCTGTATAAAGATATATAGTATTTAATTTCACTTCTATTATTCCAATCAGGTTGCCAATCACCATTAAGATATTTAGCAACATTCATTAATTGATTAATAGCAAGAAGTTTTTGAGCTTGTTTTTCAGAAATACAATTTGTAAGATAATTCCAACATCCAGTTCTATTGTATTTATTAATAACAAGGTCTCCTATTCTCCAAACATCTTTCCCTTCAAATAATACCTTAGCTACATTCTCATAGGTGGTTTTGTTCTTAATAGGTCTAAACTTAATCTCATTACCTTCTTGATATGCTTCCATTCCTTCAGGAGGAATAATAGTTAAATTATTTGCTTTCATATTAATCAATCATTAAGTAATCTTTCACTAAATCAAGATTCCATTTAAGAAATTCGTCTCTTTGTTCTGCTGTGTGAAAAGCAAGAAAAACTCTAAGCTGACCTAGTCCTTCCTTATATACCTTATTGTTACGACAAGTAATACAATGTTTGAGCAAATTTATGTTATACCACTCTTCATCAGTAACTTCTCCACCATAATAAGGCATAAGCTGGCTTATTTGAGCCATAGCTAACATAGATTTGGCTACCTTTTCTGATACTGCTATGTTTTTATTAAACATATCAGCAGTCATGCTCCAGCAATCTTCTATAGTTGAATTCTTTGATATCCACTTTCCTCCAATCCTAATGTGGCAATCAATTAAATCTTGATAGGTTTTAATTACAGGCTCTTTCTTCTCTTCTTTCTTGACAATCTGAACTTCACAACCATCAGGAACATTTATTGTTATTGTTTTCATAATATGTTATTTTATTGTATCACCTACATTATACAAATCATATTCATACTCTACTACTTCAAAAAATACAATATGGTAAGAAGGACCTCTTCTACCATTAACTGTCTCTCTGATTGTATAAATATAACTAATTGGCTCTCCTAATTGATTTTCGTAAATTTTCTTTCCGACAACTACTGAACCTTCAAAATTTGAAACGGAGTTAATAGGTGTACAACTGGATAATAAAATTCCCAATAAGAATATAAGAGTAATTATTCGCATATATCTTTCACCTTTTTAGCAGTTTCTACCATATTTTTATAAATAGATACAATTTCATTATATGATTCCTCAGATATAATAGTAACTGTATTGTTATCTCTTCCAAACCATTCCTCTTGATTGGGGAGCCACATCATATTAATATACCTTTTAGGTTCAAATTCCATAGAAACCTTATCACTACTTATATATACTTCGTATGCAGGTAATAGTACATGTCTTTTAGAGATTAGAGTATTTAAATCTGTTATTAGCTTAAAGTAAAGTACACTTTGACCATTGAAATCCATTTTAAAACATTTGCCAATATAACTAGCTAATAGTTCTTCATGTTTCTTTGCACTTTCTTTTAATTCTTGCTGTCTCTGTAATTCTTTTGCATCTAGGTAATCTATGTATTCTTTTAAGGTACTATTCGGATGAGTTTCCAAATATCTTTCTTCAGGTCGTATTCTCCAATTCATAGTATAAAACAAAAAAGCTTGTCCTTATTCAGGACAAGCTATTAATAATGTGGCGAAAGGGGGACTTGAACTCCCAACCTCAGCATTATGAGTGCTGCACTCTAACCAGTTGAGCTATTTCACCTTATTTGTAGGGCAGGTGAGAGTCGAACTCACAACCTCACGATTACAGGTCGCGTGCAACTACCAATTGTGCTACAGGGGCATAAACAGAAGACATTTTTTCTAACATTTTCAATTTAAAAAATTGACGTTTGAAAGTTTAATTTGCTGTAAGTCTTTTTATAATTTTCTAAAAAAGTTATGAATTTCTATATTTTTAATTACTTGCTACAAGTAAAAGACCTTCAAAGATATACTATTCTCTTTTTAATTGGTGAGTATAGTGAACATCTCCACGATTGAGATTCTGACACTCAATCACACCAGATAAGTTTTTGTATCGGCATTTACCTATGCCTCGCCAAGGCTGGCTTCAACTTAAACTCGGAACAGATTTATAAAAGTGGGTGCTAGCCGTTTCTATCCCACCATTGCGTACTACGTTGCTAGCTAACGTCTCGGCTACTCTCTTCCTCACATCTGCCAAGAATGATGCTGGATTAATATTGCCTACAAAAGTAGGGAGGATTCAGCATAAAGGTACTGGGTAGGGGAATCGAACCCCTATCTTCGCATAGAAAGTGCGGCGAACTAACCGTTATTCGAACCCAGCATTATTGCTTCTTAAACTCTAAATACTTGTTGCCATTGTTATTAAACTCTGATACCACATAGCCTGCTCTTTCATACAGAGCTTTAGTAGAGTCAATCCAATTACTTCCCATGATAACTTCGATAGGGTAGTTAGCAACTAAGCCAACAAAGCCAAGAATATCATTCACGCGAATGGTACTACACTGACCATTCCAATTCTTCTTAATAAGCTGGTTTATTACAGCTATAACCACATTGGGAACACTAGAGTTTTGCTCTAATACTTGTGGATTTAAAGGTCGAACTTCATTCATAATAAAAAGTTTTAAATTATAATAAAGCTCCAAACATTCGAGGAGAGCAGTGGAATCGAACCACATACATTATTACATGTACGAAACTACTTAGCAGGTAGCCCCTGTCACCATCGAGGTTTACTCTCCATTCAGAGTTTCTTTACCCTGTAACTCTATAAAACAGCAGAAGGTTATTGTGATGTTAAAAGCCTGCGTCCTAGACCACTAGACGATAACTATTACCAGTGTAGAGGATTCGAACCTCAGTTTCAGGCTGGGATTATTAACAAACTAAAGTTGCTGACGACCTTCTTTTAATAACTAATCGCTTATGTCAAAGAATTTGTGGGGCAGAGTGGAATCGAACCACTATCTACGGATTTTCAGTCCGCCGCGAACTGACCACCTGCGCTACTACCCCAGAGGAAGGATTTATATATCGTGACAATCCTTCAAACCACGTTTTAGCAAATAGGTACAAACAGGAAGAATTTTTTTATTAAACCTATCTATTAAAAGGGAGTTTATAGGGAATCGAACCCTAATCTTCAGAACCACAATCTGACATTCTAACCATTGAACTATAAACTCCATGTCAATCTTTAATGTCTGGCTTTCTTATTAATAACAGATTGACTTATTAAAATAAGAATAATGCCTAATAAGCATCCAATAGTTAGTATTATATTACTAATTGTAATGGTAAATCCAGCATTAATTACCAACATTAAAAGACTATACCATAGTGTTAATTTTACCATTCGCATACTTACAAATTACATCATAAATTAATACCGCCTGAAAAGTAGGAAATTTTAAATATTCTTTAATACCTCTAACAGAAACGGCTTTAGCATAAATACTTAATACTTTTTGTCTATTTTTGGGATACTTTTTAACAATACTTGTGTGCTTCTTTATCAACTCTACAATATTGTTAGTTTGTTCCAAAGTTAATGGAAATTTGCTTCCATTTTCGCTATATTTATCTGTATACAGATTAATAATAGCCTGATAATCTTTCTCTTTCAACATTATTATAAAATTTAAATTAAGAGTACCCCGACTGAGACTCCAACTCAGATTAACCATTTTAGAAGAATGGTGCTTTATGCAGTTAAGCTATCGGGGCATTTTCAGAAGTCTCTTTTTGCTTAATACTGTGCTGACCGTTACACTACATCCTCCATGTTTGTTAATATTGGGAGGATGCTGGGAATCGAACCCAGACTAGTCGAACCATAATCGAAATAGCTAAAGAAAATTGCTGTAAGACTTCTTATTGACAATTAAATAACTTAAAACTCATTTATTCTAAGTTTTGTCTCTCGCTTAAATTTGTTTCTGTTGTATTTTTCACCTCTACACAAGTAACAACTACAAGGAGTTCCTGTAGTTTTCCAACACTGTGTATAAGGTTTGTTATAAACTTCAGTCCAACTTACATTACCATATAAACCACATTGCACATGAAATTTAAGTCTAGTAATATACTTCTGGACTAATTTCTGTCTTCTCGCTAACTTGTTTTTCTTCAAAGATTGTTTTTCCATCGTCATTATCAATTAAATTGTTAATGAACGTCCAATCTAAGATAACACCTGCTAAAATAGAATCAATAAACATAATTATAAATTTTTAAGTAAATTAATTTGAGGAAGCAGCCAGACTCGAACTGGCACATCACTGTTACATGATTACTAGTAATTTTCAAGATTACTGCCTTACCAATTAGGCTTATACTTCCAGAATTATTACATATTCACTTCAGCAGCAGAGGAACTT
>OLNE01000899.1_pt1 | contig 24681 bp, 21 predicted proteins | sample 1672431 | NCBI WGS metagenome assembly OLNE01 (sample SAMEA3136685, study PRJEB25190) | human gut metagenome | reverse complement strand
GAGTATAGTTGGAGAAAAGCCATTTTGATGGCAAGGCAAGGTCAAATCTTGCTGCTTCTGCCTGGGTTTTGAAAGAACCCAATCCCATCATAAAAAATGGTATTACGTATAACAATGCCAAAGCAACCATGAATAAAAAAAGAATACATTTTCCTGCGCGTTTTTTCTTCACATTTCTACCTCTCGTTTCGTAAAATAACGATTCATAGTAAACGATATGATTACTACAATAACTGCCAGAATGACACTTCCGGCTGATGATTCCCCAAGAAATCCGAGACTGAAGGATTGATAGGTATAAGTTGCCAGAACCTGTGTGTCAAAACCTGGACCTCCATTTGTGAGTACATAAATAATATCAAATACTTTTAAACCACCAGCAATACTTAGTGTCACAACAACGGTCATTGACGGAACAATTAAAGGAAGCGTGATGTTTTTTAGCTTTGCAAAAGCAGAGGCACCATCTAAGGTAGCACTTTCATAGTAATCCTCAGGAATTGCCTGCAGACCGGAAATGAAAATGAACATATTGAATCCTGCCCACATCCATGTCTCTACCAAAATTACACTTCCAATAGCAGTGCCATAACTTCCAAGCCAATCATGAGTTAAGTTGCTTAATCCTATCATTTGAAGGATATTATTGAGTAATCCTTTATTTGCTAAAATAGATTTAAATAACACTCCGACAACCGTGATACTAATTACACAGGGAGCATAATAGATGGTTCGCATGATCCCTCTTCCCGGTATTTTTTTTACCATAGCAAGCGCAAGCAGAAATCCTATTCCTGTTTTCAGGATAGTGGTTATCAATGCAAAAATGAAAGTATTGCCAATTGATCGCAGAAAAACAGGATCATGTAACAGTTCCACGTAATTTGACAAGCCATTAAAAACAGGGGTGTATAGCCGTCCCATATTCCAGTCTGTAAAAGAGCATACCAGACTGATCACAATGGGAACCACCGAAAAAAGGGTGTATATCAAAATTGCCGGAGTAAGTACCCACAAAGGATAAATTGATTTCTTTTTTTTCGTCATATTATATCTCCTTAATGGAAAAGGGGACCAAAGTTCTTTGCTCCAGTCCCCTTTTTGGATTAATCTTATTAGTCAAAGGGTAGAGGATGTACTATTTCCAGCCTTCTGCGCCTTTTTCGGTCATAAATTTATCCACATCTTTCTGGAATCGATCCAGAATATCTTTTCCATCCATATTTCCTTTAGATGGTGCTTCAAGGTAGTAAACCCAAATAGTATTTCCAAACAGCGGCTGAAGTGTGTCAATATACTGGTTCATCTGCGCAACTACTCTGCCATCTTCCATATACTCATTGTAGATTTTTGGAATATCCGGATTCATAGCACTTTCATTACCATCAATACCTTCAATATTTGGGAATCCCGGACGAGACTGGAAATACAGATTTCCATATTCCGGTGTGCTCCAAAGATTGAATACCTTCTTGATTGTATCCAAATTTTCTGTATCTTTATTTACAGCCAGACCCATAGCTGTAGGAAGATATGCCAGCACGTCTTTATCATCATAGCCTACAGGAGGATTGAAGATTGTCAGGTTAGCATCTGGATAGGATTCTTCAATAGATGTCAGAATTTCTGTTGCGCCATAAATCATTGCGATTTCACCGCTTGCCAGACGTCCAAGAATCTCATCATAGCTTACTGTCATATAATCATCATTCACGTAACCTTTTTTAAATAAATCCAGATACTCGTCGATTACAGCAGCCATTTCCGGATAATCATTAAATTTTGCCTGGTTTGTCAGAATCTTATTTGCAAAATCCTCACAAGCTTCTTCAGTTCCCAATGCACGTGACATACCGGAAGTCATCCAGATCTGTGGTACCCAGGTATCTGACGGCATAGCAATCGGAACAACTCCGGCTTCTTTTAATTTATCACAAACAGCATAAAACTCATCCAGAGTTTTCGGAAGTTCCGTTATTCCATTTTTCTCAAAAACATCTTTATTATAGATCAGTCCCTGGAAACCATTGGATGCCTCGAAGCAATATCCATAATGCTTTCCATTGTATTCTGTAATTTCCGGAGCTTTTACTTTAGCCATCCATTCTTGATCATCTAACGGAACAAAGAACTCTTCCGGGTCTACAGCAGCATACAGATCAGCAAACTGATATGCGATCAGATCAGGAGCTTCATGAGAATTTAATCTCATTTTCATCAGGTTATCATACTGGTCATCAGGAACAACTTCAAATTCGATAGAAATATTCTCGTCTTCCTCAAGCTTCTCCACCATGTTCTGTAATCCGGAATACCATCTGGACTGCTGTACCATACCGGTAAGCTCTACCTTATCATCGGCCTGTACAGCTACCGGTGCTGCAATAGACAGTGTCATAACTCCGCTCATAACCAACGCTGCCAGTTTTTTTGTTTTTGTTCTCATACTTTGTTATCCTCCTTTTTCTTTTAAATATTTATCAAGTAAGGCAAGTATATCTTTTTTTTCACATAATTAAAATGGAGAAAAAGAAAAGAAAATATGGAAAATAAACAAAAAAAGAGGGACGGTGTTTGTGCCTCAAACACCATCCCCACTTATGAACACGTAACCATCTTTCTCTACTCGGACAATCTGTTCTGTTTCCTCATTTTGCTCAGGAATTTCTCCTTCTGTTTCAAATCGCACACAGGTTCCACAGGAAGAACTCAAGTTCCTCGGAACCGGCATGATCACTGCATCAAGCTTCATTTTTTCACAGTTTTTACGAAACTGGATTGCTCCATAATGAGAATAAAAAGTAGCAATATATGTCATCATTTTTTTATTTTCAGCAGAAAATCATCTCCCTGTTCTTCAACTTCCACCTGATATCCCTGGTGAAGTGCAAAACGGGAAACATTTTCCTTCGCAACAACATTATCTACAAGGACTTCATAGGCCTTTTCTTTGGAAGCCATTGCATTTTTTGTCTGGATAACAGGTTCCGGACAGGACAGACCTCTTGCATCTACTCTCTTCATTTTATCTTCTCCTTTCAGGCTTCTTCTTTTCTCGCAGAATTGACTACTGCGATCACAGCTACAACTATGATTCCGATAATAACCGCAATTTTACCATTTGCTGTCGGACCCTCTCCGGAAGATGCCAGACCAAAGTTGTGTGCAAAAGCAGCTCCTGCCATCAGCCCCAGAACAGCTACCACAGAGTCTGTATTTCCTTCACCAGAAAGAATAAGCTGACGCATCGGGCATCCGCCAAGCAGGATACATCCAAAGCCCGCCAGATACATACCAAGTGCATTCCACAGGCCATCCGTATGTGCGACCGGCTGTCCTGCAAAACCAGGATGAAAATATCCCAGTGCCACATTCATGATCAGTGCACTTACAAAAATTGCAATGAATCCAAAGAGCAGTTTATACTCACCAAAAAGGACTGCATCTCGAACTCCTCCAACCATACAGAGACGTGTTCTCTGTGCAAAAATACCAACGATCACACCTGCTGCAAGCGAAATAAGAATAGCTGCATGTTTGGCTCCCGGTCCTCCTTCCGGCTCAGTAAAGTGAATAAATGCCGGTGCTGCTGCCAGAAGAATCAGCAGAACGATCTGAAATACCGGATAAACAGCTCCTTCCAGTTTAAGCATTTTATAGGAACGTTTCAGTGTGTAGCCTTTTTTCAGGAAAAATGTTCCTGTCAGAATACCGGCTACAAATCCAACCAGTCCCAGGATTGCATTTCCGTCACCACCAGCCAGACGCAGAATCATACGGAATGGACATCCAAGGAACATCAGGCATCCGATCATAACAAACACACCAAGTGTAAATCTGGTCACAGGTGCGGAACCACCTCTTGGACGAAACTCTTTTGTGAGCACTGATACAATACAGGCACCAAGTACAAGACCAATGATCTCCGGACGGATGTACTGAACTGCGGCTGCTGAATGAAGCCCCAGAGCTCCTGTCGTATCCCTCAGAAAACAGGCAATACAGAATCCCATATTTGCTGGGTTTCCAAAGAATACCAGCATAACTGAGATAATACCGATCAATAATCCGGCAGCGACAATAGTTGTTTTTTCTTTTTTCATTTGTTACTTACCTCCCTTTCCCTCTCGTGCTAAATTTTTTTTATTCAGCACACATTCTTTGTATAAAATAATAACATTTCATTGACAAAAACTCCAATTCATTATAGTCTTGTTTTATAGCTACTTATAGATTTTTTTTATAAATCATTGCAATATTTATTTCTGTAATATTTGAAAAGAGGTTGTTTTATGAGGAAAATATATCTGGATCAGGCAAGCACTTCCTACCCCAAAGCACCATCTGTAGCACAGGCTGTTTATGATTATCTGAACGGCTCTGGCGTCAACGTAAACCGGGGCGGTTATCAGGCTGCTTATTCTGTAGAGGAACAGATTTTTGAAACCAGAGAGCAGTTGCTTCATCTGTTTCACTTTACTTCCGGCAAAGGTAAAAATGTGATCTTTACACCAAACATCACCACCAGTCTTAATATTCTTCTTAAAGGACTGCTGAAACCCGGCGATCATGTACTTGTCTCTGCCATGGAACACAACGCCGTTATGCGCCCACTTGTGCAGCTGAGCCAGAATGGTATTACTTTTGACCGTATTCCATGCCGTTCAGATGGTTCTCTTCTTATAGAAAAAGCTGAAGGACTTCTGCGACCGGAAACCAGGCTGCTTGTCTGTCTGCATGCTTCAAATGTATGTGGAACTATGATGCCGCTTCAGGAAATTGGTGAATTCTGCCAGAAGCATGGTCTTCTTTTTATTCTGGATACTGCACAGACGGCCGGCGTAATTCCGATTGACATGGAAGCACTTCACATCGATGCCCTTGCATTCACCGGTCACAAAGCCCTTCGCGGTCCACAGGGAACTGGCGGTTTTCTCCTTCGCAACGAACTGGTCTCCTGTATTGATCCGCTTATCAGTGGTGGAACCGGCAGTATTTCTCATACAGAAGAGGTGCCGGACTTTCTTCCTGACCGTTATGAGCCCGGAACCCCAAACATTCCAGGCATTTTAGGACTTCATGCAGCCCTGTCTGACCTTTCAGATACAGACATGATGGAAATCCGCCAACACGAACTGGAACTTACACAATATTTCATTAATAGAATCCTTCAGATGGATCCTCAGGAATCTTCCCTTCGTATAATTGGAAAAAAAGACATCCGTAACCGCTGTGCTGTTGTCTCACTTCAGACTCTTAATCTTGATATGGCCCGTGCTGCCTATGAACTCGATGCCTCTTATGGAATCATGACTCGCGTCGGCCTCCACTGTGCTCCAAACGCACACAAAACACTCGGCACTTATCCGGAGGGTACCATTCGTTTTTCCTTTGGTTTCTCCAACACACGCGATGAAATTGATCTGGCACTGCATGCTCTGTCAGAAATCGTCGGAGCGCCTTATAAATTGTAAGGATGTCCTCCGTCACTGCATCACAATCTGTTCTACAAGGAGTATCATCACATGGAATTCAAACAATTAGAAGCCTTTGTTGCTGTTGTAGATTATGGAAGCTTTTCAGAAGCTGCAAGACGGCTTTATCTTACTCAGCCTACGATCAGTGCACATGTACGTTCACTTGAAGAAGAACTTCATACCAGACTTATCATTCGTACTACCAAAAAAACGACTGTTACAACAAAAGGCTATCAGCTTTATGACAGTGCTGTACGCATGCTGGAGATCCGCAATAATCTTCTGGAAAATTTTACCGGTGTGCAGAAACACATGATCGATCTTTCAGCCTCTACAATTCCTTCCTCCTATCTGCTTCCGGAAATTCTGGCTGCTTACGGAAAAACCCACCCGGATGTATATTTTCATTCTATACAGACAGACAGTGCAGATTCTATCAGCCGCGTACTCGATGGAACCGTCGATCTGGCTCTGGTCGGTCAGAACACCCGGGACGAAAGCTGTTTCTTTCTGCCATTCTGCCAGGATGAACTTGTAATAGCAACCCCTGTCAACAGTCATTATCTGGAACTTCAGAATAACACGGTTACCTTTCAGGACTTTATCAAAGATCCTATCATTATACGTGAGAAAGGATCCGGCACCAAAAAGGAAATGGACATCTTCCTTGAGAAGCTTGGCATCACTTCCGGTGATCTAAATATCATTGCACGCATGAATGATCTTGAAAGCATCAAAAAATCCATTGTAAATGGTCTGGGCATTTCCATTCTGTCCGCCCGTTCTGCCACAGATCTGCAAAAAACAAAGCAGATTCTTCTTTTTCCACTTGAAGAATCTGCTCATAAACGAACCTTTTATATTGTCTACAGTAAAAATCGGATTCTAAAGCCACATGTGCGTCAGTTTATCCAGTTTGTCAAGAATTATTATCGGACCTTCTGATGTCTTTTACTTTTACCAGCACTTTTTGCAGGCTTCATACCCCTGCGAAAGTGCCTGTGATTCTGTTTCCTGCGTTGCTTTGTTCGGATTCATATTTCCGCAATCTGGTTTACTGTGATATTTACTTCCGGTTGCTGAAATCCAGACCATGCGTTCCTGCGTATCCGAATCAGATACTTCTTCTGCTTCTGATTCAGAAACTGCTGCATCATTTCCGGAATACTCTGCTGTCTGCGAAGAACTGCTATCTGAACCTTTCTTCTCACTTCCTGATGCATAATCATTGCATGGCTCCTGATTCCAGCTTATCACATTTCCATCTGAAAGAGCAATGATCGTACCCTGATCGTCTGTGCGGAATACCGGAATATCCATATCCTTAAGTTTTCCCATTGTCTCAGCTGCCGGATGTCCATAGGAATTATCCTGCCCGCAGCTGATCACTGCCCAGGACGGAGTAGATGCTTCCAGAAGATCCCATGTCGTTGAAGATGCTGATCCATGATGTCCAAGGCTCAGCACATCACAGTCCAGGTTCATTCCTGTACTGATCATGTCCTGCTCACTTGTTTCTTCCGCATCTCCCATAAACATAAAGCTGTTATTTCCATTCACCAGACGGATAACTACTGAATTATCATTACTGTTCTGAGAAATCCCGTCCGGCGCCATGACCGTAAAACTTCCTGTTCCGAATTCATAAGTATCTCCAACTGACGGATATTCGACAATGATCGCATGTGCCGTTGCCGTATTCATAAAGGTATTAAACAATTCTGAGGTATGCACATAATCCGATCCCAGAACATGCTCTACTTCAAAATTATCCAGACATTTTACCAGCCCGCCCAGATGATCCTCATCATAATGAGAAGAAATCATATAATCAATTGTCTCAATCTGCTGATTTTTCAGATATTGCACCACTTCATCAGCATGTGCACGGTTTCCGCCATCATAGAGGAGGTTTTCTCCGCCCGACTGAACAAGGATTGCAAGCCCCTGTCCCACATCGATAAAATGTACTGCCATATCTTCCTGACCGGACGCTTCGACATCAACAGTACTTCCGGGAAATACCAGCATAAATGCAAGCAGCAATGACAACATAAATGTTTTAATACGATTTTGTTTCTTCATCCTTCTCCCTCCTTCAATGATTCAGGCTTTCTCTTACGTTTTACAATTTTTATGTTTTTACAGTTCTTCTATTCTCCTCCTGATATCCTGGCTTGCATCTTCGAACAAAAGGTCCCGGTTATATCGGATATAACGTTCACATTCGTATGTCTCAAGAAAACGCACGCAGGAATAATCTGTATTGATTCCAGATACAAAAATCACCATTTCCTGGCTGTTATAGAAGGCCGCTTCCATAAAGTCAAATGCATATTCCAGGGAGGAACCAGCTGAATCCCATTCTTCTTCCCAATTTCCCCGGTATTCACCAAAAGCATTTTTCAGAACTTCAAACCCTGCATCCCAGGTATCCGGTGCTTCTTTTTTAAGAATCAGCTTATATCCTTCCAGAACTTCCAGTGCCTTCCGGATCGTATGATCTTCTCTGCGTTCCAGAAGTCCCTCTTTCTGCTTGTGTTCTCTATCAGCCCTGAGGTTATCCACAAAATCTCCCAGACGCAGATCAATATTTCCACCATTCAGTGGTTCTTTCAACATTTTCAGCACATCAAACACTTTTTCCAGGACTTCTTCCTGCAGAACCACCTGCCGCACTGCCTGCCTTACTCCTGAAAACAGCAGATTGACTACACTGACTCTCTCATCAAATGAAGCATGTGATACTTTTTTGACCATTGCCTCTGAAGGCTTTCCTTTAAGGATCTCTGTGATCTGATAATCCTGCTGATATTTTTGATACAATTCGAAATATTCTGCAAATTCTTTTGCAATACGCTCATGCTGAATATACTGTTCCACAACATCGGATGTGATATTTTTGCCAAGCTGCTCATAAACCTCCATAAGCCTGGAAAGATCTTCCCAGCCACGAGGAGTCGCAAACTGCTTGCCATCAATCGTTGTCTCCATCTGATAAAAACTGTTATTCCGAAGCTCCAGATAAGAAAGTATCGCCGGATGGACATTCTCCTTATATGCGTATTCCTTCCAGACACGGTAATCTGGTTCCACCACGATCTTCTTAACACGGTCAAGTGTCACTATATCAAAATCTCGTACCGATTTATTGTATTCTGGCGGATTTCCTGCTGCCACGATCACCCAGCCTTCCGGAATCTCATGATTTCCAAAGGTCTTGCACTGCAGAAACTGCAGCATAGCCGGTGCCAGTGTCTCGGAAACACAATTAATCTCATCAATAAAAAGAATTCCTTCTTTAAGTCCGGTCTCTCTCATGCGGTCATAGATACTGGCTACAATCTCGCTCATAGTATATTCTGTAGCAGAATATTCTCTGCCGCCATATTCTTTTTTTGAAATAAATGGAAGTCCGATTGCACTCTGTCTGGTATGATGTGTGATTGTGTATGCCACAAGAGCCACTCCACACTCTCTGGCGGCCTGTTCCATGATCTGGGTCTTGCCAATTCCCGGTGCTCCCAGGAGCAGTACCGGTCTCTGATGTACACGCGGTATCACATATTCCTCATATTCATTCTTAAGAAGATATGCCTGTACAGTATCTATGATTTCCTGTTTTGCCTGTTTAATGTTCATAATGCTCTGCTGTCCTCTCTCTTTCAAGTGCCTGTGTATCCAGAATCAGTTTGATCGCCCATGGCGGTACATCCACATCCCGGTAATCATCTTTCATAAAAATAAACGCAGTCTCATATGGCGGCATCTTTGCCGGAAACGTTCCATATCCGTCCGTAAAATACAGAAGTCCCCGCAGATGCTGAAAAGTCCCCATATTCAACAGTTTATCCACATATGAAAATGCCGGACGGAAATCTGTTCCACCAAATCCCCTGATTGTAAAGTCCCGAAGATATGTCTCCATTTCACGCTGATTATGAATTACCTGATCATCCTGGATTTTTTCGTCACATTGGATGATATGCACCTGGATCTTACGGAAAAAGCTCTCCGATTCCGCCAGTACACTGTAAGTCTCTTCAAGAAACCTTCGGATAAGACTTCCATTACATGACATTGATGTATCCAGCACAATCGCAAAATCCTCAATCTTTTTCATCTCTTTTGTTTCCAATGGTTCAATCAACGGCATATTACCATATAGCTCCAACCCAAGATTATAGTAAATTGGATCGAAAGAATCCATATCCACCTGCATTTCTTCTTTCAGTACAGAAAATTTTCTCAGAAACTCCCGGTAATCATAACGTTTGCGGTTTTCTGCCTGCAGATGTTCTACAAGCCCCGGGGAATCACCCGCAGCTTCTTTGGAAAACAGTTCGATCTCTGTCTGCATCTTACGCCGCAGTTCTTCCCACTCTTTCTGATGACTGGCCATTCCGCTTCGATTCCGCGGTTTATACCAGAAATGATGATCGTCCAGTCGGAATTCCTGTTCCAGGCGGACCAGTTCTGCTTCTTCACAATCCTTCAAAAGAAACTCCAGTGCTTCTGCCGTCAGAACACTCTGCTGTTCTTTCCACTGACGATACTTTTCTCTTCGCAAACTGTTCGGACGAACATATACGACCTTTTCATAAAGCTCATCCATGATATTTTCAACCGCAATATCTGAAGCAAGATTCCAGATTCTCTGTGATTCTTCATCCGTTGCTCTGCTGCTCCACAGATGGCAAAACAGACAGTGAAGCAGTTCATGCAGATACATTCGATTGATCCATACTTTATTCTGCATAAAAGTCTTTAACAGCCAGCCTGGTGATGCATAAAGGAACTTTCCATCTGTTCCCATCACTGCAGTCTCACTGGAAACCGTCGGACGTAATGCCCCGAACGCACTCTGAAGAAAACGCATGGCTACTGCCATCTCATTTCTGGAATTTTTAAGAATATCCTCACAGATCTGCAGTGTTTCTTCCTCTTTTTTTCTCTCTTCATGGACAAAGTTTCCAAACTTGTCTCTGTCTTCTTTTTTCACAGTTCAAATGCCTTTCTCTGTTTTCGTCCATGCTTTTGGAGTTCATCCATCAAGACACTCACCCATCTGGAGTCTCCCGTAACCTGAGCTTCTTCCAGCATCTTTTCCGTTGTTTCTCTGTCCGGAATAATTTCTTTCAGAATACGCTTTATAGAATCATATTCTTTCTGTTCTCCCAGAAGTTTTACAGCCTGCAGACTGTTTTCTTTTATATAAACCAGATATTTATCTTTTGCCTCTTCCGTCATACCGACCGGATAAAGAATACGATCCAATGCAAGTCTCACTACGATTCGTTCCTGTTCCCATGCAACAGCATAAGGAAACAGACGGTCATACTCCAGCAGATTCAGTTTCTTATGTAGAAAGCTATTTCGATAACGAATGCCACTTCCATGTACATGATTTTCCAGAATTCTGGCAGGTGTATTCTCCACACCTTCTTCAAAAAACTCCGGAAACCAGAGACGTCCATGCTCCCCGTTTATCATCATGTCCACACATAATGTTTCCGGAAGCTCTGTCAGAAAATCCCGCAGTCCCGATTCTCCATCCACATCAGTCTCCACAGAAATATATTCCATCTGGTGACACCCGGTCAGTGCACCGGCTCCCAGATCTTTCATATCTCCATAAAAAGCAAGCTTACGCAGATGAAAACAATTATAAAAAGCATATCTGCCGATTTTTCTTAAGTATCGCGGAAGCCGTATCTCTTCTACCTGATTTCCCGCCGCCTGTGGCATTTCCGGCGGCAGCATAACTTCTTTTTCATCTTCCATGCAGAATTTTTCAGTTGCTTTCATATGCTCCAGATCACTCTGATCAATATGATCTGAAAAAATATAAGCTCCCAGTTCTGTGACCGGCATTCCCTCCAGTATATCCGGAAGTTCTACTATTGAGTCATATCCAAAGACACGATCAATACAAATGCCGGTTTTGTTCCTTTTATATAAATAAATCATTCTTTTTCTCCAAGACGGATTTTTTCCATCTGTTCCTGCATCTCCTCTGACATATGATCAAAGAGATAGTTTTTACTGCTCTGACGCTTCTGATGCCATTCTTCTCTGGCGGCTTTTACAGTATCTTCGATTTCTTTTTTCAATCCCTGCGCAGAAATCCTGTGAGCGCCCTGTCCCATGATGATGATCTGTTCCAGTCCATCGGATGTGGCCACTGTTACCTGATTCTGACGACCTATCTTATGAACTGTCTTTTCGATATACTGATCTGCTGTTTCTGCCTCTCTCGTATATACTACATAAATGTTATGGTATGGAATAATTTCTTCTACATGCCCTTCTACCTTATACGCATCGAACACAAGAATCAATGTACATTTTCGATATCCCTGATAATTACTTAAAATATCCATAAGTTTATCACAGGCTGCATGAATATTTTCCTTTGCAAGTTCATTTAAATATTCCCATGAAAAAATAATATTATACCCATCAACCAGCAGATATTCTTCACCACGCTGTTTTCCGGCTCTGTAATGAGTTGTTGGTGCTGACGCATGCACTGATTTTTTCTGAAAAGCTCCCCTGTCACGTTTCACCGCTCCAAATGTACGCTCAAAAATCGCCTGCAGTTCCTCTTCTTCGGCATAACTTCCACTGTAAGAAAATTTTCCACCTTTTCCACTGCTTCGGTCTGTGCGGACAGAGTTATCCACCGGTGTCTCTGAGGAATTCCCATTATCCACATCCTCGTACCAGCTTTCACTGTTCAGTTCATCAAGATCCACATCACTGTTCAGATGCATATAATCTTCCACCTGATCCCACGGCACTACAAACCCGGCTCCATGTGCACAGAAAACAGAACCTGTAGGATTTTCCAGATCTGCTTCCGGATCGTATCCAATACTCTGCACAACCTCTTCCTGATTTTTGCACGGTGCATATCCTTTAAGACTGCAAAACAGTTTTCCTGTTCCATGAGTATACGCGACAACTTCTTTCTGGTAATCTCTCATATGTGAAACTGCTGCGGTTCCTTTAAGGATAGCGGTTTCACCTTCCATCTCCGGTGCCTCAAAATTTCCCTGCATTTTCTGGATATCGGACATGGCACGTCCGATCATCTCTGCCGGCACTTCCAACCGAAATTCATAATACGGTTCCAGAAGAATGCTTTTTGCTCTTCGAAGTCCCTGACGGATGGCACGGTAGGTTGCCTGACGAAAATCGCCACCCTCTGTATGCTTGGCATGCGCCCTGCCCGTAGTCAGCGTAATCTGCACATCCGTAAGAGGAGAACCAGTCAGGACACCTAAATGTTCTTTTTCTTCCAGATGGGTAAGAATCAACCTCTGCCAGTTACGTGCAAGTACATCTTCACTGCAGGCGGTAAAAAACTGACAACCACTGCCCGGTTCACCAGGTTCTATCAGCAGGTGGACTTCTGCATAATGACGGAGTGGTTCAAAATGTCCCACACCTTCCACAGGCTCAGCAACTGTTTCCTTATATACAATACTGCCTGCTCCAAATTCTACTGCCACACGAAATCTGTCCCAGATCATTTTTTTCAGAATTTCAATCTGCACCTCTCCCATCAGCTGTGCATGAATCTCTCCAAGCTGTGCATCCCACAGGATATGAAGCTGCGGCTCTTCTTCCTCCAATTGGTAAAGTTTCTGGAGCATCTGATGCGGATCACAATCGTCGGGAAGAATAATCTGATAATTCAAAACAGGTTCCAGAACAGGGAGCTCTGACTCCTGCTCGCTTCCGATTCCTTCTCCCGGATATGTCCGTGTAAGCCCTGTCACAGCACAGACCATTCCTGCATCTGCTTCGATCGTTGTCTCATATTTTGCTCCGGAATACAGTCGTATCTGATCCACCTTTTCTTCCCATGGTGCATTCTCTGCCTTTCGTCCCGGAAGATTCTGTCCGCTGTTCTGTGAAGAAAGAAGTGTTTTTACTTTGAGACTTCCCCCTGTGATCTTCAGATAAGTAAGACGGCTACCTTGTTCATCTCTGGCAATCTTAAATACTTTTGCACCAAACTGCTCCTGTCTTTTGGGTTCTGTAGTGTATGTTTCAATTCCCTTAAGAAAATCCTTCACACCTTCCATTTTAAGTGCTGAACCAAAATAACATGGAAAGACCTTTCTCTCTGCGATCAGTCCTGTAGTTTCCTGAACACTCACCTCTCCTGTTTCCAGGTATTTTTCCAGAAGCTGCTCATCACAGACTGCAATATTTTCCATCTGTTCTGATGTAAGTGAAGAATCTGCTGACTCTTGCTCTCTTTCTGTTCTTCCAAAATCCACACAGTTTTCATGCAGGTGCTGTTTCAGATCTATAATCAGTGCATTGTGATCTGTCCCCTGCTGATCCATTTTATTTACAAACAAAAACGTCGGGATATGGTATCTCTCCAACAATCTCCACAACGTCATGGTATGACTCTGTACGCCATCCATTCCATTGATCACCAGGATTGCATAGTCAAGCACCTGAAGGGTACGCTCCATTTCCGCTGAAAAATCCACATGCCCCGGAGTGTCCAGCAGTGTCACTTCCATATCTTCTGTCTTTAACAGTGCCTGTTTGGAAAAGATTGTGATTCCACGTTCTTTTTCCAGTTCATAGGTATCCAGAAAAGCATCACCATGGTCCACTCTTCCAATCTTTCTGATCTCACCACAGAGGTACAGAAGTCCCTCTGATAAAGTTGTCTTTCCGGCATCTACATGCGCCAGAATTCCTATAACAAGTTTTTTCATTTTATATTTTCTTCCTTTATTATTATCGGGATCAATCCCTGATATTTTTCATATATAATGGTGCCAGTCTGCGCACGATCGTCTCACTTACCCTCACTAACATATCGAGATCATTTTTCTGGTTGTTCAAATATGCATGAAAGCACCCCTGGATACAGAAGGAAAGCATAATATCCTTCTCTGCATCTGCTTCATACTGTGGAAATTTCTGCCGGATCAGCCGTTTCAGTTCTGTCTCCAGGCAGTCTCCAAGATGACTTTTTTCTGCACCAGAAAACAAAATGTTGATTAGAGAATTATTCGACACAAGTGCCAGATACAGATTTCTTGTAAAAACATCCGGATCTTTAAACGGTGATTCCTGCTGACTGGATATATTTTTGAGGACTGCTGTGATCGTCTCGGATTCAAGCATCTGAGAAAGAGCATAGATGTCCTCATAGTGACTGTAAAAAGTTGATTTATTAATACACGCCAGAGCACATAATTCCTTAACTGTAATTTTTTCCAACGGCTTTGATGCCCTCAGTTCCAGAAATGCATTTCGAATGGCCTTTTCTGTTTTTTCCACTCTGATATCCATATGTTCCTTCTCCTTTTCCCGACATTTTATATGATTCGTCGGTTATCCACCACTTTGCTAAAACTGTCGGTGGATATTTTCTTTCTTTCTCATTATGATATAACTATCAAATCCCCAATGATTACACGGATTGTTCCGTGCATAGCACTCTACTCATAGTATACTCAAAAAAACAACCAATGTCTATTATCGTAAGGAGAATGAAATGGATTTTTATGGATTTTATACAGGAAAAATATTTGATGCTTATAAATATCTTGGTGCACACACAGAAAAACAGGGCGTAACATTCCGTACGTTCGCCCCTTCTGCCTCCCGCATCACGCTGATCGGAGAATTCAATGGCTGGCAGGAATGGGATATGAACAAAGTCTCTGACGGAAACTTCTGGGAATGCTATGTTCCGCAGGCAAAATCCGGCCAGATGTACAAATACAAAATCTATGACCGCAGTGGTAATGCTGTGGAGCATTGTGATCCATATGGTTTTGGAATGGAACTTCGTCCTGACAGTGCATCCATTATCCGTGATATGTCAAAATATAAATTCAAAGACAGCCAGTGGATGCAGAACCGCAGCGACTGCCGCAAAAAACCACTCAACATTTACGAGGTTCACTTCGGTTCATTCCGAAAACCTTCCGACAAAGCAGATGACTGGTACAATTACGAGGAAATGATCGACATCCTGATTCCGTATCTTGTAAAGAATGGCTACAACTATCTTGAGATCATGCCATTAAACGAATATCCCTGCGACGAATCCTGGGGATACCAGGCAACCGGATTTTTCAGTCCAACCTCACGCTATGGAACTGCAGATCAGTTAAAAGCATTTATAGATGCCTGCCACAAACATAACATCGGTGTACTGATGGATTTTGTTCCGGTCCATTTTGCCGTAGATGCTTATGGTCTGGCAAATTACGACGGAACAGCTCTCTTTGAATATCCAAACTCAGCTGTCGGTGTCAGTGAATGGGGAAGCTGTAACTTCATGCATTCCCGCGGAGAAACAAGAAGTTTCCTGCAGTCCTGTGCCAACTACTGGATCAGTGAATTTCACATGGATGGTATCCGTATGGATGCGATCAGCCGTGCAATCTACTGGCAGGGTGATCCGTCAAGAGGTGTTAATCTCAATGCTGTAGAGTTTCTTCAGTATATGAATCAGGGTCTCAAAGGCATGCATCCTTCTGTGATCCTCGCTGCCGAAGATTCTACTTCTTTCCCTAAGGTCACTGATCCGGTAGATCAGGGTGGGCTTGGCTTTGACTATAAATGGGATATGGGTTGGATGAACGATACATTAAATTATTTCCGTACCGCACCGGAATATCGTTCGGAAAACTATCACAAACTGACATTTTCCATGATGTATTATTATGATGCACGCTTCCTACTCCCGCTCTCTCATGATGAGGTTGTCCACGGCAAAGCTACGATCATGCAAAAGATGAGCGGGGACTATGAAAATAAATTCCCACAGGCTCGCTCGCTGTATATGTATATGTATGCTCATCCAGGCAAAAAGCTTAACTTCATGGGTAATGAAATCGGACAGTTCCGTGAATGGGATGAAAAAAGAGAACAGGACTGGATGCTCCTTGAATATCCGGCTCATGCTTCCTTTTCCCGTTTTATGATGGATCTGAATAAATTATATCTGGAGCATTCTGCTCTCTGGGAAAAAGATTATGAAGCAGACGGATTCCAGTGGATCGACTGTCATCAGGAAAGCCGCTGCATCTATGTCTTCGAACGAAGCAGCAAGAAAGAGCGTATTCTTTCACTCTTTAACTTCTCAGATCAGGAACAGGTATATGAGCTGAAGCTGCATGATACACAGAAGTTAAAAGAACTCCTGAACAGTAATCTTGCCATTTATGGCGGAACCCAGAAACGAAGAAGTGCTGTCAAAACAATAAAAGACGGCAGAATCCTTCTGACTCTGCCGCCATATTCTTCCGTTTATTATCTTGCGGAGTAAACTTATATATACCTACGGATTGTTTCGTGCAATGCACTTCCACAATCCTACCCAATATTCGCATATCGTGCAGCTTACGCTCCACTTTTATGCTCATATTGGGGCGGGTCCCAAGGTCATTACACCACCTTTGTGCGAGCACAGGTGGTGTATGACTTTTGGACCCTGGTATTAATAATATCTTCCATAACGGAGTGAAAGCTCTTTCATTTCTTCCCGCAGTTCTTTACTGAACTGACCCTCTTTCAGTCTCCATTTCCAGTTTTTGCCAATTGTAGACGGCTGGTTCATTCGCGCTGAATTATCAAGGCCAAGATAATCCTGCATAGGAATGATACACAGATTTGCAACACTCTGCATAACCAGACAGATCAGATCATCGCACAGTTCTTTACCTGAATCATGGAAATTATTCAGATACTTGCGTACCTGTCTTCTCTCTGTCGGAGTAATATCATCCAGCCAGGAAAGCAAGGTCTCATTATCATGAGTTCCTGTATACACAACACAGTTATTCGGATAGTTATGCGGCAGATAATCACTGGCATTTCCGGTATCACGTTCATCAAAAGCAAACTCGATGACCTTCATATTCGGATATCCACTCTCTTCTACCAGTCTCTTAACAGAATCTGTCATATAGCCAAGATCTTCTGCAATGATCTCACGGTGTCCGAGTCTGTCAGAAAGCGTACGGAACAACTCGATTCCAGGTCCTTTTTCCCACCATCCGTTTTCTGCTGTCTCATCTCCATATGGTATTGCATAATACTCATCAAATCCGCGGAAATGATCGATTCGTACAACATCATACAGACGGAAACAATTGGAAATTCGTTTTACCCACCATTCATAACCGGAGTTACGATGCACTTCCCAATTGTACAACGGATTTCCCCAGAGCTGGCCTGTTGCAGAAAATCCATCCGGAGGGCATCCTGCAACCTGTGTCGGGCAGTTCTTCTCATCCAGTTTGAACAGCCACGGATTTGCCCAGGTATCTGCACTGTCCATTGCTACATAGATCGGAATATCGCCGATGATCTGAATGCCTTTTTCATTTGCATATGCTTTCAGTTTCATCCACTGCTGGTGGAATTTAAACTGCATGTATTCCTGAAACTCAATCTCAAAATACATTTCCTCTCTGTAATAATCCAGAGCATTCTCCCAGCGCAGACGGATATCTTCTGCCCATTCGCTCCACGCAACACCGCCAAAACGCTTCTTCACTGCCATGAAAAGTGCATAATCCTTGAGCCACCAGGCTTCTTCTTCCTGGAATTTACGGAATTCTGCATCCATATAGATATCACTTTTCTCATATGCTTTACGCAGAAGGAGCATACGTCCCTCATATAATTTCGCATAATCTACACTCGTCTCATCGTCGCCAAAATCTACACTGTCACATTCTTTTTTTGTAAGAACACCTTCTTTTATCAGTTCTTCCAGGCTGATAAAATATGGATTTCCTGCAAATGTAGAAAATGACTGATACGGAGAATCACCATAGCTGGTCGGTCCCAGCGGCAGGATCTGCCAGTAACTCTGTCCTGCTTCCTTTAATGCATCCACGAATTCATAAGCTTTTTTATCAAAGCATCCGATTCCATATTTTGAAGGCAGACTGCTTATCGGAAGCAGCACACCACATTTTCTTCTGTTTGCCATTTTCTTTCCTCCCTGACTTTTTTATAAACATGGAAAACCAGGCAGTGTTTCATGCCCGGTAATCCTAATTATCCGTTATAGCTATTTTGTCATATATGAGGCAGCATCGTCAATGTTCAGAATTGATAGTTTATGTTAAATTTTTTAGATGTTTTGACTAATCCGAAAATACCGTAGATTCTTTCTTTTACTTTCCATACATTTCTGCCAGTGCCGGTCAGAGATTCTGTTTTGAATATATTTTTTGCACTTGCGGGATACTACTTTCTGAATAGTGCTATTGTTCACAGCAACCTGGTCATAATTACTACTTAATAAAGGAGCATTTATTTATGAAAAATAAAATCCCGCACAACTCTTCGCCTTCCAACCAGGAGATCATTGATTCTTATGATTTTCTGTCAAATTCTGCATCCACCCAGGACTGCACCGGTCTGATTCCTTCGGCTCCGGTGAATGAGGATGAGTTAACGTCTTATGAGACGGTTTATCATTATCTGCCGCCCCAGATCAAAAATTTCAAAAAGGAAACAGAAGGCAGGAAACATCCGTAAACAGACTCAAAAGTCCCATAAGGTCATATCAGACCCCAGGGACTTTTACTGTTTTATTTTTCAGCTGCTTTTGCAGCATATTCTGTTGTTACAAGATTTTCGTATGGTACACGTTCCTTAAGTTCACCTGCATCTTCGAGGATATCTTCCAGAAGTTCAAAGCTCTCTTTCTCAAAAATGAGGTTTGATTTCCAGGTATCCTGATCGTAATAACGCTTTACGATAGTTGTTACTGTGTCGAGGTCTGTTTCTGCAAACTGCGGAGCAATCACCTTGGCGATTTCTTCCGGTGTGTGAGTCTGAACGTATTCCATACCTTTCTGGAGAGCATCTGTAAATTTCTGGATAATTTCAGAATTCTTCTCCATGTAACTGGTCTTTGCACTGTAGGAAGTATACGGAACATAACCAGAATCTACCCCAAGAGAAGCCACCACATATCCTGCTCCCTCTTTTTCCAGTGCAGTCGCAGACGGCTCAAATTCCACTGTAAAAGCTGCCGAAATATCTCCTGAAAAAGCTGCCGCCGTAGAGCCAAAATCAATGCTCTGGTCAATCATCAGATCTTTCTGCGGATCCAGACCGTTTTTGCGGAGAATATACTCAAACACCATTTCCGGCATACCGCCTTTACGCCCTCCAAGAACTTTCTTATCTTTCAGGTCTTCCCATTTAAAATCCGGCATTTCTTCTCTTGCCACAAGAAAATTTCCGGCACGCTGGGTCAGCTGTGCAAAGTTTACAACAGGATCCGTAGCCCCCTCCTGATAGGCATAAACAGATGCTTCTGCTCCCATAAATCCAATATCTGCCTCACCAGATATTACAGCCGTCATTGTCTTATCTGCTCCAAATCCGGTCACAAGAGTCAGGTCAAGACCCTCATCTTTAAAATATCCCTCTTCAATTGCCACATACTGTGGTGCATAGAAGATCGAATGCGCTACTTCATTTAAGGTAACTTTCGTAAATTTTTCCCCATCCTTCTTTGCAGCAGACACTCCCATCGGCAGTGCAGTTACCGCCAGAACGACTGCTGCCGCCAGTGAAATCCATTTTTTATTTTTCATGCCGATACTCCTTTACAGACTTCTGCTGTTAGAATATGCAGAGAATACGAGATTGTGAAGGCATTCATAATTTGTTATAATTTTCTGAAAGGAATTACAAGCCCGACATTTACCAGAAGAATTTCAAAGGTAATATTACTCAGACGAAAGGCACTTATATGGAAAAGAATCTTACAGACAATTATGAAAAACAGATATATATCGGAAGGGAATTGTTCTTGAAATATGATCAGGATATGCTGATAGAGAAATATAAATTAAAGAGTGACCAGGAATATCTATACCTGAATTATATAGGAACAGAATATAGAATCAACCGTGCGGACGCTTCCATAGAATATATGACTGAAGAAGCATGGCAGACCTGCCGGGAATACACAATTGTTATGACTATCTACGACCTGCTCTGCTATTCAGAAGATAAACCGCTTCCTCCGCTTACAGGACATTGGCAGCCGGTAACCAGATTTGTAGCCACCGGCAGCAGTCCATCCGGAGATGTGTTTACCAAAAAGTATGAAGCCGCCTTCTCAGGTAAGGCAGATACCGTCAGCCAGGCCTGTCTCTGCCTCGGAGGGAAATTACAGAAACGCCTGGCCGGAGCTGATCTAACATTTGAAATGCCTGTTATGGGAGATTTCTCCGTACTATTCCAATTCTGGGACGCTGATGAGGAATTCCCTGCAAAAATCTTATTGTTATGGGATAAGGTGTCCTTATCATATCTTCATTTTGAGACGACCTTTTATCTCCAGGGAGATTTACTGGAAGCGATATTACGGAAAATCAATATCTGTATCAAATAAAGCAATACCAGAATCGTTTTTCCTAATATGTTTCTATATAATAAGCCATGCATTATGAAGGCAGGATCAACTGTTATTCTCTCTGCCTTTAAGAGAATTATATTCTCTGGGATTACAACCGAACATTTTACGAAATGCAATGGCAAAACGGCTGGCATTGCTGAACCCTACCATATTGGCAATCTGTGTCATAGAATATTGTCCGCTCTGCACAAGGGGAAAGCTCTTGTTGACCCGATATTCTTCCAGAAACTCCGTAACTGTCTTTCCGGTCATCTTTTTAAACAGACGGCAGCACACCTCTCTGGACAGATGTACCTGATCTGACAATTCCTGAAGTGAAATAACAGACTCAAAATGCGTATCAATATATTTCAGCATTTTCTCCAGACGTACCAGTTCCGTCTGATTTGCAGGAACAAATTTTTCAAATTCTTTCTGATGATCTCCCATGATCATGCCAAAAGCCTCACATAAAAGACCTTTTATCATCAACTCGTAACAGCAGGATTTTTGATCAAAGAGTTTTTCTATCTGATTAAGTTTTTGCAAAATTATCTGTCCCCGGTCATCTTCTGCTGTCAGACGTAAACATGGAACAGTTGAGTTTTGAAGAAATGGACGAAAGCATCTGCGTTCAATATCGCTTCCAAAGTCACCATACAGAAAATCTGGTCTGACAAGAATTGTACTGTACCTGGTATGTCTGTTATCCGGTGAGCTACAGCTGTGCGGAACATTACGATTCAACAGAAGTCCCTCTCCCGGTCTGACTATATAGCTGTTCTGATAGATCTGATAGACCGCCACACCTTCTCTTGGAAGACTGATCTCCAGATCTTCATGCCAGTGAATAGGGACTATTTTCCCTTCAAATGTCCACAGATCATCATGACTGACTGTCATTGGAAAAGCATCTGTTCCATGTTTTGAAATTTCTCTGTTGGTATCATCTACCAGAATTCTTCTTTTTGTCATTCTGCAATTCTCCAGCTTCTAATTATTATATAACCGTTCTGTTTAATCCCCTGTGTTTTATTACATTCAATTATTCATAACACAAGGAGGCTCTTATGTCCAGATCAAAAGAAATGGATCTCACCACAGGAAATCCATTCCAATCACTGCTGAAATTTGCAATTCCAGTAATCCTCGGTAACCTGTTTCAGCTTTTTTATACGCTTGCCGACTCTGTGATCGTCGGAAAAACACTTGGTGCAGAAGCACTGGCTGCTGTCGGTTCCACCAGTATCATCATTTACTTTGTTTTCTGTTTTATCAACGGATTTACAGGCGGATTTGGAATCTGTCTTGGTCAGAGATGTGGTGCCAAGGATGAAAAAGGTATGCGAAAAAGTATTGCCGCATCGACTCTCCTCAGCATCATTTTTACTGTAATCCTTACTCTGGTCTGTTGTCTTCTTTCGCATCAGATTCTGCGCTGGATGCAGATTCCAGAGGATATTTCAGGCAAAGCCTATGATTACATGTTTATAGTACTGCTTGGAACAGGTGCAACCGTTTTTTATAATATGATATCAAACATGCTTCGAGCACTTGGTGACAGCAAAACACCTCTTTATTTTCTGGTGTTTTCCTCCGTCCTTAATGTTTTCCTTGATATTCTCTTTATTGTACCTTTCCATATGGGGGTTGCTGGAGCTGCCTGGGCCACAATCCTTTCCCAGTTTCTTTCAGCGCTGTTCAGTCTCATGACCGGGCTTAAAAATTTTCCAGTATTACACCTGCATCGTGATGATTTTCATAATCTGAAGAGTACGATCAGTCTGCATCTTATGACAGGATTTCCTATGGGATTTCAGATGTCTGTCATGTGTATCGGACAACTTGCCATGCAGGCAGTTGTAAACTCTCTGGGTACTGCTGCTGTAGCCGGCTATACGGCAGCTTCCAAAGCAGATCAGCTTTCTGTACTGGTCAATAATGCCATGATGACTGCTATTTCCAACTATGTTGCCCAGAACTTCGGTGCCGGCAGAAAGGAAAGAATCCGTCAGGGTGTACGCGCCTGCCTGATTCAGACCGAAGGCTTTAATCTGATTATGTGTGTTGGAATTCTGCTTCTACGCCATCCGATCGTGCAGATGTTTCTTTCGAACCCCACAAAAGAAATTTACCATTACTCTGATGCCTACCTTACGATCGTTGCACCATTTTATTTCCTGTTGGGTCTGCTTGCAGTCTATCGTACTTCAATTCAGAGTATGCAGAACGGACGTGCCCCTTTCGCAGCCTGCATGATTGAACTTGTTATGCGTATTGCAGCTACAGTCGGGCTTTCTGGTGTTATTGGATATACCTCAGTTTGTATTGCCAGTCCATTGGCCTGGTTCGGTGCATGTGCACTTCTGATTCCAGTATATTATAAAATGATGGGCCGAACAAGCGCACAGTAACCAATCTTGCCATGTTTCGACAAAAGCTTTATAATAGAAACTACCTGTATCAAATCATAATTTTAGGAGGTAACAGCATGAAATTCAATCCATTCTGTATGTGTTGTGCTGTCAGCAAACAGGAACAGAATATCCGTTCCTTTCAGGACATGGACAAAAAGGTAGAATATATGAAGAAAGTCATGGACCGTATGGCAAATATTGCAGAAGAAGACTGTGCCCCCAGCGTTTCTGTCGAATTAAAAAAAATGTTCCGTGATTTCTGGGAACAGCCTATGGAAGACTATACTTCTGTCAAAAAAAAATACAATCAGCTTATGCTGGATATGGAAGCTTCTCTTGAAGAGACCATCCGGAATTCTGAAGATCCGCTGGAAACTGCACTTCTTTATGCCCGTATTGGCAACTATATTGATTTTGCAGCTCTGTCAAATGTAAATTCCGATACAGTTCTGTCTCTTCTCAAAGAAGACAACAAAGAACCTCTTAATGCACAGGAATACCTGCATTTTCGAAAGGACTTAAGCGCAGCCTCCCGCCTTGTCTATCTGACTGATAACTGCGGAGAAATCGTTCTTGACAAACTGGTTATCATACTTCTTAAAGAACTCTGTCCGGAACTCGATATCACCGTGATCGTCAGAGGTTTTCCTGTCATTAATGATGCAACTCTGGAAGATGCACAGGATATAGGTCTTACTGAACTGACCACAGTAATCGGAAATGGAAATGACGTCGGCGGCACCTGGCTTCCCCATATCAGCAGCGAAGCCCGCGAGGCACTTGAATCTGCTGATATGATCATTGCCAAAGGACAGGGCAACTACGAAACGCTTCATGATTGTGGACTCAATATTTATTACCTGTTCCTGTGTAAATGTAAATGGTTCCAGTATCAGTTTCACGCAGAACCTTTGCAGGGTATGTTCATAAACGAGCGCCGTATTTGACAGTTTGACCAAGCTTCCCGGGCTTTTCGTCAATCTGTCAAGAAACCGCCGGAATATTTGTGTGGTTCTTCTCTTTATTCCTGACTGCAAATTCAGTATACTGAGAACAGTTCAAAACACGAGTAAACACACACACATAATATTTTGGAGGAAAATCATAATGGCAAGTTTATCTTTACAGCACATTAATAAAACATATCCTAACGGTTTTGAAGCCGTTAAAGACTTTAATCTTGAAATCGAAGATAAAGAGTTTATCATCTTCGTAGGACCTTCCGGATGTGGTAAATCCACAACACTTCGTATGGTAGCCGGACTGGAAGAGATCACCAGCGGTACCTTAAAGATCGGTGACAAAGTTATGAACGATGTAGAGCCAAAAGACCGTGATATCGCAATGGTATTCCAGA
>OLNE01000897.1_pt1 | contig 24722 bp, 24 predicted proteins | sample 1672431 | NCBI WGS metagenome assembly OLNE01 (sample SAMEA3136685, study PRJEB25190) | human gut metagenome | reverse complement strand
AAACCAGGCGTATTTCGCCAATTCCCACTTCGCATCGAGCGGATCCAGCAACCTGGGCAGGTACTCCAATGCCGAGGTCGATACCCTTATCGAGGAGCTCAATGCGACGACGGATACCGACGAACGCAACAATCTCGCGCGTCAGATTGCCCAGAAGGTGCTCGACGACAACTCGTTCATCTTCTTTGCCAACCCCGACGCATGCGTCATCGCCCGCGAGGGGGTAAGTGGCCTCGACGCGGCACCGTCCGAGTACTACTTCGTCACCGTCGATGCAGACGTCGAATAGCAAAGAGGTCCTGACCATCCGCGACCTGGGCGTCCGCTACGGCGGCGCCCGGGCAGTCGACGGAGTCAGCCTGTCGGTCCATAAAGGCGAAGTGGTCGGAATCGTCGGAGAGAGCGGGTCCGGCAAAAGCACGATTCTGAACGCCGTCGCCGGGCTGCTCCCTCGGACCGCTGAGGTATGCTCGGGTTCAATCAGCTGCGGCGGGATCGACGTGCTGCGCGAATCCGAGAAGAAGAAGCGCGCACTGCTGGGAAAGGCGATCGGCTACCTCTTCCAGAATGCTGAAGGGTCGTTTGACCCGCTGTTCACGATTGGCAGCCAGTTCGACGAGGCGTTGAGGTCGAACGGGTTCGCGCGAAAGCACAGGCGGGAGCGCCTTGGCATCATGGGGGAAGCGCTCAAGCATGTGGGGCTCGACGATGCGGACAGGGTCCTGAAAGCCCTTCCGTCGGAGCTCTCGGGAGGCATGTGCCAGCGCGCCGCGCTCGCAATCGCCCTGGCGCAGAATCCCGCGATTCTGCTCGCCGACGAGCCGACAAACGCCCTCGATGTCAGGACGCAGGAGAAGGTCGTGGGCATCCTGAAGCGCCTGAACCATGAGGACGGGCTTTCCATCCTCATGGTGAGCCACGACATCGACCTGGTGGCCTCCTTCGCCCACAGGATCGTCGTCATGCACGACGGGCGGGTCGTGGAATCGGGACCGAGCGGGAAGTTGATGGCAGACCCGCAGCACTCCTACACGCGCGAGCTCATCGCGGCGATACCCCGTGCAAGTGATGAGATCGAGGTCACGGAATTGGGGGGCCGCCATGCTTCTTGAGGTCAACGACATATGCAAGACGTTCCCCGGCCATGAAAGGCCGGTCCTGGAGCACGTCACGTTCTCGGTCGGAGAGGGCGAGCGGGTGGGCATCGTCGGCGATTCCGGATCAGGCAAGTCCACGCTCGCCCGCATAATCGCCGGCCACGAACCAGCCGACAGCGGATCGATTTCCTTCAACGGCTCGAAGGTCGATTACGGGAAGGCCGAAGGCAGGGGCGCGTTTTCCAAGGGCAAGCGAAGGCGCGCGGCATGGCGGGACATGCAGATGGTGTTCCAGGACCCGCTTGCCTCGTTCTCGAACCATATGGACGTCGGGGACGCCATATGGGAGGGAGCGGCGTACAAGCCGGGGTTCTCGGGCCGCTCCAAATCGGAAAGAACGAGGATGGTGCAAGATGCGCTCGATGCGGTGGGTCTTGGCCGATCCTTCGCGAAACGGCGTCCGTTCGAGCTTTCCGGTGGAGAATGCCAGAGGGCGGCCATAGCACGGGCCGTGATCGGAGACCCGAGGCTGATTATCTGCGACGAGGCGACAAGCGCGCTCGACGTCACCGTGCAGGCGCGCATCATGGGCCTTCTTGAGCTACTGCATCGGGAACGGGGGATGACCTTCATCTTCATCAGCCACAACGTCGCGTTGGTCCAAGGATTCTGCGAGAGAATCTATTCGGTGAGCCCGATCTGCTGAAGGTGCGGCAGCCGAAAACTACCGAAATGTTGTAATTCGCCCAAAAGTAGCCCAAATGCAACAGAGCGAAGTTCCTCCACATGGTCGCATCAAGTATGTGAGCTGGGGGAACTTCGCATTGTCCGCCCCGACAGAACCGTACTTCTCTGCTCCAAGCTGTACATGTGGTCCTCCCATGACCTCGTCCTGGTCCGGGATTCCCACCGCATCCCTGAGAGGCTAAATTCTCCTGACGCTAACAGTGTTCATCGAGCGGCTGGCTGATGGTGTATTTTGACACTTCGTATGGTGCTGCCACTCTTCTCACCCCTTCCATAAAAGTAGGCTTTAGGGTTTAACGCATCCCCCCGGCGAGACTCTGACGAACGTGTCGGCGTCCCGCCATTTTCGTTTAAGGGCTTCGGCTGCCTCCTCAATGTACTGTGAGTCTTGGGGGACCGCCTTTTGCAACTAATATATAGATGTAAGATTCTTTGAACAAGTCTACTCAAACAACGAGCGCCCCCGCTGCATTCGCCTTTCACGCGATGCAACGGGGGCGCTGGCTTCTCCCCCACCCTTTTTCCTGCGCACTACTTATATATGATCAACGGTAATGACGCAGTGATGGCCAGGGTATTTGGCGGCTACGGCGCTGGTGACCTTGGAGACAAGATCTTGCTCGGAAATCTCCACGTCGTAGGGTTCGAGGATGTCGAAGATGACGTTGGTGCGGTTGTCGCCGGGCACGATGCGTAGGTCATGGATGCTCATGCGGTTGTCCAACGCAGACACGAACTGTGCGATTTCCTTACGCAGCTCGGTTACGTGCGGGTCGGTCGTCACGATGGGATCGAGGTGGATGACGACATTAAGGTTGTCATTCTTTCGAAAGTCTTCCTCAATGGAGTCGATAACCTCATGGCTCTTGAGCACATCGGTTTCGGCGGGAACCTCGGCGTGCAGGCTCGCGAAGATGCGGCCGGGGCCATAGTCATGCACCATGAGGTCGTGCACACCCAGAATGCCTGGGTAGGACTTTGCCTTTTCCTCAATCATATGGGCGAGTTCGGGACTGGCGGGCTTGCCAAGGAGTGGGTCAATTGTGTCGCGGATGAGGCCCACGCCGCTCCATAAGATGAAGCAAGCGACTGCAAGACCCATCCAACCGTCGAGGTCGAAGCCGGTAAGCTCCGAAATCACTGCGGCCACGAGAACGACCCCAGTGGTTAGGACGTCGTTGCGGGAGTCTACCGATGCGGCTTCGAGCGTGCCTGAATCGATGGCCTTGCCAACCTGCCTGTTGAAGACACACATCCAGCTTTTTACGGCAATGGAAAGCAACAAAACTGCGACAAGAGCGGCACTGAACTCCACCGGCGCTGGATTGAGCAGCTTATCAAGGCTTCCCTTCGCCAGTTCGAATCCGACAAGCATGACGATGACGGCAACCATGAGGCTTGCTAGGTACTCGTAGCGTCCGTGACCATACGGGTGGCCTGCGTCAGCGGGCTTGGCTGCAAGCTTGAATCCCAAGAGGCTGATGATGTTCGAAGCGGCGTCAGACAAGTTGTTCAATGCGTCTGCGACGATGGAGACCGAGCCAGAAAGCACGCCGATACCCGCTTTGCCGGTGCAGAGCAGCACGTTGAGAATGATGCCGACAACGCTGGCCTTGGCGCCAACGGCCTCGCGGTACTTCGGATTATTGTTTGCATCTTCGGCATGAACTATTGTGCGGGCGAGCCACAACATATAAGTACCAGTTCCTTTCCGTCGCTCAGTCATGCGCGAAAGAATACCCCAAGCCGAAACCGATGAAAGAAAGCGAACGAAATCACCGAGTCAATGAGTGTAAACAATTCGCTTCTTCTCCGGTTGCTCCCCTACTGCTTCGAAAGCCACCACAGGTATATGGAAGCTGTGGTTCCATATGGATGAAATGGGGCTGTGAGCTGGTCAAACAGTTGTTTGGTAAGCTCATTGGGGTCGATGTGCTTGAGGGTGCACAGCCCGCGTCTAATGGCCGCATCGCCATAGGAGATGACGTCGGGACGCTCATAGCAATGGATGAGGAGCATCTCGGCTGTCCATCGACCGATGCCGCGCAGGCCCTGGAGCGTGGAGAGGACGACCTCATCGGGTTCGTGACGCAAAGCCTCGAGGTCAAGCGTTCCATCTATTGTCTTACAAGCGATGTCATGGATGTACTCGGCCTTCTTGAAGGTCGTCCCGCATGCTTTGATATCGGCGGGATCAGCCTGTGCGAGGGCGTGGGCACTCACGGGATTGCCAAATCGCTGCGTCAGTCGCCCCCAGATGGTCGCCGCGGCCTTGAGGCTGATGAGCTGGTCGTTGATTGACCGCACGAGGCATTGGAACGCATCCTCATCCACCGGGCGCTCGGGCCTGAAACCCTCTGCCTCGCACTGTGCTATGACTGTGGCGAAGTCGGCATCGGCCCGCGATAGATAATCGAGTTCGCAGGTCCCATAGGGAAACGGATGGGTCATCGGGGCACCTTCTTTCCATCGCGAGGCCGAAGTGCGTAGCGGCATTGTTTGGGAGGCAGTCGTGACCTGAGGGTTTAGTGAGTTGCGCGATGCAGGATGCACTCGGCCGCAACGCTCACGGCGATTTCTTCAGGCGTCTCTGCTTCAATCTCTAGGCCAATGGGCATATGCACGGTGTCGACCACCTCATCGAGGATGCCTGCCTTATGCATGAGATCGCGCGCCATGGCAATCTTTCGGCGAGAACCCATGAAGCCGACGTAGGCCAAAGGCTGACGAAGAGCCTGCTCAAGTATGGCATAGTCAAACTTGTGGCTGTGGCTCATGATAAAGACGTAGTCGTGCTTGTCAAACGTCAGGGACGCGGCAATATCCTGGTAGTCGCCCAAGATGACCTCATGCGCGCCGGGATGCAGCTCGGGCCGGGCGAATTCAGGGCGGCAGTCGAAAAGCGTGCAGTCGAAGCCGACGCGAGACAGGGCACCAACCGCGGCGTGCCCCACATGTCCGCCGCCAAAGATAATGGCGCGCACAGGCAGGGGCACAGGCATCACAAGGTGGCCCTCTATGATGCAATTCTGCTTGCACCCAACGAATTTTTGGCCAGATGCGTTGCTATCGCCTGCCAAAACCTGGCCCGTGGCACCAACCAGGGCAACTTTGCCCGCGAAGAGCGAGGCTTCATCGTGGCACGCAAGCACCAGAGATGCCGCAATGCGCTGGTCAAAGCAATGCAGAATTTCTGTCGACACCTGGCTCCACACAGCGTTGTTGCCGCTTATGGGCGTGTACAGAAGGCCGGCGTCGCCACCGCAGGGCATGTCAAGACCGCTATTGGCTTGTTGCCTGAGGGTCATGTCTTCCATGTAGCATGCGGTTTGACCCAGCATGCCGCGCGCTTGAGTAATGGCGCGGGCCTCCATTGCGCCGCCGCCGATGGTCCCGCAGACCAGGCCATCATGGGACACCAGCATCTGCGATCCGGCGTTGCGTGGCGTGGAGCCCTCACTTTCGGCAACGGTGACCAGTACCAAGTCGCAGCCAGTGGTTGCGGCATCCAGTATGTGTTGTGCGATTTCGCGCATTGCAAGCTCCCTTACGGCTTTGCATGATGAGAGAATGTGCCGGACAGGTGCAGGATGGCCTCCACCACTCCCCCAGCAACAGACAGTCCTTTGTCGGATACCAGCTGGCAGTACCCGTTGTCATCGCGCGGGTCCACATCGCCGCACTTCAGGCCTGCTTTGGTTTGGACGCCGTCGGCGAGCAGGCCCCGCAACACGCCTGTGAGCGTGGCGACCACGGGGGTTTCGTCCACATAGGCCACGACCTGGCCTTCTTCAACATGGTCGCCAATCGTGGCAATGCCGCGAAAGGCTCCCTCGCACGGCGCGCGCAGCACACGCTCGCCTGCATAGCCGCCCACAAGGCCTGGTATGGCGGTGTTGGGAAGGGCGCTGCCCGTGTAATATGCGCGACCGAGGGTGTGGCCGCGCATGGTCTCGACTACGGCATGGCAGTCCTCGCCGGCGGTGAAGCCGGGACCAACTCCGATTACGATGGGCGCCATATCCATGGATGTGCCCACGTTGCGCTTGGCCAGGATGGCGTCAACTACGACGTCGGGCCTTATCGCCTCGAGGCACATGCATGCGGGGTCGATCAGGACAGGTATGACATCGCTGCCGCTCAGCAGCTCCAATGCATGGCTGCCATCTCGTGCAAGAACGGCAGCTATGCCTTCTACCTTGCATCTTCCTGTATGGATAGCTTCACTGAACGCCACAGTGCGCCTCACGGTGAGGGGGTGCGCCATCTCAGTCATGACGACGGAGATGGCGCATCGGCGAAGGCGAAGCGCGATGGCGCTGGCGATGTCACCCGCCCCGCGAATCAGTGTAAGCATCGAAACTCGTTCCTCCACAGGCTTCCAGCGATGACGGGCGTTTTAGCAAGGGCCGCGATGCTCTCGGCCTTTTGCCAGTCGGACTCGGTTTCGACCTTGTTGATCAAGACCACATCGTGCAGGCTCTCGGCTTCCAAAACGGCAGCCACCATTTCGGGGGTCACTGTTTCGTTTACCGAAGTGCCTGCAAGCTGCGCATAGAGCTCGGCGCGATGGCACGTTTGCGAAATGGGCACACCCACACCGTCGATTCCCACTACGTATACCACGCGGTTTGTACATGCAGGAATCACCGGCTCGTGCTCAGCATGGGCCTTGAGGGGCAGCTTCTTTGCCCCGTCGGCCTCAACCAGCACGTAGTCGGCAATGCCTGCCAGGTCGGAAAACGCTATGCGGGGAGCATCCAACTTGCCTGTGGGCTCATGAATGGAACCCACGCACACAAGAGGGCTTGTCTTGAGCGCTGATTCGACATCGCCAAGCTCAGCGCTCAGCAGCACACAGCACCAGTCGGGGACATACATCTTCGTACTGGTGGCCACAATCACGCGCGCATGCTTTGACAGCTCATCTGCCAAAGCATGCAGAAGCGTGGATTTGCCTCCCCCGCCGATGATGGCCGTCACACCTCGCTGGATGTGCAAGGATTCGTACAGGATGGCTATCCCTCCGGTTTCGCCAGCAAGATGTGCTCCGGCAGAACGGGCAGCTCGCGATGCCAGACGCCCGTCGCCCTGTAAATGGCCTGCACGATAGCGGGTGCAGGCGTATTGATGACGATCTCGCCGATGGACTTTGCACCGAACGGGCCCGTCGGTTCGTAGGAGTGCTCGAACTCGACATTGAGACGGCCTGTGTCGAGGCGCGTAGGCAAGCGATAGGTAAAGAGGCTCGACTCGCGAATCTTGCCCTTGGGCGTACGAGTCACGTCTTCCATAAGCGTGTGGCCGATGCCCTGGACGATACCGCCCTCTACCTGGATGCGCGCGAGTGCCGGGTTGATGGGAATGCCGCAGTCGACAACGGCGGCGTAGTCCAGCACTTCCACCACGCCGGTCTCGCGATCGAGCTCGATCTCGGCCATGCCCACCATGAACGGCGGCGGGGAGACGGGAGAGGAGTGCGTGGCGGTAGCTTCGGCGGGCAGGTTGTTGTTGCACTGGCTCTTCTCGGCGATGTCGGTGAGAGGGACGGTCTGGCCCGTACTCGCGCGGCGCACGCAGCCACCCTCGAACTGCAACTCGCTTGCATCGCACGCAAGAATGCCTGCGGCAATGGCGCACAGACGCTCTTTGAGTTGGTCGCAGGCCTTTTCCACGGCCATGCCCGTGATGTAGGTGGTGGAAGACGCATAAGAGCCCGAGTCATACGGCGATGCGTCCGTGTCGGCACCGAACACGTAGATGTTGTCCACCGGGCATTCCATGTGCTCGGCGACCATCTGTGCGAGGATGGTGTCACAGCCCGTGCCCATGTCGGCTGCGCCGATGGCCAACATGTACGTGCCGTCGTCGTTGAGTCTGATGGTGGCCGATCCCGTATCGATGCCCGAGATGCCGGAGCCCTGCATGGATATGGCGACGCCCGCGGTGCGGACCTTGCCGTTGCCCATGTCGCGTACGGGATACTTGGCCTCCCAGTCGAACATTTCACGGCAATGCTCCAGGCAGCGGTCAAGGGCGCAAGAGTTGGTGACCTCGCCGTAGTAGGCCGGCATGGCCATGCCCTCGCGCACGATGCACTGCTGGCGCAGTGCAATGGGGTCCATGCCCAGCGTCTCTGCCAGCTCGTTTACTGTGGTCTCCACGGCAAACTGACCCTGCGTGGCACCGAAGCCGCGGTAGGCGCCAGAGGGCTGCATGTTCGTGTATACCACGTTGGTCGTGAACTTGTAGGCCTCAAGCGAGCCGGTGTACAGGGGAATGGACTTGTGGCCGGTGAGGCCGATGGTGGCCCAGCCATGCTCGCCATAGGCACCGGTGTTGGAGAGCGTGTCCACGTGCAGGGCGCGGATGCGGCCGTCCTTGTTGGCACCCAGGCGGACCTTGATCTGCATCTCATGGCGAGGGGAGCCGCAGGTCTGAGACTCTTCGCGTGTAAACACGCACAGGGCGGGACGGCCGGTCTTCAGCGTGACGAATGCGGGATAGACCTCGGACACTGCGGTCTGCTTCGCGCCGAAACCGCCGCCGATGCGTGGTTTCTCCACGCGGATGCGGCCCTTCGGGATGCCCAGGGCATGCGACAGGATGCGGCGAACGTGGAAGACGATCTGCGTGGACGAGATCACATGCAGACGTCCGTAGCGGTCCATCTCGCAATACGTGCGGAAGGTCTCCATCATGGCCTGGTTGTAGGCCTTCGTGTGATAGGTTCGTTCCATCACGATGTCGCAGTCGGCAAGCACCGCCTCGATGTCGCCGCTGCCGTCGTCGCCGCAGGAAATGAGGTTGCGCTTGTTGTCGCCACCGAAGTCCTGGAACATGTGCCAGTCGTCTTCGGGGTGCACCAGGATGGGGTTGTCCTTGGCCGTGCGGAAGTCCAGAACGGCCTCGAGCACCTCGTAGGTTACCTTGATGCGCTTGAGGGCTTTGTTGGCGGCCTCCTCGTTCTCGGCGGCCACGATGGCCACGACGTCGCCCACATAGCGTACGTGACGGTCGATGATGAGGCGGTCGTACGGGCTGGTCTCGGGGTAGGTCTGGCCGGCGTTGGTAAAGCGGTCGCCTGGCACATCCTCCCAGGTATATACGTCAACGACACCAGGGACGGCCTTTGCCTTCGCGGTATCGATGGCTTGCACGATGGCGTTGGCATGGGGGCTGCGCAGCAGCTTTACCACCAGCGCGTCGTGCACAATGTCCTCGGTGTAGACGGGCTTGCCCAGCAGCAGCTGCATCGAGTCCTTTTTGCGAACCGACTTGCCCACGGATGTGTGCTCGGGCCTATCCATGCTGGACCTCCCCTGCGTTTTTGCTGTTCAGGTAGGCGCGAATGCCGCGCAGCTGGCCCTCGTAACCCGAGCAGCGGCAGAGGTTCCCGCTCAGGTACGCAAGAATCTCGTCATCCGTGGGGTCGGGGTTCTCGCGCAGCAGCGAGATGGTGTTCATCACAAAGCCCGGATTGCAGAAGCCACACTGTTCGGCGCCCTGGTCGGCAATGAAGCCCACGAATTCGGATGCCTCTGCCTGCAGACCCTCCAGCGTGTAGACGCTGTGGCCGTCGGCGCGCGCCGCCAGCGTGGAGCATGACAAGATGGGCTTGTCGTCAAGCAGGACCGTGCACAAACCGCAGGCAGACGTCTCGCAACCGCGTTTGACGCTGAGACAGCCGTGTGCGCGCACGAAGTCGATGAGCAACATCCCGGCCGGGATGTCGTCGGAAACGGTCTTTCCGTTCAACTTGATTTGGATTTCCATTACAGTGCCTCCCCCAAAGCCGTCAAAGCACGGCGCGTCAGCACCGGAATCAAAGCCTTGCGATACTCTGCGCTGCCCCACATGTTTCCTGCGACAGCGACGTTGTTGGCTGCATAGTCGGCAAATGCGGCGGCACTTTCCTGTGTGATGCCGCCGGCCAGGATGCCCCGCTCGTCGCGAAGCACCATTGCGCGCGCCGGGCGAGATCCCACCACAACGCGGTATTCGTCGCCAACCTTGGCTGCCACGCAGTTGAGCGAGGGCAGGTCGGTGCGCTGCTTGCGTACCGCCTGGTACGCAAACGCGCCCGGGCGCTTCTTGATGATAAGACGCACAAGAATGTCGTTGTCGGACTTCATGCTCGCAAATTCTTCCAATGCCACGATGCCGCCCTTGTAGAGCTCGACGTAGCTATCCATGGCCATGAATAGAGTGAGCACGTCCGAGAATCCCATGCGACGCCAGAGGCTTCCGCCTACCGTGGCGCCGTTGCGGAACTGCACGCCCACGATGTCCTTGAGCGCGGCTTCCACCGCGCCGCAGGAATAGGCAGCCAAACCGGGATGCTTTTCGAGCTGACGCAAGGTGACCATGGCGCCGATGCGGAACTCATCCTCAGTCTCCTCGATGGAGTCCAAGCCCAGGTCGCACAGATCGATAGCGGTGCTCAGAGAGCGCCTGCTCATCTTGAGCCACATCATGCCAGCCACGATGCAGTTGCGTCGCTTCTGATTGAGCTCCCAAGCCTCTTCCAAGGTCTGCGGGCGCACGTATTTTTGGAAGGTAATAATGGCAGTCTCCTCATCGCTCGAGGATTACATGGACGCTCCCATTATACTGTGGGGAACGTATCAACCGAGGTGTAAAGGCCCATCGGGCCTGCCCAACCGCTGAATCAGCAAAGCGAGCCTTATCATGACGCAACCGCCTGTATGCCATAAACCTGCGCATGGCTGCATCATTATGGCGTCAGGCATGGGCACGCGGTTTGGATCGAACAAGCTTATGGCCGAGTTGGATGGTGTGCCGCTGATCCAGCATGTGATTCGGGCCACGGACGGGCTTTTCAGCCGACGCGTGGTGGTCACGCGCCATGTCGAGGTGGCTGAGGTGAGCCGCATGCTTGGAGTCGGTGCCGTCCTGCACGATGAGACCCACCGAAACGACACCGTTCGTCTGGGTATGGAGGGTATGGACGGCTGTGCAACAGTGACGTTTGTCCAGGCAGATCAGCCGCTTATCAGTCCGGCCAGCATCGCCACCTTGCTACGCCGCGCCGAAGAAGGCCCCGAGTTCATCTGGCGTGCGAGCTTTGAGGGCACGCCGGGGGCCCCAGTGCTGTTTCCTGCTTGGACGTTTGACGAGCTGCGCGTGCTGCCGCTCGGTAAAGGCGGCGGGTACGTGGCCAAGGCCCACAAGGAGCGTGTGCGGACCGTTGAGGTCGCCAGCAAATGGGAGCTCTTTGACGTCGACACCGTCGAAGACCTGCAAGTGCTTCGAGAGCAGATTTCTCGATAATTCGAGGGGACGCCTTTTTAAGCTGGCTGGTACGGAAGGAGATACCAGGGATACGGACACCAAAAGCCCGGTCGCGCTCAGAATTGAACCGCGCGGCCGGGCTTCGTGTTAGCGTGGATGTGCAGCAGAGCTTAGATGCTCGCATCCTTCTGGAACGTCTTTTCGTTCTTGGGAAGCACGATGTTCAAGAGGATGGCCACGGCGGCTGCGGCGACGATGCCCGAACCACCGAAAATCAGGCTGACCATCTGAGGGGCACCGGCCAGCACGGCGGAGTTGGCGCCGATGCCGTAGCCCAGACCCAGGGCGACCGACACGATGCTGAGGTTGCGCGGGGTCTGGGGCTCGCGCGTGATCAGCTGGATGCCGCTCACCACGATGGAGGCGAACATGATAACGGCCGCACCGCCCAGGACCGACTGGGGCATGATGGAGACCACAGCGCCCAGCTTCGGGCACAGGCCACACAGGATCAGGAAGATGGCGCCGCAGGCCAGGGCCTTACGGTTGGTCATCTTGGTCATGGCGACCAGACCGACGTTCTGGCTGAAGGAGGTGTTCGGCAATACGCCAAAGAAGGCGGCGAACGTCGAACCCAGGCCGTCGCACATGACGCCGCCCGAGAGTTCCTTGTCGGTAGCCTCGCGGTTCATGCCGCCCTGCGTGACACCGGAGATGTCGCCGACCGTCTCAACAGCGGTTACGACGAACATCACGAGAACCGGGGCAATGGCGCGGATGTCGAACACAGGTGCGATGGGCATCAGACTCGGGATGGCAAACCAAGCGGCGTCGGCAACCTTGTCCCAGTTCAGAACCCATGCCTTGGTGACTTCGACACCGTCGGCGTTAACGATGGTCGTGGGAAGGACGAGTCCCATGATGGCGGCGACGATGTAGCCAACGATGATGCCGATGAGAATCGAGGTAGCGCTGAGGAAGCCGCCCGTGGCGTGCTTCACCCACAGGATGACCGCCAGGACGATGAGGGCCAGGCAGAAGTTCTCGAAGGAACCGAAGTCAACGGCGCCGCTTCCGCCACCGAAGGCGTTGACACCCACGCTGATGAGGCTCAGGCCGATGGAGAGGACGACCGTGCCCGTAACGATGGACGGGAAGAACCTGCGCAGCGGCTTCAAGAAGAAGCCGAGAACGGTTTCGAAGAGACCGCCGATGATCGAGGCGCCCATGATAGCTCCGTAGGCGATGAGACCGCCGCCCATGGATGCCGCGACAGAGTTGAACACGCCGATGAAGCCCGAAGACGTACCCATGATGATTGGCACTTTGCCGCCCACGGGGCCGATGCCGAACAGCTGCACCAGGGTGACCAGGCCGGCAACCAGCATAGCGTTTTGCAGCAGAGCCAGCTGGACCTCGGCAAACTCACCGCCTGCCAGGCCGCATACGCCCGTGACGATCAGCAACGGCGTCAAGTTGCCCACGAACATGGCAAGAACGTGTTGCAGGCCCAGCGGGATTGCCTGGGACAACGGCATATCGCCCTCGAACGAGAAAACGCCCAACGACCTGGTGTTGTCAGACGTCTCTTCCGAACTCGCAGCTGAAGGCTGATCTTCTTGAGCAGTCTGCTGCTTCTCCTCCACCATCCGCATCTCCTAAAAGACCGTAAAGCGAAAAGATACCACCTCAAAAGGCGTTGTGTGTTTTTGGATACCGTTTCGAAACGAAATGGATGTAAGAAGCCGAGATTGGCCGTCGTATACAATTTTGCTCATTCGGCAAAACCATGCGTTAAATCATTGACAAAATAGGTTATTAGTGGATTGACAAGGCTTGAGAATGGGCGAATAGTAGACAAGGAGCGTTCGGAAGGGGCGAACGCGACATGCGTTGCATTGACGGGCGAAAGGTGTGTGCCGCGTTATGCCGGCCCGCATATGTCGCATTCGACTTAGGGATGTGAAAGGAGGGACGGTTTACTACATGTAGGTGCTCGGACAAGGGGTTTTATACGGAAAGGGGAACAGCATGCTCAAACGGAACGTCACGTTCAAACTGGCAGCAACGCTCACCTCGGCGCTTGTCGCAGCCTCCGCCTTTGGCTTGACGGCTCAAGCCTGGGCGGATAATGCCGACATCCAGTCTCGACCCGACCAGCTCGCTGAAATCAGCGGCTTCCCCACTGAGGGCAGTTTCATCGACAACATAGCGGCTCTGCCGGGGTTCTATCAGAACTCTGCAAAAAACGCCGCGAATGCCGAGGCAAACGCCTCTCAGCGCTATGTCGACCGCAACGGTTTCGTGATTCAGCCCGTTCCCGATGACGGCACTGGCTGGAACAACACCTACCTCAACGGCGAGAACCGTGGTTGCACGAGCTGCCATACGCTCGAGAACGCGCTCATGTCATTGCCCACGTACCACCGCCTCATCTTCTTTGGATATCCTACCGAGCAGACGTTTGAGAACTGCATTGCCTGTCACTCCACGTCTTATTCCGGTCGCCATCTGGGCGACACCCTGCACACCATCCACCTCGAGAGTGACGCCTTTATCAATGCTGACAACGGCAATTGCCAGTCGTGCCACTACATCAATTATGTAACCGGTGAGTTCCAGCGTTGGGACGAGGTCAAGTACGACGTATATCGCGGCATCGTAAAGGTTGACGCCGACACCGCCGACCTGGCTCTTTCCTACGATCAGACCACGGTAACGCCTCCCGAGAACCGCTACTACAAGACGATCATCGACGAGCCCAGTGAGTGGCTCACCGATGACGCAAACGTTGACGAGTCCATTTACGAGAATTGGGTCATCAGCATTGACGGTGACTGCGCCAATCCCGTTGAGATGACGCTGCCCGAGATGGAGGAACAGTTCGGCACCGTGACCCAGGTCATGAAGAACGACTGCACCATCAACGGCGTGGGACAGGCCACCATCATGCAGGTTGAGGTCGAGGGTATCCCAATCAGCGCCATCATCGACTATGCCCAGCCGCTTGAGGGCGCCAACATCATGAGCCCCATCAGCTCCGACGGTTACAACTACGCCGAGATGAGCCTTGACTGGCTTATTGAGAACGACGCCATCATCGTTACCAGGATGGACGGCAAGCTCCTGCCCAACTCCCAGGGTTATCCCTGCCAGCTGTGGGTGTACAACACTTCTGGCGGCAACTTCGTGAAGCGCCTCTCCAACCTCACGTTCATGACGCATGATCCTGACACCCTCATGAACCAAGTGTACGTGGGCCAGTTCACCGACGATCAGACCGGCGAGATTTACTCCAAGCCCAACAGCGCTGTGCTGAGCGCCCCCACCGGCGTTGTCATCGAGGGCACCGACGTGCATCTTGAGGGCATGGCTGATGCCTGGGACGAGCCCATCGCTTCCATCGAGTTCTCGCTTGACGGCGGCGCCACTTGGACCGCTATGGACACGCCCGACAACGACTCCAGGTACTGGACGTATTGGCGACTGGACTTCAAGGCCCCGCAGGCTGGTTCCTATGTGCTTAAGATCCGCACCACGAGCATCACGCCCGAAGGTGATTTTCGTGTGTGCCAGTACGACACCAACTTCCTGTTCACCGTCGACGAGGCATAGGGAGGCATAACGATGAGTAAGAACAGCAAGCGCATCAACGCAACCGTGGGTGTCCTCACAACCCTCGCGATGGGAGCGTCCATGATGGCCGGACCCATGGCTGCTTTGGCAAGCGGGCAGGCCGACCAGGGTGCAGAACCCCAAAGTGCGCCTGAGGCAAAGGGCAGCGCCGCAGTGCATTCCGGTCTGGTGAAGACGGCCGCTATCGGTACGTTCTCCTTTGACCAGACGTACGTCTCCCCCACTGCCGACGTCGCGAGGCTGCAGGGTGTGGCCCAGGTTGCCTGCGGCGGCGCAAACGCCTCCTCGCAGGTGCGTTCGGCCGACTGGCAGCTTACCGTGAGTGGCGACGTGGACAATGCCTTCTGCGCTACCATCGGCGAGCTTGTGGAAGACGAGAGCACGCCGCAGCTCATGACGTGCTCCTGCGGCGGTAACCCTGCAGGCGGCCGCGCCATCGTGAACGCCGAGGTCGGCGGTATTTCCATTGAGAGTCTGCTCGTGGCGTCCCAGGCGCAGAAGGGCGTCAACACGGTGACCTTCATTGCCGATGACGGCACCCAGGTCAGCGTGCCTCTGAGCTATGCAATCGGCAGGCATGCGGTTCTGGGTTGCGAGGTCAACGGCGAAGACATTGCAAACTCCGTGGGCAGCGCAAACCAGCTGTGGATGGCCAAGACCCCTGCAAACTACTTCCTCAAGAATGTCGTGGAGGTTGTCTTCACGGTTGAGGACGAAGTTCCTGCTGCCCCCGTTGCTGCGAATCCGGCAAGCCCGAATGTGGGCGTGCTCACCGGCACCCAGGCGTAACGGCGAGTTTGGGCGCAAAGGAGGCGGACAATGATAGTTCCCATGAACGTTGAGGTAGGAAAGCCGGTTACGTTTACCGGATATGCTGACGACTACGGAAACCAGATCGTGGCGGTCGAGTTCTCCCTCGATGACGGCGAGAGTTGGCATCCCTACGACGTGTCGCAATCCTCTCCCGAGCTCATGGTGCATTGGACGTTTACCTACACACCCGAGCACGAAGGTCGATATCGCCTGCTTGTACGTTGCGTTACCGAGGATGGCAAGAGGAGCCCTCTGCCCGATGTGGCGGAGTTTTACGCGAGGTAAGGCTCGGCGCCTGTGGCACGCAAACGTCACAGGCGCCGATATATTGTGTGCTGATTGTGAATGCAGCCCTAATTCTCGAATATGGGTTACAAGGACACCGAAAGCGTCTATTATATTGAACTCGCGGGCCCGTAGCTCAGTTGGTCAGAGCGTCCGGCTGATAACCGGGAGGTCACAAGTTCGAACCTTGTCGGGCCCACCACTTTGCATGTTAAAGACCCCAGCAACCTTTGGTTGCTGGGGTCTTTTGCTATTGCCAAGCGTCGAGCATCCAGGGGCTCCGGCGCTCGCGCTGGGCCCCTTTTCATCTATGTGGGGAGCCGGGAGAATCGTGCCGTTTGCCCATTTCGGATGCCAGTTCGATAGAGTAGGTAAACTCTTTTGCTACAGTTGGCCCTTCCATCTCGTGAAAGGTCATCGACTTCCATGTTCAAAACGATTTTCTCCAAGCCGTTTGCTGTGGCGTGCGCGCTCACGTTGGCATGTTCGGTTCTCGGCAGCCTGTTGGCGGGCCTTCCCTACCTGGCGGTTCTTGGCGCGCTCGTCATCTCACTTATCTTAGGTGTTGTGTGTCAGGCGGCTAAGCCGGCCGTTGCTTATGCCAAGCCTGGCATCGCGCTCATCTCGAACAAGTTTTTGCGAGCAGGCATTATCTTGCTTGGCTTCAAGCTCAATCTTGTTGCCCTGGCGCAGGCGGGCGTGAAGACCATTGCACTGGCGTGCGTGGTGGTCACGGGCACCATCTTCCTTGCCTACAATCTGGCCCGACGCTTTGGTGTTGACAGACACCTGGCCATTCTCACTGCATCCGGCACGGGCATTTGCGGTGCGGCGGCGGTCATGGGCATTGCTTCTCAGTTGCCTACCAGCGAAAAGGAAGCCGAGCGCCACGGCGAGGACAAGGTGGTGGCCGTGGCCATCGTTGCCATTCTTGGCACGCTGTTCACGCTTGTCGATATCGCTGTAGGGCCCCTGCTCGGCATGAGTGCCACGCAGTTTGGCGTCATGGCGGGTGGGTCGCTCCATGAGATTGCTCATGCCGTGGCGGCAGGTGGCGCCGGTGGCTCCGAGAGCCTCGACATTGCAATCATCACGAAGCTTTCCCGCGTGCTGCTGTTGGCCCCCGCGGCTATTGTCATCGGCGTTTGGTACCGCAAGGCCGAGGGCGTGGAGGCCGACGGCAAGGGCAAGGTGCCCATCCCTTGGTTTATGGTGGGCTTTGTTGCCGCCAGCGTCATCGGCACCTTTGCTCCCCTCACCCAGGAGATGCTCGACAGCCTCGTCAAGGTGAGCTACCTGCTGCTTGGTATGGCCATGGCGGCTCTCGGCATGACGGTGAACTTCCGTGTGCTGCTTACGCGCGGTCGTAACGCGTTCGTTGCCGCGTTCATCACCTCGATCGTCCTGCTTGCCTTCGTCGCCGCCATGTCGCTGCTGTTCTTCTAGGTTCGCCTGACAGGGGCGCGCTGGGTCCCAGCCGCCACTTTTGTGCCGATACGCCGAAGGCGCACGCCGCTTCGGTCAAACGGGTACTATGACAAGTATGTGCGCGTTCATGCATCGGGCTGGACGCGATCTTACGAAGGGACTTGATAGATATGTGCGCTTCCGACGCACACAAACCGCAGGATGACAGCTTTCCTTACGTCATCCGCGACCTCACGGTGGACGACCTCGACCAGTACAACGCGCTGTTGCGCTATGCCTTCCAGGTGACCGAGCAGGAGCTTATGACCGACGGTTGGAGCAACGACTCCATCAAGCAGTCCAAGTTCCCTGTCATCAAGCGTGCCGACATCTTGGGGTGCTACGACGGCGACAGCCTTATCTCGCAGTTTGCCGTCTACCCGCTGAAGATGAACATTTACCAGTCCATCTACCAGGTCGGTTTCATCACGAGTGTTTCCACCTACCCTGAGTATACCGGTCAGGGCATCATGGGCAGGCTTATGCGCCAGAGCCTTATGCGCATGCGCGAGAAGAACCAGACGCTCGCCATTCTCTTTCCTTACTCCATCCCGCTGTACCGCCACCGCGGCTGGGAGATCATTTCCAACAAGATCTCGTACAAGGTGCGCGACAACCAGGTACCTCGTCGCATGAGAGCCCCGGGTTACGTGCGCCGCGTACCCGATGACAACCTCGACTTCATGAACCTGCACTCCACGTTTGCCCAGCAGACGCACGGATGCCTGTTCCGCAACGCGCTGGCGTGGGACGAGTACTGGCGCTGGGACGAGGACGACACCATGGTCGCCGTGTACTACAACGTCGAGGACAAGCCCATGGGCTACATGGTGTACCTCATCAAAGACGATGTCATGCACATCAAGGAGATGATCTACCTCAATCGCGAGGCGCAGAAGGGCCTGTGGGAGTACATTCACGCCCACGACTCCATGATCGACGAGGTGCGCGGCAACACGTACTTCAACGAGCCCATCGCCTTCGATATGGATGACTCCGACATCGTGGAGACCATCCAGCCCTACATCATGGGGCGTATCGTGGATGTGGAACAGTTCCTTGAGCAATATCCCTGCGCGCCCGACGCGCACCTGCGCATTGCGCTCGACATTGAGGACTCCTTCATCGAGGAAAACACCGCAACCTACGTGGTGGAATTCTGCGAGGGCAAAACCGTCGTGCACGAGGTTTACCGGGGCGCTGACGCGGCTGCTCTGGTCTGCGATGCCGACAATGCGGTGGCCACGCAGCAGGAAGGCGAAGGCGCGGTGGTTGAGGCGGCCCGCCTCGAGCGCGATCCCATGCGGACGCACATGAACGGCTTTGCGCGCCTGCACATGTCCATTGGCACGCTTACCTGCCTGCTCATGGGCTACAAAACCGCCGCTCAGCTCTTTGAACGCGAGCGCATCCAGGGCGACGCCGCCGGCGTAGAGGCCCTTGACGCAGCCCTGTTGCACGAATGCCCCTACATCTCGGACTATATTTAAGTGTAGGTTTCAGAGTCGCAGAGCAACCAGGAGCCGTTCCGTGCGTTCGCGGGGCGGCTCCTTTGTTTTGAGAGGCCTTTTTTGTCTCCCCTGTAACTATACTTGGTATCGCATCGTTTTGAGGACGCGTGTCTTGCCCGGTCCTGATGCCCGTGCCATCTGCTGGCCTCTCTGTCTTGACGAGGGTCAACAGTCTTGTTTACCAGCTTATTGTTTCGTAAACGAAAGTCGGGTATCATGTCTAAAGTATTTGTTCACCCTCGCGTGCACGAGCGACATCCCGAAATTGATTCTCAGGATGTCTTGTATGCATGGACACATGCAATTGTTGGTCGACAGCGTCTGGACGAACAGGTTGAGACTCACATTGTTGTGGGCATCGATGCAAAGTCCAGGCTTATGGAGATGGTCGGCATGCGAAATGACAGTGGTGACTGGCTTGTGCACCACGCGTTGGTTCCGCCGACTAAAAAGGTGCTTACGGAACTAGGGCTATAGGAGGTTGAAGATGAACCGCAAGGACCTCAATGAAATGTTTGGCGTTACAGAAGAACAGCTTGATGGATGGGCAGAGCAGTACGAACAACAGACGTGGGATGCTGGCCACTTGGGAAAACCTATCATAGGCAGGCCTTCAATCGCGGATGAAGAAGTACGGCCCGTTACGTTCAGGCTTCCGGTGTCGGCCATTCAGGCGTTAGATAAGCAAGCGCAGGCGAATGGTCGCACACGCTCTGACGAGCTGCGAGCAATGGTGGACGCTTATCTTTCCGTTGCATAGTTTCCCAAACTCAGTAGAACGAGAGTTTTATGACTGGACAAGACAAAACATTGGAATGTGGACAGGCGACCGAGTCGACCAATGAGGCTTCCGAGGTGCCGGTGCTCACGCATGCCGACTACGCGGTGTTCTGCAAGCAGGGAGATGCCCAGCTGCTTGCGTGCTGCGAGGTGGAGACGTTCCATGCGACGGGCCCGGGTGGGCAAGGCGTGAACACGGCCGACTCGGCTGTTCGCATGCGACATACGCCCACAGGCATCGTTGTTGTGGCGCGTTCCGAGCGCTCGCAGCTCCTCAACCGCCAAGCTTGTCTGACGAAGCTGCGCTCTGAGCTCGAGCGACGCTCCCGACCTCCAAAGAAGCGCCTGAAGACGCGCGTGCCCCACCGCTCAAAGGAACGCCGCCTGCAGTCCAAGCACGAGGTCTCGCAGAAGAAGAGCCTGCGCGGCAAGGTTGATTTGTCGCGGGAGGACTAAGGGCTCGCGATAAAGAGGGGCGCCCTTCCGTGAATGAACGGGAAGGGCGCCCCCAAAGGAAACTTCTAGTCTTTGTCGGCTACTTCACGCCGTGAATGACGTCCATATCGTAACCGGCGGCCGCGACGTCCTCATCGGTGATGGGGGTCGTGGGCTCGTACTTGCCCGTTGCGGCAGCAATGCCACAGTAGCGGCCGGAGGTCATGCAGTGACCGGCGCTCATGCCGCCCGTGTACATGGACCAGTCAGGCAGGCCGCACAGCTGGCCAGCGCCAAAACCCGTCGCCCACAGGTTGGGGATGACAGTGCCGTCTGCCTTAGTGACCTGGTAGTTTGCATTGACTGTCATGCCTGCGCACAGGGCAGAGACGCGGATGTGCTTGTGGATGCCATAGAAGGGCGGAGTGTCGATGCGCTTCATGTAGCAGGCCTTCTTGCCGAAGTCGCTGTCAAAGCCGGCATCAACAAGCTCGTTGTAGCGATCGACGCTTGCGATCAGGGCATCGGCCGGAATGCCGAGGGCCTCGGCTAGCTCCTCGAGGGTGTCGCAACGGTGCGTGTCGATGAGGTACTCAAGCACCCCTGCGCCCGACTCCACAGAGCGGTCCATTTCAATGTCGGGCATATAGATCTCGAGCTTTTCGGGGGCCGTTGCCTTGCCGCCCCACTCGGTTACCTGATCGACGTAGTTGGCGTCGAAGATCTGCGAGTACCAGCCAGGCTTGGGCTGATAGCGCAGCTCGTTGTTGAGCTGCTCGAATTCGGCGTCCTCGTTCATAAAGCGCTCGCCGTTTTCGTTGACGGTGAGGAAGGGCTCATTGAACATGGGGCCGGAGTCGAAGTCATGCATCATGTGCGAGTGGCCCACGGGCACAAAGCCGGCACCGATGGCCATGGTCATGAGAATGCCGTCGCCGGTCTTGCCGACCTGCTTGCGGTCAAACTCTTTGACGTCGGGGCAGTAGCGCTCGACGAGGCTCTGGTTGTTCTGATAGTCGCCCGTGGAGACGATGACACCCTTTGTGGCGTTGAACTTGATGTACTCGCCAGCTTCGGTCTTGCCGACAACACCCGTCACGGCACCGGATTCATCCTGGATGAGCTGGACGCCAGGAGTGCTGTAATAGAAGTCGACGCCGCGCTCCTCGGCCAGCTTTGCAAGGGCGTTGATAAGCTCATTGTTGGTGTACGGCTTGGGCCCGAAGCGGTTGGAGCGCTTCGTGCACTTGCTGCCGTCCTCATACTCGAACGTGACCTCGCCGATGCTGTAGGGCGGGAAGCCGGCCTCCATGGAACGGACCTCCATCCAGCGCATGGTCTCGCCGGAGTGGTCATAATAGAAGCGTGCCAGACCGCGGTCGGCGCGCCAGTGGCAATCCTCGATGAAGCCCTGCATGTGGTTCATGACGCCTTGCTCGTCACTTTCGTCGAGCATGATGCCCGTGGAAGTGCCGCCCTGCGAAAGCGGTGCACTTTCCTTTTGCAGACAGCAGGCGGTCGCGCCCTCCTCTACGGCTGAAAGAGTCGCGGGGACGCCGCCGGTGCCGGCTCCGATGACAACGACGTCGTAGGTGTACTCGGCTGCAAAGTCGGTAACGGGTGCGAGCTCAACGGGCGACTCGGCAAAGTCGGAGGCCTGCAGGCCCTCGGGGTAGACAACGTCGGCCGCGGCCTCGTCGGCCAGTGCGGGCACGGCTGCGGCGGTAGCGGCCGCAGCCGCTCCGGCCAAGCCGGCACCCTTGACGAAGTTCCTACGTGACAGGTTCGACATCGCATGCTCCTTTTCTCAAAACGCTTGAAATACGGACGTGTCGTGCGTCGCAGATGTTGGTGCTCAGCTAGGACGGATGTCGGGGAGTCAAGAGGACGATTCCTTCGCACCGCTCCGTCTGCCGTGCACCGCTGTTTGCGACTGGCTTGACTATGCCCCCATCACGGCGGAATTGGCACGGCCTAAAGTCATAACCATGCCGCTGAGAAAAATTAACCCTTTGCTATAACCCCTTATCTGAGCTGGAATGATCGGTTCCATTTGCTATCGCTGGGGAGCAAGTGCGGTGTGGCTTTTTGGAATCGAGCGGTCGGTGCGACAGGTTGCCATGATTGCTGGTCGTGCCCTCGAGGGTTGGTTGGGCACCATGGGCATCCCGATGACTCCCCTGCTCATCGTCGTTGTCATGGCGGCAACGCTTGTTGCCCTGCGCGAAAGCAGGCTCGACTCGTCTTGGGGCATGGAGCTTGCGGCTACACAACCTGAGCCAGAACGTTCGCGCGCCGTGGAGGAGAAGCATTCGCTAGCACGCGCGTGTGCCGAGCTCTCTCACCAGCGCAATCTGTCGCAGCGCGAGGGCGAGGTATTGTTACTCCTTGCCCAACACAAGACGGCACGTGACATTGAAGCTGAGCTTTGTGTGGCAAACGGAACCGCCAAGGCCCACATCCGCCACGTGTATCAGAAGCTTGACATCCATACGCGTGAGGAACTGTTTGCCCTGGTTGAAGAGACGCGAATTCAAAAGAAGAGTCTATCGATCGCATAGTATTTAGGCGGTGCTACCCTGGACTACCGTTTGCTTCCAATATCGGTGCGACGCCAAGACTCATGCACGTCACGTTGCTGCCAACTTCTTCCTTGACTGGTGAACGAACGTTTACTATTATGGCATTGCCACGTGGTAAACGAATGTTCACCATTTTGAAAGAGGCGATCGATATGGAGTATCCGCACGCTGAGAGGTATCCCGTCGAACTCGTTCGCAGCAAGATCATGGGACCCAACCCGCTCAAGCTGGCAGAGGAGGTCTTGGAGCGCCATCCCGTACTTAGGGGCTCGCGGGTGCTTGATCTGGGAAGCGGCATGGCGCTGACCTCGGCGTTTCTTTACCAGCAATACGGCCTTACCGTTACGGCAGGTGATTTGTGGAGTGACCCCGGTGAGAACCAGACGTTCCTCTCAAGCCTGGGAATCACGTCCGATCAGGTGCATGCGGAGCATGCCGACGCCGCCGACCTGCCGTTTGAGCGTGAGGAATTTGACGCCATCACCTGCATCGACGCATATAACTTCTTTGGACGTGAAGGCAGCTTCCTCGATACGAAGCTCCTTCCTTTCCTGAAGCCTCATGGGCGGATCCTGCTGGCAATTTCCGGCCTTACGCATGACTGCCATAACGACATTCCGCCTGAGCTGCTTGTTTCCTGGACACCCGAACAGCTCGACTACATGCATGATATGACCTGGTGGCGCGGTATTTTCGAGCAGAGCACCGGCGCACGCATCGTTGACATGTGGGAGATGCAGACTAACGACGAGGCTTGGGCTGACTGGCTTGCCTGCGACAATCCCTACGCGGTGGGCGACCGTGCCTCGATGGAGGCGGGTGCGGGGAAGTATCTCAACTTCATCGGCGTCGTGCTGGAGAAGCTCTCAACAAAGGTGGGTATGTGATGACGGTTCGCGCGGTATGATATTCGCCGACTTCAGCCATCCGACCAACGGGGAAAGGACCGAGCGTGGCCCACGAGAGAACGTCCGCATCGTCAAGCGCCGCCACTACGCGCGAGTCTATCCTCTTGGCGGCGCTTCGTCTCTTCTCTCGCAATGGCTACGAGGGCACCTCCATGCGTGATATCGCAGGCGAGGTCGGTATTTCGCAAGGAGCCATCTACAAGCATTTTGCCGGCAAGGATGCCCTCCTGGAGGCTATTTGCGCGCGTATGGAGGAGGATGACGCCACGCACGCTGAGGCTGCGGGCGTACCAGCTGAGGATCCGCTGACGTGCGACGATCCTTTGTCCAACCAGCAGTCCTCAGACGGTGGTCTCGCGTCTGACGAAAACGCCGCGTCTCTCTTTGCTGCCTTTCGCGCTTTTACGCTCGACATGTTCTATTACTGGGCGACTGACCCCATCGCGGCGCCCTTTCGTCGCATGATTGAAATTGACCGCTTTCGTACCCCGCACATGGAACAGCTGCATCGACAGTATCTGGGAGCGGGCCCATTGAGCTATACAAGGGGCTGCCTTATGTCGATGGGAATGGATGATGCCGTCGCGCAGCAACAGGGGTTGCGGATATGGGCAGCGTTTCGCCTGCTTCTCGAGTTGATCGATACTCAAGACATTGCATACGAAGAAGCGGCCAATTCCCTCAAGCAGGTGTTTCTGGAGACGGAAGTCATTCTGCCCTTCCCGCAAGCGCACTAAAGGAAAAGGCGGCCCGTGTCTCGATGGACGCGGGCCGCCTGAGATAACTGAAACGTGCGATGTGCAGGTAGGCTGGATGAGTGTTAATCTCCCAGCACGGCTTCCACACTGCATGGACCTAGGGCGCCGGCGGATTCAGGCGAAACGGGAGCGGGAACCTCGCCAAGCGATGCTTGTCTTTGCCGGATCGATACGTCGGTCGTCCAGGATGAGTTCGCTGATCTGGTCGGCTTCAATCGTGCCTGATTCAGGGTTGAACACGCTCTCCACGCGGCCCGTGAGGTTGGCGGTCACGCTCGAGTACTCAAAGGCAAGGGTCGTGTTGATGAGCTTGCAGTTCTCAAGCACGATGTTCTCGGCGTAACACATGCCCTGCAGGCTCTCGATGGTGCAGTTGACCAGACGCAGGTTTTTGGAGTTCCACCCCAGGTACTCTCCGGCGATGTAGGAATCTTCCACGAGCACGTCT
>OLNE01000894.1_pt1 | contig 24831 bp, 23 predicted proteins | sample 1672431 | NCBI WGS metagenome assembly OLNE01 (sample SAMEA3136685, study PRJEB25190) | human gut metagenome | reverse complement strand
ACACCCGGATCTTTCTTGGATGACCAACGCAGCTGCATCAGTCAGCTTTCTCATAATAGCACGGGGTGAGACAAATTGCAAGCCTTTTTTTCAAATTTTAGAAAAAAGTTGCCGGAATGGGACGGCTTACCGGGCTCTGCCGTGGATCACGGCGTCCAGCGCGATCTGAGACCAGGTCTCCAACCGGTCCCGCACGGCGTCCAGCTCTGCGGGGGTGGCCCAGGTGCCGGACATTTTTTCCGTCTCCCGGACGGTGACTTCGCCGTCGGTCTCCAGGACGTAGACCAGGGCCGCGTGATAGTCGCTGACCCCGCCGGTGGTCTCGTTGAGCACGCCGACGCAGGTCAGGGCGCGGCGGTCGGAGACGTCCACTTCTTCCGCCAGCTCCCGGCGCAGGCCGGCCTCGATGGGGTCGGCAGCGGCCTCTTCCGTGGGGTTGATGTGGCCGCCGACGCCCAGGGAGAGCTTGTCGTGCAGCCGGGTCTCCGTCTGCTTTTTCAGCCGCCGCAGGAGGAAGTAGGCGTCCCCCCGGCGGAGGAGAACATAGGGGATGATCTGCTTGACCGTGGCGTCATACTCGGCCTGCGCACGGGGCAGAAAAAAGTGTTGGTCTACGATGAAGCGGCGGATGGCTTCGATGCCCTCCGTCGTAAAGGTTTGGCCGCCTAAGCGGGCTTCCAGCGCCGCCCGGTCCACCACGAGAACTTGTTCCATCAGGCTCCCTGCTTTCTGGGTCAAAGATTAAGATACAATATAGTATATCAGATTTTCCGGCCCAGGGAAAGAGGGAGATCCCCTTGGAAGCGCCTTCTTTGGGGTTCGGGTTCCTTCGACGCCCTTCGACAGCCCTCGTGGGTCCTGTGTGCTAGCATGGGACCAGGAGGTGTACCCATGCGAAGGATCGTTGCTAGTATGCTCTTGCTGCTTACGCTCCTCCTGGCAGGCTGCTCCCAGCAGATGCTCAGCGAGGACGAGCTTTCGGCTCTCAAGGACGAGGCCTATCAAAGCGGCGTGGCCCAGGCCCAGGAGGACGCAAAGGCCGAGGCCGAGGAGCAATACCAGAAAGGCTATGACGAAGGCCAAGCCAAGGCGGAAAGCGATGCCCAGGCGGCCTACGACAAGGGCTATCAGGAGGGCTACGACAAAGGCAAGGAGGAAGCCGAAGCCGCCGCCCAAGCCGAGAAAGAGACCGCCGCCGCGTCGTCCGGCCAGACCAGCCGCAGTGTTTCCGCAGGCGGCACGACGTCCAGTGCGGCCAGCACGTCGTCCAGCTCGGACAGCAATTCCGTGACTGTGTACGTCACGAACACCGGCTCGAAGTATCACATGGCAGGCTGCCAATACCTGCGCCAGAGCCAGCACGCCCGGACGCTCTCGCAAGCCAAGAGTGAGGGCTACACGGCCTGTTCCCGTTGCCACCCGCCCCAGTGAGAGGGGAGAATGTTCCAAAGCCCACCGCCCCAGCGCCAAGAGAACGGCGTGGGGCGGTGGGCGTTTCTTTTGTCGCTCGATGCCTCCCCTGAAAGGGGTCAAACTGTCCAGGGGACAGTTTGATTCAGTCTCATGCGAAGCACCTTAAACAGGGGACCGCCGTTAGGCGGTGGAGAGGTACGCCCCCGGCGTCAACGCTGGGGATTGCGGTTCCTAAGATGCCATAGATGGCCCTTCGGGGACAACCCCTCAGTCAGCTTCGCTGACAGCTCCCCTTTCAGGGGAGCCATCATTTTGGGGAGAATTCAGCCGCAGCAGCACGACGCCCAGCACCAGACTGAGCAATTCCCCGATGAACGCTGCCCACCAGATCATGGTCCCGGCACCCAGCAGGTACAGGGCCATCACCGCCGCGGGCAAGAGCACGAAGCCGCGCCCCAGGGAGAGAAGGGCGGAGGCCCCGGCCTTGCCCAGGGCGGCGAAGTAGCCGGCCAGCACGATGGTGATGCCCGCAGGAAGATAGGACAGGGCATACAGCCGGAGGGAGGCAACCGTTTCGGCAAAGAGAGCGCTGCCGTCGCTGAGCAGCAGGGAGACGATGGGGCCGGGGCAGAGCTGGCAGACGACCTCCACCAAGGCCCCGACCACCAGCACGGACAGGATCGTCCGGCGCAGATAGAGCTTCAGGCCCTCCCGGTCGCCCTCGCCCACGGCCAGGCTCACCAGGGGCATCATGCCCTGGGCGATGCCCTGCATGATCATGGAGACCATCAGGCTGAAGTAGGCGATAACGGCGAAGATGGGCAGGCTGCTCTCGCCCAGCATTTTGGTGATGACGTGGTTATACAGCAGGGTCAGAAAGCCCAGCATCAGCTCAATGGAGCAGTCGGCAATGCCCAGGGGCATGATCTGCTTCAGCTCGCCCAGGTGGGGCTTGAATTTCCGGAAGCGCAGGTTGGACTTCCCGGACAGAAAGTACCGCAGGAAGAAGAGCAGGCTGCCCAGCTGGGCCAGTCCCGTGGCCAGGGCCGCGCCAAAGACGCCCCAGTGCCAGACCATGATGAAGAGATAGTCCAGCCCCACGTTGATGAGGAAGCTGATGCCCACGCCGAACATGGCCAGGTGGGGGGCACCGTCCACCTTCACCATGACCTCCAGGCAGTAGGAGAGGATGAAGCACAGGGAGAACAGACAGACCACATGCAGATACTGTGCGCTGTACCCCATGGTCTGCGGCCCGGCCCCCAGGAGGGCGGCCAGCGGCTCGGCGAAGATCGCAACGGCGATGGTGATGAGCACAGACAGCACGACGATGACCGCCGCAGTCTGCGAAAAGATCCGCTCCGCCCGGTCGTGCTTCCCCTCACCCAACGCGAACGCGCAGAGGGTAGAGGTCCCCATCGAGAGCAGGATGGCGACGCCGGAGAGAAAGTTGATAAACGGCAGGGCGATGTTGACGCCGGCCAAGGCCAGATCGCCGACACCCTTGGAGACGAAGATGCCGTCCACGATGGTGTAAGACGAAAACAGCAGCATGGCAGACACCGAGGGCAGGACGTAGTGCAGAAAGGATTTCCAGGAATGGCGGGGGGCAGACATGATATTCACCTCAAGTTAGTTTCCCATGCCGACGCTCCCTTGCGCGTCGGTGGTTTTTTTGGTATCCTTAGGATAAAGGATGGAGTTACCCCAGAGTCAAGGGGATTTCTGCAATTTTTTTCAAAAGGAGCCGTGGCATGGAAAAGCACACCTTCAAAACGGCGGAGTTCGCCGCCCTGTGCGGGGTCAAAAAAGACACTCTGCTGCACTACGACCACATCGACCTGTTAAAACCCCAGCGGGTGGGGGAGAACGGCTACCGCTACTATTCTGCCCGCCAGCTGCCCACCTATGATCTCATCGCCGCCCTGCAGCGCCTGGGCACGCCCTTGGCGGAGATCCGGGACTACCTCAACCGCCGCAGCCCCGAAGCCCTGCTCTCCCTGCTGGAAGAGAAGGAGGCCGCCCTGGACGCCGAGCGGCGGAGGTTGGAGCAGATGGGGCAGCTGCTGGAGGACACCGTGGACAAGGTGCGCCAGGCCCGGTCCGTCCGCCCCGGCGACTTCTTCCTGGAGGAACAGCCGGAGACCCTCTGCGCCGTGGTGCCTGCGCCGAAGATCCACGATGAGACGTTTGATGAGGCGGTCTACCTTCTCCACGTCCGCCAGCTCCTGGCCTGGGCCAGGGCCAACGGCATCCCCTCCCAGGCCCCCGGCGACATCATCTGCCGGGAGACATTGGAGCGGGGGGAAGTGACGGAGGACTTTTATTATTGCCCCGTCCCCCCAGGGACCACGGGCTGGCCCACCCGCGTCCGCCCCGCCGGGACGTATGCGGTCCTGTGCCACCAGGGGTCCTATCAATCCGAGTACGACGCCAGCCGCGCCCTCGTCCGCTGGGTGAGGGCGCAGGGGTACCGCATTGCCGGGGACTTATACGAAGAGGATCTGGTCAATTACAGTACCTCCCGTGACCCGGAATCTTATTTGATGAAACTCAGCCTGAACATTTGGAAATGACGCAAAAAACAGGCTCCCACGGCGAAAAACCGGGGGAGCCTGTGCTGTTTCTGCGAAAGGATTCAGGGCATCTCCAGCGCAAACAGCGCCGCGCCCAAGGCCCCGCAGAGCTGGGCGTCGGGGTGGATGTAGAGGGGCTGACCGATCTTTTCCTCAATGGCCCCGACCACGCCTTTATTCCGGGACACGCCGCCGGTCATCATGCAGGGGTGCGCCCCGCCGATGCGCCGAAAGAGGGCGGCGGCGCGGGTGGCGACGGACTGGTTCAGGCCGTGGACGATGTCCGGCAGGGCCTTGTTCTGGGCCACCAGGGAGACCACCTCGGAGTCGGCAAAGACGGTACACATGGAGGAGATGGTGATCTCCTCCTTCCATTTCAGGCCGATGGTCGAAATGTCCTCCAAGGAAATTTCCAGCGTCCGGGCCATCATCTCCAGGAAGCGCCCGGTGCCGGCGGCGCACTTGTCGTTCATGACGAAGTTGGACACGCTGCCGTCCGGCTCCACTTTGATGGCCTTGCTGTCCTGGCCGCCGATGTCGATGACGGAACGGATGGCCGGGTTCAAGAAGTGGGCGCCCTTGGCGTGGCAGGTGATCTCGGTGACGGACTTGTCGCCGGTCTGGATGACCCCGCGGCCATAGCCGGTGGTGACGGTGGCGGTCAGGTCTTTTTCCGTCAGGCCCGCCTGCTGGAGCGCCTGCTCCAAGGCCCGCTGCGCCCCGTTGGAGGCCCCGGCCCCGGTGGGCAGGATGACCTTGGCCACGATGTTCTTGTCCTGGTCCAGGATGACCACGTCGGTGGTGGCGGACCCGCTGTCGATGCCGGCAAAATAGCCGTGCTTGTCCATAGTCGTTGCTCCTTTCTGGGTGGCGAAGCCCTCGGCAAAGGCGTCTAACCGGGTGCGCAGCTGCTCCCGGCTCTGGGTGGTGCCGTCCGACTCGATCTTGAGCAGGGGGACGGAGAGGTGATTGCGCAGGCCTGCATACTCAAAGCCGTAGTAGTCGCAGAATTGCAGGGTGTGATACACCACGCCCTCCAGGCCGGGGGCGTGGAAGAGCTGCTTCCGGGCCGTGTTGTCCGTCATGCGCATGCAGGGCAGCTGGCCCAGCAGCCGGCGGGCGTAGGCTTCCATCAGCGCTGCAAACTCCGCCTGGTCCTCCGGGGCGACCACCGAGCGGTTGCTGGCGCAGGTGAGGTTCTCCACCAGCAGGGGCATCGTCTCCTCCACCAGGGAGAAGAGGTGGGTGCCCATTTTCGCGCCGATCACGGCGATGTGCGGGTCCGTGCGGGGCGTCGTGGGGGCGAAGGCGGCAAAGAAGGCGTTCTTGTCAAACTGCGTGCCCTTGTACTTGCCATAGGCCTCGGCCAGGTCCATGAGCTGGTGCTTGGCGTGGTCCACGGAGCAGCCGGACTTGCCGTGTAAAATATCGAGTAGATAAAGAAAATCTAAATTCCCGAACTCCTTCAGGATGTCATAGGTCCGCCGGATCGTATCGCAGCAGTTGACCAGCACGACCTCTTTCACATGCCCGGCCATGACCGCCTGAATGACGGACTTGCCGAACCCGCAGAGGTTGGGGTGGGCCACTTGGTCGGAGAGGTCGAAGGCATCCGGGGCCTCGTCCAGCAGGGCACATTCCCCGCCCAGGGCGGTCAGCAGTTCGACAGGCGTGTATTTACAAACGTGATAGGTGATGCTCATGCCATGCCCTCCAATACTTCCAAAAAGGCTTCCACGCGGGTGGCCGCCTGGCCCTCGCCGCCGAAGCCGCGGTCACAGCTGTCGCCGTCCAGGAGCAGGGTGGGCAGACCGGCCTCCTCAAAGGCCTTTTTGCCCAGCCTGGCCCCGCCCAGGGTCATCTTGCAGCCCCAGTGGCAGAACCAGACCATGCCGTCGGCGTCCACGGTCTTGGCCATCTCCAGCGCCCGCTGGATGCGCCGCTCCACCGGCCCGTTGAAGGGGGAGTAGACCAGGCGCTTGGCCATGGCCTCGTAAGGCTTGGCGGGGTCGGCGTCCACGATGCCCTCATAGCTCATGTCGCAGGCGGCGATCTGCACCCGTGCGGTGCGGCTGAAGAGCGCCCGCAGGGGCGTGATCCAATAGGGCGTGGTGTGGATCCAGACCAGCTGCTTGCCCGTGGCCGGGGGGGCCGTCTCGATTTCACGGGCCAGCTGGCGGGCGTAGGCCTCCACCTCCGGCAGACCCAGGAGGAAATGGAAGGCGGCGGTGCGGAGCAGCTCGCTGGTCAGGTCGCTCAGGATCTGCTTGCCCGCCCGCTTCTGCAAGCCCTGCTGGAACAGGCGCATGGTCCGCTGGCTGCGGGCCACGGTCTGAGCAAGCTGGTTCTCGTCGATGGGCTGTCCCGTCTGCCGGGTGATAAATGCCCCCATCTCCCGCAGCTGGTCGGCCACATACTGCACGGCCTGGGGGGAAGGCTCGAAGGGGACATCAATGGAAAAATGCGGCACACCGTAAAATTCGGACAGATAGCGGAACGTCAGCTGGTTGGCGTCGCAGGCCAGGGACGTAGAGAGAATGAAGCGGGGCTTGGGCATCAGCCCCATCTGGGCCGCCCCGATGAAGACTTTATGGTAGGAACATAGGCTGGCGGGGATGCCGATGTCCTCGGCCTGGTGCAGGTACAGCTGCTCGGCCTTGGAGCCGGAGAGGTAGCTGGAAAACCCCTCGCAGGAGTAGGGGTGCAGGCCCAGGGGGTGGAGCATCTCGCAGGGGGTGAAGAGGCTGACCATCACGTTCCCCTGGGGCTTGGTGAGGCAGTTCACCATGGCCTTGTTCACGGTCTGGAAGAGCATTTTATCGGACTGGGAGGCCCGCTTTGAGGTGAGCTTGTTTTTCAGTCCGTTGGCCTGAAACCCCGCCGCCAGGAGCTTGCGGGCTTTTTCGGGCTTGGCTTCGGACAGAGCGCCGACCTTGGCGCCAAAGGTTTCGATGAGATCCATAGATCCTCCTCGTTGCTTTTTTAATGTAGTCGGTGGGGGTGGGCCTTCCCGCCGGTGCTGAGGTTCCGCAGGAAGCGCCAGATATATTTCAGCATATCCCGACGGGTCTCCGGGGGCAGGGCGCGGTAGGCACCCAGGGCGGCCAGGGCGGTGTCTGCCCAATGCTCGGACAGCTCCGAGAGCGTCTCGGCCTGGGCCGCAGAGAGCAGGGAGAAGAGCACGTCGGTAAACTCCGCCCGCTCCGCCGGGGCCATGGAATCCACCCAGCCTCGGAAGCCGTCGGCCTCCCGCTGGGCCTGCCGGGACCGGCGGGGGAGAAAGCGAAAGGACCCGCTGTGGACCTCCCAGGTAAAGGGGTCGTGCTGCCCTGCCGTCCCGTGGCCATGGCTCTTGACGGTCCTGGCCCGTGGGTCCTGGTGGAGCAAGGCCCCGACCAGCGAGGCCTGGGGGACGTAGGTCACGATGCGGGGGGCCAGCCCGCGATAGGCCGGCGTGTGGGTCAGGTCCCGGTGAAAGCCGGGGCCGTCGTTGCTGTACACCATGAGGATACGCCGCCGGAGGAGCGCCGGGGCGTGGACCGCGGCCCACACCGCCAGGTTCCCGCCCTTGGAGTGGCCGCCCAAACGGAGCTTGCCGGGATATTTCGTCGCCACGCGCACCAGGTAGTCCAGTGCCAGCCGCTGCGAGGGAACGGAGGGGGAGTAGCTCATGGCGAAGCACTCCTTCCACCCGGCCAGGGTATCGTCGGTCCCCCGGAAGGCCAGGAAGAGGGTGCCGTCCGGCAGACGGTAGGTCAGGGCTGCAAACTGCGTGTCCTGGTCTGCCACCGTCTCCATGCACCCCAGGGCCAGGGTGCGGAAGCGGGGGCTGCGGGCCGCCTCCACGACCAGCTCCGGGGTGTGGGGGGACATGAGCAGGCCCGTGTCATCCCAACCCGGCTGTTGGGTCAGCTTTTCCACGGCCTGGGAAAAGGGCAGCCACACACCGCTCTCCACCCCCGGCAGAACCCACTCGAAGGGGTCGTAGGCGCACAGGGAGAGGATCAGGTTATCCACCGGACCAAAGGAGGCGGCCCGAAACGGCAGCCTGCCCCGGCGGCGGAGATAGGTCAGACAATTTTCAAACGCCACATCCATCTCCTCCTTATGGTTCATGGCTTTCCGAGATAGGATATCGGTTTTGCAAGTAAGCTGCATCAAAAAGAAAGTATAGCATAAAAGAATTCGGAAGGAAAGGGAGAAGTCGCCAAAAACACACCAAAAAAGGGAGGAAAAAAGGACGGACTTCCCAGCCGGGAAATCCGCCCTTTTTGGGGGATCGGGAAAAGCGGAACTTACGCGTTCTTGAGGAACTTCTCCAGCCGGTCCATGCCTTCCTTGATGTTCTCCATGGAGACGGCGAAGGACCAGCGGACATAGTTGGGGGCACCGAAGCCCGTGCAGGGGACCACGGCCACCAGACCCTCCCGCAGGAAAACGCGGGCGAAGTCGTCGGCGTCGTGGATCACGTCGCCGTAGAGGGTCTTGCCGATGAGCTGATCCAGGTTCATCAGCATGTAGAAGGTGGCCTCCGGGCGGACGGGGTGGACGCCGGGAATGGCGGACATACGCTCATAGAGATAGTTCCGGCGGGTCTCAAAGGCCTGCCGCATGACCTCGATCTCATCCTGGGAGCCGCTGAAGGCCTCGGTGGCGGCGGCCTGGGCGATGGAGCAGGTGCCGGAGAGGCTGTGGCTGAGGTAGTTGCTCATGACCTGGACGATCTCCTGGCTGGCCGCGGCAAAGCCGATGCGCCAGCCGGTCATGGCGTAGGTCTTGGAGGCACCGCCCACCAGGATGGTGCGGGCCTTGATCTCCTTGCTCAGGGTGGGGAAGGAGACGAACTCCTTGTTGTCAAAGACCAGCTTGCTGTACATCTCGTCGGCGATGACATACAGGTCGTTGTCCAGGCAGACCTTGGCGATGTCCTCCAGGTGCTCCCGGCTGTAGATCATGCCGGTGGGGTTGGAGGGGCTGTTGAGCATCAGGGCCTTGGTCTTGGGGGTGATGGCGGCCTGGAGCTGCTCCGGGGTCAGGTTGAAGCCGTTCTCCTCCGTGGTGGTGACGACCACGGGCACGCCGCCGACCATTTTAATGAGCTCATAGTAGCTCACCCAATAGGGGGCGGGCAAAATCACCTCGTCGCCGGGGTCGATGAGAGTCTTGAGGGCGACATAGAGGATGGGCTTGCCGCCGCCGCTGACAACGATCTCCTCCGGGGTGTAGTCCAGGCCCCAGTCGGCGTCCAGCCGGTCGGCCACGGCCTTGCGCACGGCGGGGGTGCCGGGAGTGGGGGTGTATTTGGTCAGGTTTTCCTGGATCGCGCGGATCCCGGCCTGCTTGATGTGTTCGGGAGTGGGGAAATCGGGCTGACCGACGCTGAAGCCGATCACGTCGATGCCCTCGGAGCGCATCTTGTTAAACTGGGTGTCAATGGCCAGAGTGGTGGATGCCCGAACAGACTGGGCAAGATTAGACAGTGCTTTCATAATAGCAGGCCTCCTGATTGATGTTTCGATTTTTCAATGACACATTATAGTGAGAAACTTGCAGATTTGCAATAGATGATTGCAAAAAAATTTCGATTTCTGAAGAATTTTTTTCTGTGACTTTCATAAAGAGACAAAAAACTCCCCCTCAGCCGGGCGGACCGAGGGGGAGTTGAGGTTAGCGAATGTTTACTTTTTCGGCCGTCTCCGCTCGTGGTTTTTCTGGTAGAGATAATACAGCCCATCCAGCAGCAGGTTTTCGTCGATGAGGATCTTCCGCTTACAGTGCGGCTGGATCATCTCGGCGTTCCCGCCGGTCATCACGACCGTCGCCACGGGTTTGGCCTCGGCCTCCATGCGCTGGATCATGCCGTCGATCATGGCGGCGTTGCCATAGAGGACACCGGAGCGCATGGCGTCGATGGTGGAGCGGCCAAAGATGGAGGGGGGCTGCTCCAGGGAGATGTGCGGCAGCTCCGCGGCCCGGCCGGAGAGGGCCTCCACGGCGATGCGGACGCCGGGGATGATAACGCAGCCCTTATAGGTGCTCTCGCTGAGGTAGGAGAAGGTGGTGGCCGTGCCCATGTCGATGACGATGATGGGCTGGGGATACTTCTGGATGGCCGCCACGGAGGAGGCCACGATGTCCGCCCCCAGTTGGTTGTGGATCTCGGCCAGAATGTTCATCCCCGTCTTGACCCCTGGCCCGACGATCATGGGCCGCACGCCGCTGAGCTGCTCCACGGCCCCGGCCATGGCGCTGGTCATGGGGGGCACAACGCTGGAGATCACCGCCCCGGTGATGCCTTGCAGGTCCGACCGGTAGAGGTGGAACATATCCAGCAGGTCGATGGCGATCTGGTCCCTCGTCTTGTTTTTGTCCGTCTTGAGCGAGCCCCGGAATTGGAGCCGCCCCTCTGGGGTAAACAGCCCCATGGTGATGGCGGTGTTGCCGATGTCGATGGTCAAGATCATTGCCGTTTCCCCCTGCTTCCCGTTCTTACTGTCGTTGTTATCGTCATTATAGTAGGAAGCAGACAAAAAATCAACGGCAAAATATCGCCCCGTCTGTCACAGAATGATGCAGATCAGCCCGCCGGAGCCTTCGTTGAGGATGCGCTCCAGGGTCAGCCGCATTTTCTCGCGGGCATCCTCCGGCATGTGCTTGAGCTTTGTCGCCAGGTCCTCGTTGATCAGCTCGTGGAACGACCGGCCAAAGATGTTGGATTGCCAGATCTTTTCCGGTGCCCCCTCGAATTCCTCCAGCAGGAAGCCGAGCATATCTTCGGACTGCTTCTCGCTGCCCACGATGGGGGAGACTTCCGCCTGAATATCCGCCCGGATCATGTGGATGCTGGGGGCCTTGGCCCGCAGGCGGACCCCGTAGCGGCCGCCCTGCTTGATGATCTCCGGCTGCTCCAACTCCAGCTCCTCGGCTTCGGGAATGACGATGCCGTAGCCCGTGGCCCGCACCTCCTCCATGGCGGCGGCGACCTTCTGGTGCTCGGCCTGGACCACGGCCAATCGTTCCAGCAGGGCCAAAAGCTCCCCGTCGCTGTGCAGGGCGAAGCCCGTCTGCTGGGAGAGGGTGTCATAGAACAGACTGCGGGGCAGCTCCAACCGGGCCTGACAGCAGCCGGAGCCGAGCTTCATCCCCGTGACAGAGGCCCCCGTGACCAGCTCGCACTGTCCCATCGCCGCCACCGCCGGCTTGACATCCCGGATGCGGACGAGCTTCCCCGCCTGGGCACGGATGGCCTGGAAGAGGGCTGTGCGGATGGGATGCTCCGTCGGCAGCGTCTCCACCCAGTCGGGCAGGAAAAGCTGAAGCTCTTCCAGGGGAAACTCATAGAGGACGGCCTGGATGATCTCCGTCACCGCCTGCTGGTCCAGGTCCAGGCAGCTGACCGCCAGGCAGGTCACGTCATACTGCTCGGCCAGCTTGGCCCGCAGCTTCTGGGCCGCCTCCCCCTGGGGGTGGGCGGAGTTGAGCAGGATGAGAAAGGGCTTGCCCAGCGCCTTCAGCTCCTCGATCACCCGCCCCTCGGCCTCCGGGTAGGCCTCCCGCGGCAGGTCGGTGATGGTGCCGTCGGTCGTAATGACGATGCCGATGGTGGCGTGCTCGGCGATCACTTTTCGGGTGCCGATCTCGGCGGCCTCCGCCATGGGGATCTCCTGGGGGAACCAGGGGGTGTGGACCATTCTAGGCTCCCCGTCCTCCAGCTGCCCCACGGCACCGGGGACCAGGTAGCCCACGCAGTCCACCAGGCGCACGGAAAAGGTCCCGCCCCCCTCCATGGCGATCTCCACGGCCTCCTCCGGCACGAATTTTGGCTCGGCGGTCATCACCGTCCGGCCCGACCCGCTCTGGGGCAGTTCGTCTCTGGCCCGCTGGCGGCGGTAGTCGTCGTCGATGCTGGGGAGGACCAGGGTCTCCATAAAGCGCTTGATAAAGGTGGATTTCCCCGTCCGGGCCGGGCCGACCACACCCAGGTAGATGTCCCCGGCCGTCCGGGCGGCAATGTCCTCATAAATGCTTGTCAGGGTGTTCATAGTCTGTCTCCTCCGTCTGGAACAAATCTGGTTTCGCTCGCTCCATGTCTATGCCTCCCCCTAGCGGGATAGACCGGGGGCGAAAAAAAGACAGGATTTGACCGGACAAACTTCGACCCTTTTGGTCAAAGCCACAAATTCGACCTTCTTTACGCAGATTTAACAGAAACCATAGATTAGATTTAACCTTTCTTTTTTATAGTTTACGATGACGAGAAATGAAAACAAACGGAAACGCGCACAAATCGAAGCCAAGCGCAGCAAAGGAGCGTATCATACCATGGGCATCTCCAACGTGATCGCACTGCTCAGCGGCGTGGCCCTCTTCCTCTTCGGCATGACCCTCATGGGGGACGGCCTGAAGAAGGTCGCGGGCAACAAGCTGGAGCTGGTGCTGTATAAGCTCTCCGGCAACCCCATTAAGGGCGTCCTGCTGGGGACGGGTGTCACCGCCATCATCCAGTCCTCCTCAGCGACCTCCGTCATGGTCGTGGGCTTTGTCAACTCCGGCATGATGAAGGTCAAGCAGGCCATCGGCATCATCATGGGCGCCATTCTGGGCACCAGCGTGACGGGCTGGATCATCTGCCTGTCTGCCCTGGAGGGCGGCTCCGGCTGGGTGTCCCTGCTCTCCACGGCTACCCTCACCGGTGTGGTGGCCGTGATCGGCATCATCCTGCGCATGTTCTGCAAGAAGCAGTCCAAGGTGCACATCGGCGATATTCTCATGGGCTTTGCCGTGCTGATGTTCGGCATGCAGGCCATGAGCGGCTCTGTCGCCCCCTTGCAGGAGAGCGAAGCCTTTCTGCACATGCTCACCACCTTCTCCAACCCCATCCTGGGGATCTTGGTGGGCCTCATCTTCACCTGCGTGCTGCAAAGTGCCTCCGCCGCCGTGGGTATCCTGCAGGCGCTGGCGGCCACGGGCGTTGTCACCTTCTCCGTGGCCTTCCCGCTCATCATGGGCATCGCCATCGGCGCGGCCATGCCCGTGCTGCTGTCCTCCCTGGGGGCCAATGTGAACGGCAAGCGGACCGCCTTCGTCTACTTGCTCATCGACGTGCTGGGTGCCGTCATTTGGAGCGTGATCTTTTACGGTGTGAACAGCGTGGTGCACTTCGGCTTTGTGAGCGCTACTATGAACGCCGTGAGCATCGCCTTCCTGAACACCCTCTTCCGCTTCGCCACCGTCCTGGTCCTCACCCCCTTCATCGGGACCATCGAGAAGCAGATCTGCAAGCTCATCAAGGACGACGAGCCGGCCGGTCCCGAACAGGAGGACTTCGCCCGCCTGGAAGCCCGCCTGATCGAGCACCCCGCCGTGGCCATCGAGCAGTGCCGCCAGGCCCTGAACAACATGGCCCTGGAGGCCAAGGCCAACCTGGAGGATGCCTACTATTTGATCGGCAACTACTCCGAGAAGCAGTTCCAGTTCGTGGCCCAGCGGGAAGACGTCATCGACAAATACGAGGATAAGCTCGGCTCCTACCTCATCAAGTTGACGGGTAAAGAGCTGACCGAGCAGCAGAACCTGGACGTGACCAAGTTCCTCCACACCATCGGCGACATGGAGCGCATCGGCGACCACGCCATGAACATCGCCGAGTGCGCCAAGGAGATCCACGAGAAAAGCATCGTCTTCTCCGAGGCCGCCGACCGGGAGCTTAAGACCATGTTCGCCGCCGTGCAGGAGATCACCTACAACGCCATCACCGCCTTCACCACCAACGACCTGGAGCTGGCCTACCGCATCGAGCCGTTGGAGGAGCTCATCGACTCCCTGTGCGACGAGATGAAGCTCCACCATGTGGACCGCCTCCAGCGGGGCATCTGCAAGCTCAGCCAGGGCTTTGTTTTTAACGACCTGCTGACCAACTACGAGCGGGTGGCCGACCACTGTTCCAACATCGCCGTGGCCATGATCGAGCTGGAGTCCGATTCCTTCGACACCCACCAGTACCTCATCAGCCTGAAGGACGTCCGCTCCCACAGCTTCGACCAGTATTATGAAGAGTACCGCAAGAAGTTTGCCCTACCGGACGACTGAGAAACAACTCCATAGAAAAACAACAAGCGAGCGTCGGGATTTCCGACGCTCGCTTGCTTTGGGGTTCAGATCAAATTTTAATAACCCAGGTCTTCGTCGATCAAGAGAACATGGGTCTCCTGCGCCCCGCCCAAGGGTTTCCAGACCACGGACAGCCCGTTGCAGATGCGCTGGGGGCTGTTGCAGTCGTAGCATTTCAGTTCGTTCTTCACGCAGGGCGTCTCCCGGTTCAGACGGCGGGCGTTGAGGGGGGAGGCGATGTTCCTCGCCCGCCAGAGGGCCTTGTCAAAGGTCTCGGCCAGCTTGTTGCGGCCCACGAGATAGTAGACGCGCTCATGGGCACCGGTGGCGGCGGAGATGCGGTTGCCGGTGCCGTCGATGTTGATGAGCTCGCCGGTCTCCGCCAGGGCGTTGACGCTGGTGAGGTAGACCTGGGCCGTGGCGGCGTTTGCCAGGGTCTCCGGGCCGGGGGTGAGCCAGTGCCAGTAGACGGTGCTGGTCCGGGGAAGAAGTTCCTCCAGCTTCATGGCCTTGGCGGTCATGCTGCCGCCGATGCCGACGGTCTTGCCGGAACATTCCGCCGCCAGCCATTGGGCGGCGTCCTGGCCGGTGGCGAAGCGGTGGCAGTGGAAGCGGGCGCGGGTGAGGGTCTGCTCTGCGCGGTCAAAATTCATGGGGAAATGCCTCCTGTCTTGGGTGGGGTCAGGTGGTGGTGTCCAGGTCCACCAGGATGTTGTCGGTGCCGTTTTCTTCAAACTCGTTGATATAGGTCTCGATGCGTTGGGCCAGCTCCTCGCAGTTGGTCTCGTCGATGGGGGCGTCGTTCATGTCCCGGCGGGCCAGGTCCTCGGCCAGGATGTCGAAAAAGACGTTGTTCTCATACTCCATGATGGCCTCGTGGATGCCGCCCTCGACGAAGGCGCGGGAGGGGACGGTCTCGCCCCGATAGGTCTCGGCCAGGATGGGCATGCCCTCCTGCCGGGCCTTTTCAAACAGCAGGCTCTCTACCTGGTCATAGTCCCGGAAGCGGTCCTCTCCTCTGGTGGAGTTGAGGATCCAGTTGCCGATGTAGACCATGTCCAGCAGACGTCGAAATTCCTTTTTGCTCAGTTCCAGCTGCATACCTGTGACCTCCTCGCGGTGGGATTGGGGTGCGGTGTTCGCACTCTATCATAAGCCCGGCCGGGGAAAAAGTTGCCCGCAGCCCGGCGGGGTGTGCTTGTTGTTCACTTATTATAGTGTCCCTGACGGAGAATGTCAAAGGCGGAAGAGAGGAAATTGCCACGAATTCTCCCCCCAAAGCCCAGGAATTTCTCTGCCCTGTGCCCAAACAAGGGGGGGCGGCCCACTTTACAATCCCTACAGAATCAGGTATAATCTTTTGTATTTGGTAAAAAGAACAAGGGGGGAGTCGAACGCATGGAAAAGCCAGTCATTATCTCCATCAAATCGACCCAAAATATGGATGGGCAGGAAGATACCATTGAGCTGGTGACCCAGGGGGTCCTCCGGCACAGCGAGGAGGAGGGCTTTGCCCTGGTCTATCCCGAAAGCGAGCTGACCGGCCTGGAGGGGACCCTCACCACCTTTCGCATCGCCCCCGACCGGATCACCCTCCTGCGGGAGGGGACCATCAACTCCGAGATGATCTTCGAGGAGGGGCAGAAGCATTTCTCCCTCTATGAGACGCCCTTCGGCGGCCTCATGCTGGGCGTGAACACCCACCGGGCCAAGGCCCGCATCGGGGAGGGCGGCGGCAGCCTCTCCATCCGCTACGCCCTGGAGGCGGACAGCCAGCTCATCGGGGAGAACGCCTTTGAGATCCAAGTAACTGAACCCACCCTGGACCAGCGGGCACCCCTGGACCAGGCACTTTGAACAAGAAAGAAAAGGTGACACAAGCGTTATGGCGAATTTGATTCAATCGGCAAAAGCTCAGGTCAGCCAGCTGACCGCCCAGGCCTACGAGGCGGCCGTCGCGGCCGGGGTCCTCCCCGCCGGGGTAGAGCTGAAAGGCTCCGTGGAGATCCCCAAGGATCCCCAGAACGGCGACTACGCCTCCTCCGTGGCCATGGCCGGGGCCAAGGCCATGAAGATGGCCCCCCGTGCCATTGCCCAGGCCCTGGTGGACCACATGGATCTCGCCGGCACCATCTTCTCCTCCGTGGAGATCGCCGGCCCCGGCTTCCTGAACTTCCGCCTGGGCCACAAGTGGTACGGCGACGTGCTGGCCGAGATCGAGAAGGAAGGCCCCCTCTACGGCCAGAGCGACGAGGGCCACGGGGAAAAAGTGATGGTGGAGTTCGTCTCCGCCAACCCCACCGGCCCCATGCACATGGGCAACGCCCGCGGCGGCGTGCTGGGTGACACCCTGGCCAACATCCTCCGGCGGGACGGCTGCGACACCTGGAAGGAGTTCTACGTCAACGACGCCGGCAACCAGATCCATAAGTTCGCCGTCTCCATCGAGGCCCGCTACTTCCAGATCCTCAAGGGCGAGGATGCCGTTCCCTTCCCGGAGGACGGCTACCACGGCGACGACATCAAGGAGCTGGCCCAGGCCTTCTACGCCGCGCACGGCGACAGCTACGCAGACGAAGACGAGCAGACCCGTCTCGACGCCCTGGCCGCCTTCGGCCTCCGGACCAACATCCCCAAGATGAAGGCCGACCTGCTGCGCTACGGCATCGAGTATGACGAGTGGTTCTTCGAGTCCTCCCTGCACGAGTCCGGCTATGTGGCTGAGACCGTCGGCCTGCTGACCGAAAAGGGCTGGACCTACGAGAAGGACGGCGCCCTGTGGCTCAACACCACCCAGCTCTTAAAAAACAAGTACCTGGCCGAGGGCAAGAGCCAGAAGCAGGTGGACAAGCTGGACCTGAAGGACGATGTGCTCTGCCGCGCCAACGGCTTCTACACCTACTTCGCCGCCGACATCGCCTACCACCGCAACAAGCTGGAGGTCCGCGGCTTTGACAAGACTGTGGACGTCTGGGGTGCCGACCACCACGGCCATGTGGCCCGCCTGCAAGCGGCTCTGGACGGCCTGGGCCTGGACGGCTCCCACCGCCTGATCGTGGTGCTCATGCAGCTGGTGAACCTGCTCCAGGACGGCCAGCCCGTCCGCATGTCCAAGCGCTCCGGCAAGGCCATTGCCCTGCACGACCTGCTGGATGAGGTCAGCGTGGACGCCGCCCGGTACTTCTTCAACTCCCGCTCCGCCACCAGCCCCGTCGATTTCGACCTGGACCTGGCCGTCCGGGAGGACAGCGAGAACCCCGTGTATTATGTCCAGTATGCCCACGCCCGCATCTGCACCCTGATCCACCGCCTGGCGGAGGAAGGCCACGCCGTCCCCAAGGCCGCCGACACCCACGCCGAGCTGATGACCACCGAGGAGGAGACGACCCTCATCCGCACCCTGGCCCGTCTGCCGGAGGAGATCCACGCCGCCGCCCGCGACTATGATCCCTCCCGCATCAACCGCTACCTCACCGAGCTGGCCGGGGATTTCCACCGCTTCTACGGGGCCTGCCGCATCAAGGGCGAGGAGCCTGCGATCCTGGCCGCCCGCCTGAAGCTGGCCGACAGCGTCCGCTCCGTCCTGGCCAACGGCCTGGGCCTGCTGGGCGTGACCGCACCGGAGAAGATGTAATTTCTCTTATATAACTTATAAAATCATATATAGAAACAAAAACACGTTGGACGATTCTTTGAGAGTTTGTCCGGCGTGTTTTTTAGAAGGAGAAAGAATTTGCAAAAAAAGTATGGATACATTCGGGTCAGTACACGGGAACAAAAAGAAGACCGGCAGATGACAGCCATGATGGATGTGGCGGTCCCTGCCGGTCATATTTATATGGATAAACAATCAGGAAAAGATTTTGAGCGTCCTCAATATCGTCGTTTGCTTCATCACCTGAAGCATGGAGACTTGCTGTACATCAAGAGTATTGACCGCCTGGGAAGAAACTATGAAGAGATCCAGGAACAGTGGCGGATGCTGACCAAGGAAAAGGGGATCGACATTGTTGTTTTGGATATGCCCTTATTGGACACCCGGCGGGGAAAGGATCTGATGGGGACTTTCCTCAGTGATATCGTCCTGCAAGTGCTCTCTTTTGTGGCAGAGAACGAGCGGGCCAACATCCGCCAGCGCCAAGCTGAGGGCATTGCCGCCGCCAAAGCAAGGGGCGTTCAATTTGGCCGCCCACCTCATCCTCTGCCAGAAAACTTCCATCAGGTCCACCAAGATTGGCGTGCCAAGAAAATCAGCCTAAAGCAAGCCGCAGCCGCCTGCGGCATGGCCGAGGGAACGTTCTATGGTAAGGCAGTAAAGATGGAAAAGATGATGAAAAGTAAGTCATGACCGCCGACTAAGCCGGTAGTAGCTTGAATAAGCCCTAGAAGAGCTTTTAGCGGCTGGTATCTGAAAGATGCACAGAATTATCTTTTATTTGCATCAAATGTTCCGCCGCCCGTAAACGGGCATTAGCCGTTTTTATCGAGTGTATATGAGTTGGCTAGATTGTTACTCCCGACTCGCTTCGCTCGATGCTTGAAGCTAAAGCTCTTTTTCGGGATACCTCCACCGGCATAGCCGGTAGTTTCCGAAGTCAATAAGTAGGATTTGAAAAAGTGTACTTTTTCAAATCCTACGGTAGATTTCCTTCATAATGAATTATACAGGAAATTTTCAATCATTTCAAGTTTTTTTCTCTGATTTTGCTCCGATTTCAAGTAATTTATAAAAGTACAGGTTACGAAAAATATAATTTCGGAGGGATAAGATATGACTTTAAAGGAGCAGTTACTTTCCGAACTTTGTAAACAAAATGAAATTGCTCAGGCAGAGATTAAAGAGCTGGAGTCATATATCAGCTCAGAAGAATTTGCAATGTCTACAGTAACTGGTGGTGCGTTATCTGGTACAGCAATAAATGCTTGCAAAAACCGTATTCAGACTGCTTTAGCCGAAAAGGAGAAAATCAACCGAAAAAATGCATGGATAGCAGATATGTTATCTATATATAAATAACATAAAAGAGAGATGAATTAATATGATGAGCCTTGTTATATTCTTGTTTATTATGTGTGGCATTGCATTTGTAAAATATAAGATTGATAAAAATAAGGACGGAAAGCGGAATAAAATAAGTACACAGAAACAAACAGAGGTCATTGGAGCTACTATGTTGGATAGATTTTTTGTTGAATGTGTACTTGCTGAAGCAGATGATTTTTCCAAGCCGAAAAACAAACAAAGAGCACAACTTTTGGCAGAAAAGTATAAACTAAACTATCCGAATGGAATTGAAGAATTGTATCAGCGTGGCATGGAAGAGCATAAAGCAGTTAGCCAGCGATTTGTTCTTAATCGACTTGAGAAGAAACGAGAGGAAGAACGGAAAGAGTTTGAACAGCTCAATAAATATTCTGATTTCACGGGTAAAGCAAAGAGGATTGCTATGCTGTCAGATCAGGTTGCTGAGTTAAGGAAAACAGCAAAAAACAAAACTCAATATGCAGATATGCTTATGCGTAGTGGACAACAAAAAGAACGAGATTGGGCAGCATGGGGAGGTGTTGCAGACGGAATTGCCGGTTTTGGTGCTGGTGTTTCTACGGCTATTGATATGCAAATGCAGAATATACAGATTCGAGAAGAAAATGAGAAGCGTCGCCAAGCATCTCTTCCTGGATATATGTTTATGACAAATTCTGCGCAGGGGAACAGAAAAAAGGCAGATGAAATCATGAAAGAAATTGAAAGGGTCAAAACGAAATTGATATCTGAAGAAAGTTCTGATGAGCTAATGAAGAAAATTTCTTTTAGCCACACAGTTTTTCTGGCTACAGAGACCGGTGCAGCTAAGGTTTTTACATGTGCTTCCCTTGACCAAGAATTTAGAATCTTTGACGATGTTCCTGCTGTCGTTGACGGAACCATTATTGCCCAAATTTACGACGGTGATCAATTATCTGGAACTGTACAGTTAGTTTTCCCCGTGTATGGTTTAGAGGGTTTGGGAAAGATTTCATTAAAGGGAATTTGCCTTGACTGCTGTAAGCCAGGAAAAAACTACACAGTGAAATTTATTGCGAAAAATCTGTGGGCCATGGAAAGATAAGAATGGTGGTAGATAATAGAAAGTAGGTGCGTATTCACTGTGGAGGAAGAAATCATTTCGGCATATCGGAAAGTCCTTTCCCGCATATATGCAAAAGAAAATATCGAAAAATATCATTCGATTTGTATGAAAGTTTCTAACAAGGATGAAGAAAGAATTCAGAAACTATGTGAAGCATTTTGGCATCCGAAATACAGTTACAGAACATATGATGCTGAAAAGTGTGAGCCAAATCCAAATTTAGATAATACTACGGCTAAGAGATATCTCACAGAATTGACTCGGTTGCTTGATAAGTTGGGTTGGTATGATGAGAGCTGAAAGTATCCTTAGGAAGCGTTTTGGCAGGCTAGTGTCTGTATTGCACATACTGAGAGTAAGACAGCCCGGACATTTGAGTGTCCGGGCTGTGTTGCGTCTTAAAGAAAAATTACAAATGCTCAGAACCGTGCGTGTCCCGACCGCCGGGCTTCTGCGGCCACGGCATTCGCCACGGCGTCCGCCGCCGCCCGGTTCAGGGGGGAGGGGAGGATGTTCGTGGGGGAGAGCTCGCCTTCGGGGATCATGTCGGCCAGGGCCTTGGCGGCGGCGTACTTCATCTCCTCGGTGATCTGCACGGCCCCGCAGGAGAGGGCACCCTTGAACAGGCCGGGGAAGACCAGCACATTGTTGATCTGGTTGGGGAAGTCGGACCGGCCCGTACCCACCACAGCGGCCCCGTGCGCCAGGGCCACGTCGGGCATGATCTCCGGCACGGGGTTGGCCATGGCCAGCAGGATGGGGTCCTTGGCCATGCGCTCGACCATCTCGCCCGTCACCAGGCCGGGGCGGGAGACGCCGATGAACACATCGGCCCCGACCAAGGCGTCGGCCAGGGTGCCGTGCTGGTGTTCCCGGTTGGTCCGGGCGGCCAGGGCGGCGTGATGGGGGGGCAGACCGGCGTCGCCCTCGCAGAGGATGCCGTCCTTGTCGCAGAGGATCATGTTGGAAAAGCCCTGGTCCAGCAGCAGCTTGGCGGAGGCGCCGCCCGCGGCCCCGATGCCGTTGAAGACGATCTTCACGTCCTCCTTCTTCTTGCCCACCACTTTCAGAGCGTTGGTCAGGGCGGCGGTGATGACCACGGCGGTGCCGTGCTGGTCGTCGTGGAAGACGGGGATGTCACAGACTTCCTTCAGCCGCCGCTCCACCTCGAAGCACCGGGGGGCGGAGATGTCCTCCAGGTTGATGCCGCCGAAGCTCTTGGAGATGAGGGCGATGGTCTTGACCATCTCGTCCACGTCCTGGGTGTCCACGCACAGGGGGAAGGCATCGACGCCTGCAAATTCCTTGAAGAGGACGCACTTGCCCTCCATGACGGGCATCCCGGCCACGGGGCCGATGTTGCCCAGGCCCAGCACGGCGGAGCCGTCGGTGATGACGGCAACCATGTTCTGCCGCCGGGTGAGCTGGAAGGACTTGGCGGGGTCTTTTTGGATCTCCAGGCAGGGGGCGGCCACGCCGGGGGTGTAGGCCAGGGAGAGGTCCTTCTGGGTCTGGATGGGGTAGCGGGAGATGACCTCCAGCTTGCCCTTGAGCTTGTAATGTAAGGCCAAAGATTCTGCGCTGATGTCCATGGGGATCAGGGTCCTTTCTATGATAGAGTGCCGAGGGGGGTGGTTTCGTTATGCCATTTCTTCGGGGTGGAAGGCCGCGTCAAAATCTTCCGGGGTGAACAGCCCCAGGGCGACGGCGGCCTCTTTGAGGGAGATGTTTTCCTTGTGGGCCTTTTTGGCGATCTTGGCCCCGTTCTCATAGCCCACGATGGGAGTCAGGGCGGTGACGGTCATGAGGGAGCGGTGGAGATTGTCTGCCATCTTCTCCCGGTTGGCCGTGAGGCCCTTGAGGCACCGCTGGGTGAAGGACGTGATGCCGTCGGCCAGCAGGCGCACGGACTGCAAATAGTTGTAGGCCATGACGGGCATGTAGACGTTCAGCTCAAAGTTGCCCTGGGAGGCGGCGATGCCCATCACGGCGTCGTTGCCCATGACCTGGACGGCCACCATGGTCAGCGCCTCGCACTGGGTGGGGTTGACTTTGCCGGGCATGATGGAGGAGCCGGGTTCGTTTTCCGGGATGAAGATCTCCCCCAGCCCGCACCGGGGGCCGGAGGCCAGCCAGCGCACGTCGTTGGCGATCTTCATGAGGTTCGCCGCCAGGGCCTTCAAGGCCCCGTGGGAGAAGGTGAGGGCGTCCTTGGCGGTCAGCGCGTGGAACTTGTTGGGGGCCGTGCGGAAGGGCAGGCCGGTGAGTTCTGCGGCGGCTTCGGCGGCAGCCTCGCCAAACCCGGCGGGGGCGTTCAGCCCGGTGCCCACGGCGGTGCCGCCCAGGGCCAGCTCATACAGACCGTCCAGGGAGGCGCGGATCATGTCCCGCCCGTGCTCGACCATGGAGCGCCAGCCGCTGATCTCCTGCCCGAAGGTGATGGGCACGGCGTCCTGCAAATGGGTCCGGCCGGTCTTGACGATCCCGGCGTTCTCCTGCTCCAGCCGCTCCAGACAGACGAGCATGGCCTCGATGGCGGGGAAGAGCCGCTCATACAGCGCCGTCACCGCCGCGATGTGCAGGGCGGTGGGGAAGGTGTCGTTGGAGCTTTGGGACATGTTCACGTGGTCGTTGGGGTGCAGCAGGGCTTCCCCGGCCTTGTCGTTGCCGTAGCGGGCGATGACCTCGTTGCAGTTCATGTTGGTCTGGGTGCCGCTGCCGGTCTGCCACACGGCCAAGGGGAAGTGGTCCGCCAGCTCCCCGGCCCGGATGGCCTGGCAGGCGGACTGGATGAGGGCATAGCGCGTGTCATCCAGCTTGCCCAGCTTGTGGTTGGCGGCGGCGCAGGCCTCCTTGAGCACGCCGAAGGCGGTGATGAGGTCGGCGGGCATCTTCTCCTCCCCGATGGGGAAGTTCTCAAAGCTCCGCTGGGTCTGCGCCCCCCACAGCTTGTCTGCGGGGACGGCCACCTGGCCCATGGTGTCGTGTTCCATTCTGTATTCCAAGGGGATCCCTCCTTATAGGGTCATGTAGGCATGGGGTTATTTGGTTGTTGGATGATTTGAGGATTTGCTCATAGGTCCAGCTGGAGCTGCTGGAAGACGTCGGTGTAGGTGTGCCCCCGCACCACCAGCCCCGCCCGGGAGTCAAAGACCAGGGGGGCGGTGTTGAACAGCACCAGCTTGTGCCCCTGGTAGGCTTTCATCAGGTTGGGGACGGGGAACTCCGCCAAGGCCGAGCCGTCGATGAGCAGCACATCCGCCGCCTTCGCGTAGTCCATCGCTTTTTGCAGCAGGTCCAGGTCATAAGGCTCCTCTTTCAGTACGATGGCAGGGCGCACATAGTCGCCGCACATATCCACGTTGCAGTAGGGGATGGGCGTGGGGCTGTCGGCGATATAGAAAAAGTCCAAAAACTTTTCGCATTTCGCGCACCAGCTCCGCATCACGGAGCCGTGCAGCTCCATGACCTCCTTGCTCCCGGCCTCCTGGTGGATGCCGTCGATGTTCACGGTCAGGATGGCCTTGAGCTTGCCGGATTCCTCCAGCTTTGCCAGGGCCTCGTGGGCCGGGCTGGGCTGGGCGTTCAGGACGGGGGTGAGAATTTTGTCCCGGTAGTAGCGGAAGAAAAACATGGGGCAGCGCTGTAAAAAGGTCAGGCAGAGAATGTCGTCCGGGGGATACTTATACTTGTCCAAAAAGTCCTCGTCCATCGCCCGGTAGTCGGGAAAGCCGGCCTCCGCCGAGAAATCCTTGCCGGTGATGAAAACGATGTTGTCGCTGCCCTCGATCCAATTTTTCAGGATATTCAGCTCAATGTCCAAGCCCTGGGCACCTCCTTTCCGTCCGTTTGATCATTTCACGGTGATCTGGGAGAAGACCTCTCCGATCGGGGCGCTGATGGCCAGGTCCGCCCGGTAGTCCATGCCGGTGGGGGATTTGTTGATGAGCACCAGCTTCTTCCCGGCGTAGTAGTTGATGAGACCGGCTGCCGGGTAGACCACCAGCGAGGTCCCGCCGATGATGAGCATATCCGCCCGCCGGATGGCGGCCACGGCCCCCTCGATCACGTCCTGGTCCAGCCCCTCTTCATACAGCACCACGTCCGGGCGGACGATGCCGCCGCAGTTGGGTTCCGTGCAGTGGGGGACGCCGGTGGACTCGGCGATGAAGGAGAGGGGATACTTCTTCCGGCAGCGGGTGCAGTAGTTGCGCAGGGTGGAGCCGTGCAGCTCGTAGACGACCTTGCTCCCGGCGGCCTGATGCAGGCCGTCGATGTTCTGGGTGACCACGGCCTTGAGCTTGCCGGCCCGCTCCAGCTCGGCCAGCTTCAAGTGCGCGGCGTTGGGCTTGGCCCCCTGGACGATCATCTTGTCCCGGTAGAAGCGGTAGAACTCGGCGGGGTTTTTCTCAAAAAACGTGTGGCTCAAGATCGTCTCCGGGGGGTAGTCGTACTGCTGGTGATACAGCCCGTCGGTGCTGCGGAAATCCGGGATGCCGGACTCGGTGGACACACCGGCCCCGCCGAAGAACACGATGTTCTGGCTCTCGTCGATCCAGTCTTGCAGTTTACGGATGTTTTCGTCCATGGGATGACCTCCT
>OLNE01000887.1_pt1 | contig 24969 bp, 20 predicted proteins | sample 1672431 | NCBI WGS metagenome assembly OLNE01 (sample SAMEA3136685, study PRJEB25190) | human gut metagenome | reverse complement strand
AGCAGCTGCGGTGCGGCGGGCGTTCACGGCCAGGTTCATGCCGTAGCCAAACTCGGCGCCGTCCTCGAAGAGGGAGTTTTCCCAAGCAGGACCTCTCCCCTCTTTGTTCACTGTGTAGGGGGTGGAGGGGGCGCTGCCGCCCCAGATAGAGGAGCAGCCGGTGGCGTTTGCAATATACATCCGGTCGCCGAAGAGCTGGGTAACGAGCTTGACGTAAGGCGTCTCGCCGCAGCCGGCGCAGGCCCCGGAGAACTCGAACAGAGGCTGCTGGAACTGGCTACCCTTGACAGTCTCCATGGCGAAGGGCAGTTCTTTGTGGGTGACCTGCTCCATGCCATAGTCGAAGACCTCCTGCTGGTCCAACTGCGTGGCCAGAGGCTCCATGGTCAGAGCCTTGGTCTTGGCCGGACAGGCTTCCACGCAGGAGGCACAGCCGGTGCAGTCCAAGGTAGACACGGTCATGGTGTAAGCATAGATCTCACAACCCTTGCCGCGCATATCGTGCATCTTGGTCTGCTTGGGTGCCTCCACCACCTCATCGGCAGACATGACAATCGGCCGGATACAGGCATGAGGACAGACGTAGGAGCAGATATTACATTGCACGCACTTGTCGGGGTCCCAAGCAGGGACTTTGACAGCGATGCCGCGTTTCTCAAAGGCAGCCGTACCCTGGGGCAGGGTGCCGTCCGCGCCGGGCATGAACTTGGAGACGGGGATGGCGTCGCCGCGCATAGCGTTGGCAGGGATCATCACGTCGGTGACGTATTGAGCAAGCTCCTGGCGATCGGTCTTGATCTCCGGTGCTGCCGTCTCGTCCTGGGCGTCGGCCCATCCGCTGGGGATCTGGATCTCCTGCACGCCTTCCACGCCAGCATCCACGGAATTGTAGTTGCGCATGATGACATCCATACCCTTATGGCCATAGCTCTTCACGATAGCGTCCTTCATGTGCTGGACAGCCTCTTCCACGGGGATGACCTTGGCCAGCTTGAAGAAGGCGGCCTGGAGGATCGTGTTGGAGCGGTTGCCCATGCCCAGCTCGATGGCTTTGTTGGTGGCGTCGCAGGTATACATCTTGATGTTGTTCTGAGCCAGGTAACGCTTGGCCGCGGCGGGCAGATGTTCCTCCAGCTCCTGGAGGTTCCAGGAACAGTTGAGCAGGAAGGTGCCACCGGGTTTGATGTCCTGGACGATGTCGAACTTTTCAATATAGGAAGCCAGATGACAGGCCACGAAGTCGGCCTTTGTGACATAGTAAGAGGCTTTGATCTCATTTTTGCCAAAACGCAGGTGGCTGATGGTGATACCGCCAGACTTCTTCGAGTCATACTGGAAGTAAGCTTGGACCTGCATATTGGTGTTGTCGCCGATGATCTTGATGGAATTTTTGTTGGCACCCACGGTACCGTCACCGCCCAGGCCCCAGAACTTACAGGCGATGGTGTCCTGGTCAGCCACATCCGGCTCCTCCAGGATAGGCAGGGAGCGATGGGTCACGTCATCGGTGATGTTGATGGTAAAGCTACGGACAGGATCTTCACTCTGGCCGTTGCGGAAGGCGGCCAGGATACCGCCGGGAGTGGTATCCTTAGAGCCCAGGCCATATCGGCCGCCCACGACCTTTGCCCCGGCAAAGGGACTTCCGGCCAGCGCTGCCACAACGTCCAGGTAGAGCGGTTCGCCGATGGAGGAGGGCTCCTTACAGCGGTCCATGACTACCACGTTCTTGGTGGTGGCGGGCAGAGCCGCCACAAAGCGTTCCGTGGCAAAAGGACGATAGAGACGGACTTTCACCAGACCGACTTTCTCACCCTTAGCGTTCATGTAGTCTACCACTTCCTCAGCGGCGTCGCACATGGAACCCATGGCGACCATGACCGTCTCAGCGTCAGGCGCACCATAGTAATTGAAGAGCTGATAGTTGGTCCCCAACTTCTGGTTGACCTTCCCCATATACTCCTCCACCACGTCAGGAAGCGCATCATAATACTGGTTCCGGGTCTCGTTGACCTGGAAGAAGATGTCAGGATTCTGGGCCGAACCGCGCAGGACAGGATGCTCCGGGTTCAGAGCACGGGCGCGGAACGCGGACAGGGCGTCCATGTCCACCATGTCCTTCAGGTCCTCATAGTCCCACATCTCCACTTTCTTGATCTCGTGGGAGGTGCGGAAGCCATCGAAGAAGTGCAGGAAGGGCACCCGGCCACCGATGGCCGCCAGATGGGCCACGGCACCCAGATCCATGACCTCCTGGGGGTTGTTGCTGCACAGCATGGCGTAGCCGGTGGAGCGGCAGGACATCACATCGCTGTGGTCTCCGAAGATGGACAGTGCATGGGTCGCCAGCGCACGGGCCGAAACATGGGTCACGCCGGGCAGCAAGCTGCCGGCGATCTTATACATGTTGGGGATCATCAGCAGTAGACCCTGGGAGGCGGTGAAGGTGGTAGTCAGTGCGCCTGCGGTCAGAGAGCCATGGACCGCGCCCGCTGCGCCGCCCTCCGACTGCATGACCGATACCTTGACCGGCTGACCAAACATATTCTTCCGTCCTTCTGCGGACCATTTGTCCGACAGTTCCGCCATAACGGAGGACGGGGTGATGGGATAGATCGCTGCGACCTCTGTAAAAGCATAGGCCACATGGGCTGCCGCGGTATTGCCATCCATTGTCTTGCGCTTTCTTGCCACGTTGACTCCTCCTTGTCCCAGGGGAAATGGGGACCCATTTCGCTGGAAATTTCCTTTTATGTTCAGAGACGAGCCTTCTCTTGCGGCTCGTCGATCGTTCTGACAATTTTATTCTAGCATCTTCCCCGTCACCTTGTAAATGAAGCTTCTACCCAAAAATCCTGCATAAAACCTTGCAGAATCCTTTCATCCTGCCGGTAACACAAAAGGAGAACGATGGGAGCAATTGTTCTTTGTGCAAATAAACTAGGTGCGTTTTGTCAACTTTTCTACCAAGTGTTGTTCTTCTGCCTTTCCGAGCAAAAACCGCCGACGCATTTTTTGACAATACGTCGGCGGTTTGAGACGGGTTCCCGGCAAATCTCAACGGTCCAAAATACGCCCATCTGCCGAAAAGGTCACCACGTTCCAGGGGATACGTTTTCCGCTGGCCAAAAGAGCACTCTTAGCGGCGTTTTCCAACCCGCCGCAGCAGGGCACCTCCATGCGGGTAACAGTCAGACTCCGAATATCGTTGGCCATGAGGATCTGCGTGAGCTTGTCCCGGTAATCCACATCATCCAGCTTGGGACATCCGATGATCGTGATGTGATCGTTCATAAATTCCTGATGGAAATTGCCGTAAGCGTAGGCTGTGCAATCTGCCGCTACCAGCAGGTGCGCCCCCTGATAATACGGCGCACGGACCGGCACCAGTTTGAGCTGCACCGGCCACTGGTTCAGGCAGCTGGCTGCCAGAGCCGTTTGTTCCATCGGCTGGTGGCAGATGCTCCGGCTCATGCTGCCAGGGCAGGTGTGCATCGCGTGGGAATGGGGATGAACCGGAGCCTGCGCCGCCTGCTTTGCCCGCAGGACAGCAGCCTCATCATAGGCAGGAGCCTCCCGCACCTCAAAGGTGATCGCCCCGGTGGGACATCCAGGCAGGCAGTCACCCAAACCATCGCAGTAATCCTCTCTGGTCAGCTTCGCCTTGCCATTTACCATCTGAATGGCCCCTTCGTGGCAGGCTTCCGCGCAAATTCCGCAGCCATTACAAGCTTCTTCGTGGATTTTAATGATTTTTCTTACCATATCCATAACCTCCTTTGGCAGCGCCCCTTGACTTTCTGCCTACATTCTAGTAGGATGGACGGGATGCGTATGTTGGAAATCCAACAAAGGAGTGAAAAAATGCGGGAATATCTGGCGCTGCTGGGGCAAAGTCCCCTGTTTCACGGCATCTCTCCCCAAGAACTGGAGGGGATGCTCCCCTGCCTGGGTGCCAGAGAGCTCCAGGCAGACAAACACCAGATGATCTTTCGGGCCGGCGATCCGGCCCGCTGGGTGGGATTGGTCCTGTCGGGTGCCGTTCATGTGATCCAGGAGGATTACTATGGAAATCGAAGCTTGGTGGCACTCCTCCAGCCACCCCAACTGTTCGGCGAGGCTTTTTCCTGCGCTGGGGTGGACACCTTGCCGGTCACTGTGGAAGCAGCCCAGGACAGCCGGATCTTGCTGCTGGACTGCCAGCGGGTCTTGACCACCTGTGATGACGCTTGCGTCTTTCACCGGCGCTTGGTAACAAACCTTCTCAAGGTGGTTGCCGCTAAAAACCTCATGCTGACCCAAAAGCTGTCCCTGCTCTCCAAACGGACCACGCGGGAAAAGCTCATGGCGTACCTGGCCGCAGAGGCCCAGCGAGTGGGCAGCCCTTCCTTCACACTATCCTTGGACCGTCAAGCCTTGGCAGATTATCTAGGGGTTGACCGCAGCGCTATGTCCGCCGAGCTCAGTAAGCTCCGCCGGGACGGTTTGCTGCAATGCAAGGGCCGCCACGTTGTCCTGCAAAAAGCACACTCAAAAACACCCTAAGAAAAGAGAGAGAATGTCAATGCAATTCATCCGAACCAATGGGCGCGGTATACTCCTGTGCCTGATCCTTGCGCTGCCCGCCTGGTGGCTGGGCAGCCGCTTCCCTGTGATCGGCGGGCCGATCCTGGCGATCCTGCTGGGGATGCTGGTGGCTATCCCTTTGAAGGACCAAGGGCGTATGGCCCCCGGCATCAAGTTTACCTCCAAAAAAGTTCTCCAGTGGGCGGTCATCCTGCTGGGCTTTGGCCTGGACCTGACCGTAGTGCTGCGCACAGGCAAGCAGTCTTTGCCTATCATTTTGTGTACGATCACGGCTTCTCTGGTCATCGCCTTCGTTCTGCATAAAGTCCTGCATATTCCCAGTAAGATCTCAACCCTCATCGGGGTTGGTTCCTCTATCTGTGGTGGGTCTGCCATTGCCGCCACCGCACCGGTCATCGACGCGGACGACGAAGAGGTCGCTCAGGCCATCTCCGTCATCTTCTTCTTTAATGTATTGGCCGCCATCCTTTTCCCTATCCTAGGCCACGCCATCGGCTTCGATACCACCTCCGGGGAAGCCTTCGGTATTTTTGCTGGAACGGCTGTGAATGACACCTCTTCCGTCACCGCTGCCGCCGCCACCTGGGACAGCATGTGGGGGCTGGGCACGGCCACGTTGGACAAGGCCGTCACTGTAAAGCTCACCCGTACCTTGGCCATCATCCCCATCACCCTGGTCCTGGCGCTGATCCAGACCAAAAAGGGCTGTCGGGAACAGGGCAAGGGCGTAAGCCTAAAGGCCATCTTCCCCTTCTTCATCCTTTACTTTATTGCCGCCTGCCTCATCACCACCATCGCCGTTCACTTTGGGGTGGCCGCTTCTTTCTTTGCCCCACTGAAAACGCTGAGTAAATTCCTGATCGTGGTCGCCATGGCCGCCATCGGCCTGAACACGAACATCGTTAAATTGATCCGTACCGGCGGAAAACCCCTCCTGCTGGGCCTATGCTGTTGGGCCGGGATCACGGGCACCAGTCTGCTGGCACAGCATTTTCTGGGGATCTGGTGAGCGATCTACCCATGAACTTTTATATTATATAAGGAAGGAGGCGCCCGCCCATGTCCTTTCAATCCTATACGTTTCTCTTCTTGCTGCTGCCGGTGGCTGTTGCAGGCTGGTGGCTTCTAAACTGGCGAGGCCACGGAAAGCTGGCGCAGGGATTTCTGCTCCTGGTCTCCTTGGCTTTTTATGGGAAAGCGCGTCTTGCATTCCTGTCCATTCTGCTGGGAAGCATTCTTTTTAATTTTGGGGTCGGCAAAGGTCTGCAAACCTTTGCCCGTTATCAAAAGGGACTCCTGGCGCTGGGCCTGCTGGGCAACTTAGGCCTACTGGGTTATTTCAAGTATGCCAACTTCTTTTTGGAAAATGTAAATCGGGTGCTTGGGACCTCCCTGGGCGCCTTGACGCTTCTGCTTCCTCTTGGCATCAGCTTCTTCACCTTTCAGCAGATCGCTTATCTCATGGACTGCTATCGCGGGGACAAGCCAAACTATACCCTGCTCGAATATGCCTGCTTTGTCAGCTTTTTCCCCTGTGTTACGTCCGGTCCCATTGCCTTCCACGATGAAGTCATCCCACAGCTACGGGCGGCAAATGGCCATGGACCAACGGCACAGACCATCGCAGAAGGTCTATGGCTCTTCTCACTGGGAATGTGGAAAAAAGTCCTGCTGGCCCAGGCCTTTGGCGGCGCTGCCGATTGGGGGTATAACAACATCCCCGCCCTGAACAGCACCACCGCCTTGGCTGTGGTCCTGAGCTACACGCTTCAGCTCTATTTCGATTTCAGCGGCTACACCGACATGGCCCGCGGCATCGGCAAGATGATGGGGGTGACCCTGCCGGAAAACTTCGACGTTCCCTACCAAGCCCTGACCATCCGGGGTTTCTGGAAGGGGTGGCACATCACCATGACGCGCTTCTTTACCCGCTATCTCTACATTCCCCTAGGCGGCAGCCGTAAGGGAACGTCCCGTACCTGCGTCAACACCATGATCATCTTCCTGGCCTCTGGCCTGTGGCACGGAGCGGATTGGTCCTTTGTGGTTTGGGGTGGGCTACATGGCATCGCCATGGTGGCCGACCGTCTGTTGGGCAGCCGCTTGGAAAAGGTCCACCCTGCCCTCTCCTGGGCCGTGACCTTCGCTTACGTCAATCTATGCTGGATCTTCTTCCGGGCGGACAGCATCCATCAAGCGCTCTCCATGGGCAAGGCCATTGCCCGATGTAATTTTGGCGCTTTGTCTGACCAATTTACAGACAATTTCCAGCTGGCCCTGCCCGCTTGGATCGGCCGAGAGATGGGGATCACCCTCCCCCGCCTGGCACTGCTGATGTTCCTGGCCTTTACGGCGTTCGCCCTGGTATTCTGTTTACAGGAGAAACCGGTGAAAAACCGGAAGTTTGTAATGACCGGGAAAAAGGGCGTGTTGGCAGGTGTTCTGCTGTTCTGGTCCATCATCTCCCTGGGCACCGTCACGCAGTTTATCTACTCGAATTTCTGAAAGGAGGGACGCCCATGCCCCGACGGTTTCTTGCCTTGTTTTTCGCGGTCTTCTTTGCGCTGACCGCGCTCTTTGCCGGCACGGTGTATGTGCTGGACCCCTATTATCATTTTCACGGCCCTGTGCTGGGGATGCCTTTGTGGCTGCGCTACCCCCGCTATCAGTCCCCCGGTGCAGCCAAAAATCTGCCGTATGACCATCTCCTGCTGGGGACCTCTGTCACGGCCAACTTCCATACCGACCAATTTGATGAAGCTCTGGGCGGACGGACGCAGAAGATCATCATTCACGGCGCGTATTTTGAGGAATTGCTCCGTCCCCTGGACATCGCCTTAGAAACCCATGACTTAGATCAAATCTTTTGGGGCGTAGACTCCGACTGCTGGCGCAAATACGACGCCGACAACACCTGGGAAGACGCCAGCTATCTTTTCGACAACAACCCCTTCAACGATCTCCACTATCTTCTGAACAAAGAGATGGTTTTCTACACGCTGACTGAAATGGTAGATGACCTCCGCGCAGGCGGCACCGACGACGAACACACGGGTGGTTACATCTGGGGAGATGACAAGGAATGGTCCAAGGAAGCCGCGCTGGCCACCTACCAGCGTCAGGCAGAAAAAGCCGCCCAACAAGTCCCGTCGGACAGTCTCCTGGCCCCGGCGGAAGAAAATCTTTCCCATGTCTTGGCCCGTGTCGATGCTAACCCGCAAATCACATTTACCTTCTATCTCCCCCCGGCCAGCATCCTTTTCTGGGATAAGACCGACCGCAACGGAGAGATTGAAGCCACGCTCACCATGCAGCAGAAAGTCCTGGAGGAGCTGACGTCCCGCCCCAACACCAGAGTATTTTACTTCATGGACGACCTAGACCTCATCACAAATCTGGACAATTACTGCGACCATGTCCACTACTCCCCTGCCGTCTGCCAGGAGCTGGCCCATCGGATCCTGCAGGACCAACCCATGACCCAGGAGGAGATCGCACCGCGGATCGCGGCGTTCCGCGCATTTTTGCAAAGCTATGACTTTGATGCTCTGTTTGCATCGTAAAAAAGAAGGTTTGCCGATCATAGCAAACCTTCTTTTTTATGATTCAGTCCCACTCCCCCCGGCGAAAGGCCTGGATCATGTGGTTCGTCAAACTAACACCATCTGGAGGCAGATCTATCTCATCCCGATGATACCAACCAGCTTGGGAGAGTTCCTGTCGATCCAAATGGATGGCGGAGGGGCCGTCCAGGCGGGCAAAAAATCCCAGAAGTAAGTTGGCATCCGCCCCCCAAGGCTGACTGCCGTAGTAACGCAGGTCTTTCACCTGAAGCCCCACTTCCTCCATCACTTCCCGGCGGACCGTATCTTCTGCCGTCTCTCCGATCTCCGTAAACCCGGCGATCAGCGCGTATCCCTTGTAGTCCCGTCCTTGGTAGCGGGTCATCAGGATCTGATCCCCGCGGGTCACCGCGACGATCACAGCCGGGGCGATCTTGGGATAGATCAGGTTGCCGCACTTTGGGCAGCGAAGCATCCGTTCTACCAAGTCCGGCTGGGTCCGCTCCCCGCATTGACCACAGAATCGGTTGGCCCCGTACCACTCCGCCAGATGATAAGCTGTGGCTTCCGCGAAGCAGAGGACGCGGGATTTTTTGCTCCGTTCATGGCGCAGGTCGTTCCACTCATATCCCTCCGGGCTTTCTAAAGCGTTTGGGTACTCCGCAAGATAGTAGGCAGTCTCGTCGATGATGAAGAGAAATTGAGGCTGGCTGATGTGCGCCGCCACGGCGGCGTAATCTGGCAGCACCAATGCCTCCCCATCCCAGCGTTCCAGTACAGTCCGACCCCGGAAGAAAAAACATTTGTCCTCCGGTTTGGGCGGGCGGGGCTGGTAGGCCACTTGATAGCAGCTGGGAAAAATATCTTGTATCATCCGGTCCATTGGGTCAGGTCTCCTTAGTTTTCTTCCTTTTCTGCGCTGGGTTTCGGCGGGCGCAAATCGCGCCAGAACTCGTATTCCGGTTCCAAAACCTCCATCTGCTCCGGGTTCATGCCCATGGGGCTGTCTCGGAAGAGGCGTGGGTCCATGTAGCGGACGTACTCCTGGATAACAGGGGAAAATTCCATTTGGTCCAAAATATCCAGCTGGAGATCCACCCCATGGGCGATCTCCACTAGCGTCAGGCCCTCCTCTTCCAGACGGAAGACGGCACGCTCCGTGATATACCAGACCTCCTGCCCCTTTTTTAGGGCTTCCCGCCCGGAGAAGGTGATCGCTTCCACTTGTTCCAGGAATTTTTTCTGAGGTCCTTGGGCATGGATGGCCAGGCCGTCGCCCTTGATCTTGACCTCCTGTTTCCCGGCGGTAAAGGTCCCGATAAAGCAGAGCTTTTTTACGTTCTGGGTGATGTCGATGAAGCCACCCGCCCCGACGACACGGTTGTTGAAGCTATGGGCATTCACGTTCCCCCAGCGGTCCACCTCCGCAAAGCCCAGCACAGCCATATCCAATGCACCGCCATCGTAGAGCTGTAAAATATCCGCCATGCGATACATGGCTTCTGGGTCGATCGCCGCGCCGAAGTCGATCCCGCCCAGGGGGATCCCGCCTAAGGGCCCACACTCCATGGAGAGGGTAAAGAGATCGGAAAGCCCCTCTTCTTGGGCTACAGAGCCGATCCCACCCGGCATCCCGATGCCCAGGTTAATAAGGGAACCTGGGCGCAGCTCCATGGCCGCCCGGCGGCAGCAAATCTTCCGGGGGCCCATGGCCAAGGGTTCAAAACCTGTTGAGGGAACTTTCGCCAGGCCAGCGATTTCCGGTCGGAAGGTGTCGGTAGCAAAACTCTGTCGGCTGTACTCCGGCTTGCCCTCGACCACATAGTCCACCATAAAACCATGCAGAAAGACTTCTTTGGCTGGGATACTCCCATTTTGAACGATCTTATCCACCTGAGCAATCACGATACCTCCGGAATTATGGACAGCAGAGGCTACCTCAAACTGCTCGATGTTCATGGCCTCGTTGGCAAGGGACAAATTGCCCGCCTCGTCGCCGTAGGTTGCCCGGATAAAGCAGATGTCAATGGGGAAAGTGGGATAAAATAGACATTCTTTTCCTCCCAGCTCGATCAGTGAGACGATCTCTTTTCCCAGATCCTTGGTCTTTTGGTTGGCCTTGCCACCGCCGTTGCGGGGGTCGGCGAAGGTCCCGATGCCGGTGGTGGCGATGGCGCCAGGCAGACCCCCGGCGATGGCCCGGAAGAGGGCCATGAGATTCCCCAAGGGCAGCAGGAAGCAGGAGACTTTTTCCTCTTGCACCAGCTTCCGCAGGCCAGGGTCATAACCCATGTGGGATAGGATCAGCTCCTGAAACAGCCCTGGCTTTTCCGCCAAATGGCTCACGCCCCGGCCTTTGCCGTCGCCCTGACTGGTGCATTTGACCAGCGTAACGTCTTTTGGATGGCTGGTCTGGTCAAAGTGATCAGCCAAGGCCATCATCAGATCTTCGGGGCATCCGAAGCCATTGAAGCCCGTGGTGGTCAGAGTGCAGCCGTCCTGGACCAGCTCGGCGGCCTGGGCGGCGGTGATGATCTTGCTCATGTTTGTTCCCTCTCCTTATTCCGGTCAAGTTCAATGCTCCTATTATACCATGCTTTTCCTCTGGGGCAAGACAGCAACCGCCCCTTTTCCCCTTTTTTCGGGGCAGAGAAAAGAATTTCTTGCGCTTTCTCCTACGTCCCGGTATACTGAAAGGCAAGAACTCTCCCCAAGAGGGAGAAGACAAGGAAGGTATCACGATGCTCCCTCCCGTCCCAATGCACGTCATCGCCACCATGCACAGCGCCTTTCCCACCAAGTTCGGCATTCCTCGGCAGAGCGGCCTGGTGTCTGAATTACAATCTACGATCGTCTTTGAGCCAGAATACCGCAACCCCGATGCCCTGCGGGGGATCGAGGGCTTTTCTCACCTCTGGTTGGTCTGGTCATTTTCCAAGGCCGTTCGGAAGACTTGGTCCCCGACGGTCCGCCCGCCCCGCCTGGGGGGCAACACTCGGATGGGCGTCTTCGCCACCCGCTCTCCCTTCCGGCCCAACGCCATTGGGCTTTCTTCGGTCAAGCTGAAAGGGATCGAAGAAACAGCCCACCTAGGCACGGTCCTTCATGTCTCCGGGGCTGACCTCTTGGACGGCACACCCATTTTTGACATCAAGCCCTATCTTCCCTACACCGATGCCCACCCGGACGCCACCGGCGGCTTTACGCAGAGCTACACCGGCTACCATCTGGAGGTCATCTTCCCGCCGGACCTGCTGGAACAAGTCCCCCCGGACCTCCGCCCTGCCCTCACCGGCGTGCTGGCCCAGGATCCCCGCCCGTCCTACCAGGACGACCCGGAGCGGGTCTATGGCATGGCTTTTGGGGGCCTGGAAGTGAAGTTCAAAGTCTGTGAAAAAACTCTGGCCGTGGTCTCCGTGGAAAAAAGCTCCTTCTAAAATACAAGTACCCCCTTCATCGAGCGTTCGGTGAAGGGGGTACTGATCTGATATGGGATTGTTTTTTTGCAGGTTGTAACAAACATTAGCCACAATACGCCACAGGGTTCACACGGCTGCTGCTGGAGCTACTCAGCCACAGCTCGAAGTGCAGGTGGGAGCCGGTAGAGTTGCCGGTGGAGCCAACATAGCCGATGGTCTGTCCCTGGCTCACAGTCTGGCCAGCAGAGACAGCCCGCTGGGACTGGTGGGCGTACATAGTACGGGACCCATCGCTGTGCGCGATGACCACGTAGTTTCCGTAAGAGGAGCCATAGGTGGAGATGACCACCACGCCGCTCTTGGCCGCCCGGATGGGCGTACCGCTGGGCGCGGGAATGTCACAGCCGCCGTGGAGCTCCTGGCCGTGGTAGGGGCAGTTCCGGTAGCCGAAGGGAGAGGACACTCTCGTGTACCCCGACAGGGGCCACAGGTAGCCGCTGGAGCTGGTGGTTCCGCTGGAGGAGCTGTTGCTGCTGGACGAAGAGTTGTTGCTGGAAGAATTGCTCGAAGAGCTGTTATTAGAAGAACTGGAACTGTTGTTATTCTTGTTCGCGTTCTGCTGCTGTCTTTTGGCTTCCTCTTCCCGCTGTCTCTTCTTGGCAGCGGCTTCCGCTGCGGCCTTCTCTGCGGCTGCCTTTGCCGCTTTCTGTCTGGCGGCCTCTTCTGCGGCCTTCTGCGCGGCGATCTGCGCCTGGTACTGCTTCTCTGCCTGGGCGATCTGGTTGGCCAGGTTGGACTGGCTGTTTTCCAGCTTTGCCATCTGGGAGTTGTACGTAGAGGATTGGCTGGTGATCTGCTGGATGGTAGCTTCCACCTTGGCCTGCTCGGTCTGCAGGTCGGCCTTCTGGCTTTCCAGGCTGGCCTTGGCCGTTTCCTCGGCGGCCTTACTCTCTTCCAGGGCCGTCTTGGCGTCGGCAACTTCCTGGCGGGCCTTGGCCAGCTGATCCATGATCTCGTTGTCATAGTCCATGACTTCGGAGATGGCATTCACCTGGTCCAGCAGGTCCGAAAAGCTGCTGGCGTTGAAGATAACGGACCAGTAGGACACATTGCCCCGCTCTTCCATGCTCCGCACGCGCTCGCAGAATGCCTCGTAATACTTGGCTTCCTTTTCCTTGGCGGCAGCCAGCTCGCTCTCCTTCTGGGTGATCATCTCGCCGTACTCTGCAATGGCCTGTTCGGACACGGCGATCTCACTGCGGAGGACATTGATCTTCTGCTCCAGCAAGAGCTTCTCGTTGAGGGCGGAGTTCTTGGAGTTGGACAGTTTATCCAGCTTTTTCTGGATGTCCGCCTTCTGGGAGCTTAAGCTTGCCGCCTGGGACTTTAAGTTGTTGATGTCATCTTGGGTCACAGCCTGCGCCTGGGGCAGACCAGCGGCCATGAGTCCAAACAGCATGACCAGTGTCATTGCCATTGCTCCCAGCCGCTTCGCCCAACCCTTGGTGCGATAAGAATGCTGCATCGTTCGCATCACCTCGTAAAGATTTTCAAATTGTCTGCTGTGTATGGAGTTTCTTTTCAACGAGACCAGTATAACATACCCTGTCAAAGATTGCAAGAAAAAACAAAAGTTTTACAAAAGAGTAACAAAGTTAGGTACTTACTTCTCCAGGAACAGCACGCCCAGGGTGCCGGGGCCACAGTGAGAGGTCACGGTGCAGCCTGTGCGTGTAAAGAGGACTTCCTTTACATCCGGCACGGCAGCACGAACTGTATTTTCCAGCTGCTGGGCCAGCTCCGGGGATGGCTGATTCGAGGTCGTAATGAAGATGTAGTTGGGGTCCACAGGCTGGGCCGACAGGCGCTCAGTGATGTACTTGTGGTACACCTTCTCGATGTTGCCCCGGTACTTTTTGCAGACCTCCAGCTTACCATCCCGCATCTCGATGCAGGGCTTGAGATTCAGCAGGTTGGCACCGAAGGCTGCCACACCGGTGCAGCGGCCGCCCTTCCACATGTACTCCAGGGTGTCAATGACGAAGCTGACGTTGACGCGGGGGATCATCGCTTCCATCGCCTTGGCGATGGAAGCAGCGTCCATGCCCTCGTCCCGCATCTTGCAGGCAGCCAGGACCATCTCGCCCACGCCGGTGGTCAGCTTATGGGTGTCGATGGGATAGATGCCGGGCAGGTCCTGGGCAGCGATGACAGCGTTCTGGTACGTCCCGGACAGGCCGGAGCTGATGCTCAGAAAAATTACCTCATAGCCCGCCTCCACCAGGGGGGTGAAGAAGTCCGTAAACTCCTGGGGGCTAACAGCAGCGGTCCTGGGCAGGGTCTTATCCTTGGCATAGCGCTCGAAGATCATCTCCTGGGTAAAGTTCACACCATCCAGATAGGTGTCCTCTCCCAGTAGGACGTGAAGGGGGGCGGTTTTTACGTTAAAACGCTCCAGCAGCTCCGGGGTCAGGTCACAAGTGCTGTCGCTGGTGATAAAGACAGGTTTACTCATTGGTACAGTTCCTTTCCACATTCTCACATTCTCTATGGTCTGTTTTCTCAGGGATATCCGATAACTGGGAGAAATTTGAAGTTTCCCGTATTGTCATTATAGCCGCAGTCCCAAGGAATTTCAAGAGCCGGGCTTTCATTTCTCCCCGCCGCCGAAAAATTCTATTGTCTTCTGCAAAACCTGCTCCAACTCACCTTCTCCCATCAGAGGATGTTCCCCGTTGGGCAGAAGCAACAGGTCCGCACCGAACTGCGCAGCAAAGCGCTGCGCATCCTCCAGGGGTGCCACGCTGTCCTTGGCCCCATGGACCATGGCTAGATCAGCCAGGCCCTTCTGATAACGGGTAAACACATCGTGCTCTGCCAGATCCACCAAAAAGGGCTGCATGATCCGCATCTCCCGCACATAGTCATAGTCTGGGACAAAGTAGCCCCGTTCGGACAAGCTTCCCTTGGCCCGCTGGTCCAGCCAAGTGTTGACCAGCTTGGGCATGGTCACAGCCGCCGAACGCAGAAACGCCTTGGCGCCCTGCACTGGATCCCGCCCCAGACGCAGAAGGGTGATATAGGCCCCAAAGCTGGACCCAAAATACCCAACGCTTGCCTTAGGCAAAATGGTTCTGACCCACGCCTCTACCGTCTCCAAATCATCAATGCAATAGGGCACTCGCAGGTACGCCCCGTCTACCGGGCTATCCCCATGGGCGGGGAAGTCAAAAGCCACGGCGGTGATCCCGTGCTTGGGCAGAGTCTTCATCAGCGCCTCGACCATAGGGCTTGCCTTACTGCTGCCGAAGCCATGGCAGATGATCACCACCTGCTCCTCTCCAGCCCAGGCAGCCCGGACCGGGATGTCATAGCCATTGCGGCCGGGGACCCACTCCATTTTCATGGGCATCCTCCTCCTTTTGCCCTATTCTGGCATAGTTAGCCCGCCGCGTCAAGAGGGCAAAAATACCGCCCCTGCGGCTGGGCAGGCGCGGTATTTTGTGCATCTTAGTTCTTGGTCGACACAGGGGGCGTCGGTGTCTTGTTTTCGGGTTCCGTGCGCTTGACCGTCTCTACGATGCCCTCGGCTAGACCGGCCAAGCCCTGGATCTCCGAAGGGATGATGATCTTGGTGGCCTTGCCGTCTGCAGCGGCCTGGAACGCCTCCAGGGCCTTGATGCGGATGACAGCATCGGTGGGGCAGGCTTCGTTCAGCATCTTCAAAGAGCTGGCCTTCGCCTCGTTCACGCGCAGGATGGCGGTAGCCTCTGCTTCTGCTTCCATGATCCGAGCTTGTTTTTCGGCGTCAGCCCGCAGGATGCGGGATTCCTTTTCGCCCTCGGCCACTAGGATCTGACTCTGCTTCTGGCCTTCGGCCTGCAGAATGGATTCCCGGCGCTCCCGTTCGGCACGCATCTGCTTCTCCATGGCGTTCTGGATGTCCTTGGGGGGCAGGATATTTTTCAGCTCCACGCGGTTGACCTTAATGCCCCAGGGATCGGTGGCTTCATCCAGGATAGACCGCATCCGAGCGTTGATGACATCACGGGAGGTCAAAGACTGGTCCAGCTCCAGCTCGCCGATGATGTTACGCAGGGTCGTAGCCGTCAGATTTTCGATGGCATTCATGGGGTTTTCCACACCGTAGGCATAGAGCTTGGGGTCGGTGATCTGAAAATAGAGGACGGTGTCGATCTGCATGGTGACGTTGTCCTTGGTGATCACGGGCTGGGGCGGGAAATCTGCCACCTGTTCCTTCAGGGAGACCACTCGCTGGATTCGATCGATAAAGGGGAGCTTAAAGTGAAGTCCCACGCTCCAAACAGCGTGGAACGCGCCCAGGCGCTCGATGACATAGGCCTTTGACTGCTGCACCACACGGATGCAGCGGGCCAGGATCACCAAAATCACCACGATGAGAATGATGATCGGAAGGGGCGTCATGTCAAAATAATACATAGAGTTACCGATTCCTTTCTATGAACAAAGTCATGGGGTCGTAGCGGCTTCTTCTTTTTCCGTTGGTCCGGCCAGGCTCACAATGGCTTTCACGCCCTCGATGCGCTCCACGCGGACCAGCGTTCCCTTGGGAATGGGCTCGTCTTGGGTCGAGCGGGCCGTCCAAATAGCACCGCCTACCTTGACCTGACCGATCCCCCGCAGGTTGTCGATCTCTTCCAAAACAACGGCCTCTTGGCCCAAAATACGGTCTGCGTTGGTCTTGACCAGCTTGGGCTGGACCCATTTCCGGGCCATCGGCCGCACCAGCGCCATCGCCACCAAAGATACAACGACGAACAGGGCAATCTGCACCGGCAAACCAGCTCCTAGCCAGGTCGCAATGAGAGCCACCAAGCTGCCTGCGCAGAACCAGACAGAAACCAAACCCGCCGTAATGCCTTCTACTCCGGCAAAAATAATCAGCAGGATCAGCCATACAGTCTGCATACTCAAGAATTGTTTCCTCCCTTCTCCATTGCACAAAAGTACACAAAAGTTTCTTCACATCTTATAATATAATTGTATCATACGTTGCATATCCCTGGCAACCAAAATTTTCAAGAGTGAGGCATAAAATTCCCCCGTTTTCGACACCTCTGCCCTCTGGTTCGTCATCAAGCGCACCCAAGCGCAGGCTTACCCCTCCCCTTGTAGTTTCTACCGGTCTGTGCTAGAATAAACGGGACAAGAACCAGCGGAACAGGAGGGCTGTGCCGTGCGAAAAAAACAGGAAAAGAAAACCTGGTATCCCTTGGACAACGCCGGTGTACTCTACTCCGCGCTGCAAAAGGAACGCTACTCCGCCGTCTACCGCTTCTCCGCCGTAATGACCCAAACGGTCGACCCACTGGCGTTGCAGCGGGCAGTACAGAAGACCATGCCCCGCTTCCCCACCTTCGGCGTTCGTATCCGTCGGGGGGCTTTCTGGTGTTACTTTGAACCAAACCCCAACCCAGGTCCATTCGTCAAAAAAGATATGGCAAACCCCTGTCAGCCCATTCGTTTCCATGAGGACAATGACTGGCTCATCCGCATTTTTTACTATGAAAAACGGATCTCGTTAGAAGTTTTCCATGCCATTTCCGACGGGGCCGGATCCATCATTTTTCTGCGAACATTACTGGCTGTGTATTTGCGGGAACGGGGGTATGACATTCCCAATGGTCCTGGCATCCTGGACGTCAACGAGCCGCCCCGGAAAGAGGAACGCGAGGACGCTTATGGCCGTTACGCAGGCAAAACGATCCTGCGGGGGCCACTGGAAAAAACCGCTTTTCCCAACACCAGCCAGGCCGAGCCATTTTACACCCTGAATGTCACCATGGGACTGGTTCCTGTGGATCAAATTCGGGCCGTTGCACGAGGCTACGGTGCCACCATTACGGAATACCTGACTGCTGTGTTACTAAAAAGCCTGATAGAAAATCAAGCCGCCAAAAAGTTTCGACATCCCCAACCGGTGGCGCTGGCCATTCCCATCAATCTGCGGCCCTGGTTCCCCTCGGAGACGTTGCGGAATTTTATTTTGACCATGCGGCCAGTCGTTGACCCCTCCTTGGGAGAATACACCCTGGAGGAGATCGTCTCCCTGGTCCACCACTCCATGCGCCTGCACGCCAACCGGCAAGAGATGCGGGCCAAGCTGACCGGCAATGTGCGCTTTACCAAAAATAAATTTTTGCAGATCGTCCCTCTGGTGTTAAAAAATCCTGTTATGTCCTTCTCGTACAAGCTGGTGGGGGTGCGGCCCTATTCGGGGACCTACACCAATCCAGGACCTTTTCCCGTTCCCCTGGAGATGGAGCCGCATATTCAGCACATGGAAGTTATGCTGGGCCAGGCAACCCGACCTTCCCCGCACTGCGCTTCCATCAGCTATGGGAACATCATGGCCATCACCTTTGCCGGAACGGGCGTTTCCAGCGAGACGGAGCGTCGGTTCTTTACCCATCTGGTTCGGGAGGGCATCCACGTCAAAGTAGAGTCTAACCGCACCTATTAAGTTTCTGTGCATCCTCGTTTTGGATGGAGGTGTTTTTTCGATGTCTTACTGCGTCAACTGTGGGGTCGAGCTGGACGCCACCGCGTCCTTCTGTCCCCTGTGCCATACACCAGTGTATAACCCAAATCAGCCGGTAGACGAAACATCTCCCAAGCCTTTCCCCACGGAGCGGAAAGAAGTTCCGCCGGTTTCCCGGATCCAGGTAGCGATTCTACTGACTGCCATCTTTGCTTCGGTGGGTGTATGCTGTGGTGTGCTGAATATTTTTCTGCGTACACAACACACTTGGTCCCTCTATGTGATCGGCGCTGTCATCATGCTTTGGATCTGGACGGTACCCCCCCTGCTGCACCACAAAAAAGATACGTTCCGACTCCAGCTCTTTGCAGACATTATGGCGATCGCTGTCTATATCTCCCTCATCGCCGTAGATCTGGACGGCTGGAACTGGTATTGGCACTTGGCCCTCCCCATCATTTTACTCTTGGGGGCTGTGTTCTTGTTCTGGGGTATTACTATGGGTGTAAAAAAGCGCAGCACCCTGACTTCGATCACCTTGGTCGTCGGATCCATTGGTGCATTTGCCGTAGGGGTCGAGTGTCTGTTAGACCGTTTCTTTCACGGATCCTGGAGCCCCAGCTGGTCTCTGATCGTGCTGACGGTGTGCATCATTATCATCATTCCGCTCATTGTCGTGCGGCGGGTGCCATCTTTGCGGGAAGAGGTGCGGCGGAGGTTCCATATGTAAAGCGCCTACTTTGTAGAATTTCCCCCTGGATCTATGATACAGGGGGATTTCATATAGCTTATGCTGCGCCAGCGTTGGCGTTGATCTGGTCGATCACTTGGCGGATACCCTGCCACAGGCTGAGGTCCTGGAAGACTTCGCCCAAGCTCCCCTGTCGGTCAAATGGCGGGCCTTGCAACACCCGCAGGTCCCGGAGCATCCCGTTGTGGACAATGTACTCCACGATCTGATTGACAAAATAGATTTGACGGGCATCTAAATTTGTGTCGTTCAAATAGCGGGAAAAGGCGGCTTTGGCGGCGTTCATGTCCAGCCCTACGATCTCCCGCACCAGTTCGCCTAGAGGCTTTTGGCCATACTCTGCTTCGTAGTCCTCCTTGGTGCCCACCTCGCTCCATAGAATTTTTTCCAGTTCCTGCACGTCAGCCTCGCCCAAGGGGAGGTTACCGCGTAACTTGGCGATGGCTGGGACGTCCTGGTTCTTTCGGATGTAAAACTCGGCTTTGGCCTTGTAGTTTTTCAAGTCGTCATTTTCCAGGTCTGCCTCGGTCCACTCGGTAGAGAGAATTTCATCTGTAAAGTTCGTGGTATAGACGGCACTCCCGCGTGGGATATATTTCATCAGGTCCCGCAAGTTCTGCCGGATGTACTCAAACTCATGGATGCCTGCCCGCTCCAGATAGGTCCCGTGCAGGATATTCTCGATCAGTTCCGACTGCGCTGCGATCTCCGGGATATTCGCCACGCCAGCGATCCCGTCCACCCGTTTCACCAAGTCCTTTTTGGCGCGGGTGTAGGTCTTGTCCGCCAGATAGGCCAACTCTATGCCATAGAGCAAGGCGTCAAACCGCACGGCGCTGGCCTCATCCTCATCCGGCAAAATAAGCGGCGTCAGCTCCGCCCGGAGCTGGTTGATCTTCTCTTCTGTCAGAATGTCGTAGGTTCGCTCGTCGTTATACTGCTCTACAAAACGCAGATGCTGCTTCACCGCGAAATTGTCCCGATTCAGCTCCCGCACTTTGGCGGTCATCTCCTCCACCAGCCGGCGGCGGAAGGTGATGAGTTCCTCTGTCTGGTAGTCTACGTCCTGTAATTTCCAGGCGATCTGCGCTTTCAGGCCAAAGATCGCCCCTTGCAGCGGCAGGCCGTTGGGGGTGGGCTTGCCCTTGCTCAGGCGGAAAAAGGCAAAGTTCCCGCAGAAGTCAAAGATGCGAAAGCCCGTCTTGTCCTCCCCATCCAGCAGGCCCGGACAGAGCCGCGTCCCCCGCCCGATCATCTGCCAGAACTTCGCCTTGCTCATGACGGGCTTGAAAAAGACCAGATTCAAGATCTCCGGCACGTCAATGCCGGTGTCCAGCATGTCCACAGAGATGGCGATACGCGGCAGCTTGTCCGCCTCGGAAAATTCATCGATGGCACTCTGGGCATAGGTCATATAGTTATCGATGACTTTGGCGTAGCCTGGCAGGTGGGGATATTCCTCCCCAAAGATCTGCAAAATTTTTTCGGCGTGGGCGTGGTTCTTGGCAAACAAAATCGTCTTGCCCAGCATCTCCCCGTAGTTGACCCGCAGGCCCTCGGTCATCAAAACATGCAGGACCAAACGGATGGTATCCTCGTTAAAAACCACTTCGTTCAGCTTTCCCGCACCAATGCGGTCCGGCCAGTCGCCGTTCTCGTCCAGAAACGTCTCCTCGTAGGCGGCCTGTTCCTCTGGGGGCAGGTCGTCGTAGGCGATGCCTTCCTCCAAAAATTTCAGTTTTGTCTCCGCCACTCGGTAGTCCACCAGATAACCGTCCTGCACGGCCTGGGCCAGGTCATAGCCATACGTAGGGACCCCGTTTTCCAGCTGAAAGACCTCATACGTATTCTTGTCGATCTCATCCTTCGGCGTGGCGGTCAGGCCCACTAAGGGCGCGTCAAAGTAAGTAAAAATATCCTGGTATTTGTGATAGATCGACCGGTGGGCCTCGTCGCAGATGAGCAGGTCGAAATGCCCGCAGGTGAAGAGCTTCTTCCCCGTCTCGTCCGCCACCGTGTCGATGCAGTTCATCATGGTCTGATAGGTCGAAAACACGCACCGGTCCGCAAAATTGTCTTTTTCCTCGCACAGGTTCGTTACGGAGAGATTCTCCAGCAAATTCACAAAGCTCCGCTTCGCCTGCGTGACCAGGGAGTTCCGGTCCGCCAGAAACAGCACGTTTTTCACCCAGTTGTGCCGCAGTAAAATATCCACCAGCGCAATGACCGTCCGCGTCTTCCCGGATCCCGTCGCCATCACCAGCAGCGCCCGCCGGCGGTTCTTCCGGTCCAAGCTGTCGCACACGGCCCGCACCGCGCCCTTCTGGTAATACCGCCCGGCAATGTCCTCCCGCACGGATACATTCGCCAAGCTCGTCCGAATCCTTCTCAAATTAAACAGCTTTTCCAGATCACGCTTCGAGTAAATGGCCGCCACCTTCCGCTCAGGATACTGCCCGTCCTCCATGCGCGTCTCAAACCCGTTGCTCAGAAACACCACCGGCCGCCGCCCATATTGCCGCTCCAACAGATCCGCATACAGCTTCGCCTGCTGCCGCCCCTTCGCCACGTCCACGCTGGTCCGCTTGGCCTCCACCACCGCCAGCGCTTTTCCGTCATTGCCATACAGCACATAGTCCGCAAACCCAACCTGCGCCTGATTCGGCATCCCCGCCAGCTCCACCTCTTCCTGCCAGTCCACGCCTTTCACCCAACCAGCATCAAGGAGCATGGTGTTGATGTAACGGGTACGGGTTTGGGCTTCGGTGGGGTCGTAAGAGAACGGTTTCGTAGTTTGGTTTTTCACTTCTGGCATCGTATCACCACCATTTTACACTTCACTCTTGTCAGTTTCTTTCATTGCCGCAATAGCTTTTTCTGGATATATTAATTCTTGTAAGTTCAGCAACTTTGTATTTTGTATAATATAAAGCTGAGGCTTTAATTTTTCTATTAAAGATTCATCATTTATTCCCAACTTTCTTAAAATTTCTTCTTTCTTTCTCTTTTCATATATAGGTGCCTCCCATGCGGCTCGTGCATCAAATGTCATATTTTCTTCATATACAAATGCCACAACTTTACGAAATCCATCTCCTTTTAACCATGTAATGATTTCATTCCACCACCGTGCATCCGTTTCCCCATAAGATACACCATATAGCGCAATGATGGTGCTGTCCGAAATCAATTGTTTTGCCTTTATTTCCCGATTCATATTAGCCGCTGTACTCATGTCCCCTTTAATGAGCTGCCATCTCAACTCATCTGTTAGTGTTAAATCACTTCCTATAGTAAGTTGAGATTCATCATTAACCCCCATAATAATCTGACTTTCTAAATCTCCATGCACATGACACACTTCTCCGAGTGTATCACGATAGGTATCCCGTCCCTTCGTCTCCTGAAAAATTGTGTCGCCTTTATTGTTCTTACAGCATTTAATAATCATTTCAATTGTATTTGTATAATTTAAAGAAATGAATCTAAATTGATTGTTCTTCGGCCACATATCAATCTTTGTGTTATTGAACATGCCACTAAATGATGCTCTTAGAAATTTTACAAATGTATTGTTTATCTCAGGTATGCGTTCCCAACTACACTTATCTTGTTCTTCTTTTAGATAATCAAATAGTTCTCTTTCGAGACTCATCATCTGCTCGGTGTAATTGCCAATAGTTTCATTTGAAAATCTACCTAAATCTTCTCCCATGGCCTTCTCTACATCTGACCACCATTTGCAATTAGGGCGCTTTTTCAGATACTCCCTAAATACTCTCACATTCTCGCTGTCCCCATCCTTTGGCTTTACATATTCTTCCAAGAAGTCACTATATCGAGACTTGAGTCCAAGCTGAATGTCAAAGCCGTTCCCCAGAATGTAAGTGATATTCATATGTAATCCTCCCTATCTATTATCCAAAGTATTTTTGCATCAATGCTTTCTTCAAGGTTTCTAACTTATCAAGGTTTTTTTGAACTGATTGTTTTAAATTATCGACCTCCCCGACGAATGAATAATATCTGTGTTGTATATCAATTGGTGGCTTCACTACTTGAAATCTCGATACAATAGGGACATTCAAATTTGGCATTGTTTGACCTACTGCCATATCTTCAATTGTTTTCTTAAATGATGGAAACGAAATCACTTTTTGTATAAAGTCTGCTGTCACCTCTCCTCTTGTCCTAATCAATAAGCTACCAGTTCCACAAAGAAAGTCTTCTCCCATAACCACAGCGCAACGTCCCATTTCTCCTCTCCGGCCCATAACTACATCGCCAAAATGCAAATGATACGCTTCCAACTCATTGTACTTTTCATCTGAAATTGTCAATTTTTTATCCGGTACAATGTTACCGTCAACTATATGAGATGGGTTTAAGAGTGGATGACCTCCCTCGATATAGTCTTCCTTATGTAATAATGAACCAAATGGGCCGATTTTTATTTCTGCCAATTCAGAAAGTGGTACTTTGTCAAAGCCATAGGGATTTAAAACTGGGTCTCCAAACATCTCGACAAACCGTACTTTCACCAATTCGTCCAACTTAGCAAGTTGTTGTTGGCGGAGGGAAATAACATGGTTCACCACAGAAAAAAGCGACACAATTTTATGTTGTTCTTCCAGTGGGGGCAATGGAATCATTTTATCCATTAAGACTTTTGTTCCTAGCCTCGGCATTTTGGCCCCTGCCGTCTTACCTACTGCCCATGACACAAAGTTATCAGACCGTAAATACTCTGCCAAGTACCCCTTTGTTAATTTACTCTCACATGGCCGTAGCGGTAACATTTCAGAGGTCGCATATCCATTTTTTCTGGTAAGACTACTTTGTTTAAATTTGGTCGAAGTTTAGAATACAGTACATTTCCTGTGTCGAATTGTACGATCGACCCATTTAACTTTTCCTTGGGCACAACTTCATGCTCTAGAACTCTTCCGGTTTTGCTTTCCACCTTGTCCAAATTCAAAAGCCAAGCGTCTTCTTCCTCTATATACGCTTTGCTCGCAGAAATTGTACATACCTCACTCAATCTCACAAAGTTTTTCATAAAGCTATCCCCTATACTCGTGTAATTTTTGACCAGTAGTAGTTGTTCGTAATTTCCGAACAACTTACTCCTCCAACATCCCCTCCAACTCATCCATTGCTGCGCCGATGTCCATTTCCAGCTCCCGGAGTTGGGTCATGATCTCCAGGGTGGAGGGGTACTCGACGGGCACATACTCCACCTGTTTGTATTTATTGATGGAGAGGTCATAGCCATTTTCCACGATCTCCTCCTTGGGCACGAAGAATGAGGGTTCCGTGCGCTGGCGGGTCTGTTCGGCGGCCGGGTTTTGGAAGCGGGCGATGATATCCGGAATATCATTTTCCGGGACGGGGGTTCGTTTGTCGTCCAGGGAGAAGCCGTCGGCCTTCATGTCGTAGAACCAAACTTGGTCGGTACCGCCGTGCCCGGTCTTGGTGAAGATGAGGATGCCGGTGGACACCCCGGCGTAGGGCTTGAAGACGCCGGAGGGCATGGAGATGACGGCTTCCAGGCGGTTCTCTTCCACCAGTGCCTGGCGGATGGCTTTGTGGGCCTTGGAGGACCCGAAGAGCACGCCGTCCGGCACGATGCAGGCGCAGCGCCCGCCGGTGCGGAGCATGCGGAGAAAGAGGGCCAGGAAGAGCAGCTCGGTCTTTTTGGTCTTACAGACCTTGAGCAGGTCAGCGGAGACGATGTCCGCATCCAGGCTGCCTTTAAAGGGCGGGTTGGCCAGGATGAGGGAATAGGAATCCCGATCCGGATTCTGGTCGCTGAGGCTGTCCCGGTAGGCGATGACGGGATTTTCGACACCGTGGGTCATCATGTTCATGGCCCCGATGCGGAGCATGGTGCGATCCATGTCGTAGCCGGTGAACATTTTAGTCATGTAGTGTTCTTTGGCCTGCTGCTCAAAAAAGATGGCTTCCCGGCAGTTGGTCTTCAGATACTCCCCCGCCGCCACCAGGAACCCAGACGTCCCGCAGGCCGGGTCTATAAAGACGTAAACATCGGTGTACAAGGGGTACAAACAAGATAAAATAGAAATGAGGGGCGATAGAGCGGAAATGTCAGATTTTCCACTCTAT
>OLNE01000886.1_pt1 | contig 24988 bp, 20 predicted proteins | sample 1672431 | NCBI WGS metagenome assembly OLNE01 (sample SAMEA3136685, study PRJEB25190) | human gut metagenome | reverse complement strand
TTCCGTTACCGTAATCCGATCCTGAACCCGAAGGCACTGGCAATCATCATCAGCCAGTCCGGTGAGACAGCAGACAGCCTTGCGGCACTGAGACTCTGCAAGGAAAAAGGAATCCGCACACTTGGTATCGTCAACGTCGTCGGTTCCTCCATCGCCCGTGAAGCAGAAAACGTATTCTACACACTTGCGGGTCCGGAAATCTCAGTTGCAACAACAAAAGCATACAGCACACAGCTGATCGCATCCTATACACTGGCAATCCAGTTTGCAAAAGTCAGAGGCACTGTGACAGAAGAACAGTATGCCGCATACATCAAAGAAATTGCTTTACTGCCGGATAAGATCCAGCGTATCATCGATGACAAAGAACGTATCCAGTGGTTTGCTTCCAAACAGGCCAATGCGAAAGATGTCTTCTTCATCGGCCGCGGTATCGACTATGCAATCTGCATGGAAGGCAGCCTGAAGATGAAAGAAATCAGCTACATCCATTCAGAAGCTTATGCAGCAGGCGAACTGAAGCACGGCACGATCTCACTGATCGAAGAGGGTACACTGGTCATTGGTGTTCTCACACAGCCGGCCCTCTATGAAAAAACAGTCAGTAACATGGTAGAATGCAGAAGCCGCGGTGCTTATCTCATGGGACTGACCACCTTTGGAAATTACAACATCGAAGATACCGCAGACTTCACCGTCTATATTCCAAAGACAAATCCATACTTTGCCACATCTCTGGCAGTCATCCCACTGCAGCTGCTGGGATATTACGTGAGCGTCTCCAAGGGACTCGACGTAGACAAGCCGAGAAACCTTGCAAAGAGCGTAACAGTAGAATAATAAGAACCGAATAAATATAGAATCTGCATTTTGAAATCTGAGATTAACGGTTTCAAAATGCAGATTTTTTTGGCGGTAAGAACATAAATACGATTATGCAAATGTTTATAAAAAATAAAAATTATCTCGTTATGCTTGTAGATTGTGCTAAAAAATGGAGAAAAAGGAAGAATCATGTCAAATGACAGTGGACTTATACAGCATAAAATGATATATTTTATAAGCATATAGTTCTACATGATAAATGCAACAATTATCACATAATATAAAATATGTGCAAGCAAACACTTGTATTATGGGCATCATGATTAGCAACTCATTATGCGACTAATTAATGTAAGGGGAAAAAGAAAGGTATGTATAGAAAAGATTCAGAAAGTTGGTTAAAGCATGTAGACTTCATAGTGCTGGATATGATTTGTCTGCAGTTGGCTTATGTTCTGGCATACGCTGTCAGTGGATATGGATTTAATCCTTATCAGAGTATTACTTACCGCAACATGGCTGTCTTTCTTGAACTGGCAGATCTTGTTGTGATTTTTGGCTATGGAACGATGAAGAGTGTGCTCAAAAGAGGATACTACAGTGACTTTGTTGTTACTATGAATCATTCAATCATGGTAGGTGTGCTGGCAGTTGTATATCTGTTCCTGTTTCAGGAAGGGCAGATGTTCTCACGTCTGACTTTAATTCTCACAATTATCTTTTATATAGTGATTACTTATCTTGTCCGAGAGTTCTGGAAGAAATTTCTCCATAAAAAAATGGAAGAAGGAGGAAGCCGTAAGCTGCTTATTATTACCTCAAAGGATATCGCGGAGCAGGTTGTTGCCAATATGCTGGAGAATAACTACGCACGATATACACTGGCAGGGGTTTCTGTTATTGACGCCGACTGGACTGGAAAGAAAATCCATGACATTCCGGTAGTTGCCACTGAAGAAAATGTCGCAATGTATGTCTGCCAGGAATGGGTTGATGAAGTTCTTATCGCAATAGCGGATCATCTTCCATACCAGTCAGAATTGATCAAACAGTTGACGGAAACAGGAGTTACCGTTCATCTGAATCTGGCGAAGATCACCAATGTTCCGGGTAAGAAGCAGTTTGTAGAAAAAGTAGGAAATTATACGGTGCTTACAACAAGCATCAACTTTGCCTCTACGAAACAGCTGTTATTAAAACGACTGATGGACATTGCCGGTGGGCTGGTCGGTTGTATCATGACCGGAATCATCTTTGTTTTTGTCGCACCGGCAATTTATATTGCTTCACCGGGACCGATTTTTTTCTCACAGGAGCGTGTCGGAAAGAACGGAAAGAAATTCAAAATGTATAAATTCCGAAGCATGTATATGGATGCAGAGGAGCGTAAGGCAGATCTCATGAAAGATAACAAATTAGGAGACGGCAAGATGTTTAAGCTTGACTTTGATCCTCGCGTTATCGGAAATAAGATACTTCCGGATGGAACTCATAAGACCGGAATCGGTGACTTTATCAGACGTACGAGCCTGGATGAATTTCCGCAGTTTTTCAATGTGTTGAAAGGCGATATGTCAATTATAGGTACTCGTCCACCCCTTATTTCGGAAACGAATCTTTATGAGCTTCACCATCGTGCGAGACTGGCGATTAAGCCTGGAATTACCGGTATGTGGCAGGTAAGTGGTCGAAGTGATATTACTGATTTTGAGGAAGTTGTAAGGCTTGATAAAGAGTACATCGAAAACTGGAATATCGGCATGGATATCAAGATTCTTCTTAAGACTGTACTGGTTGTGTTTAAGAAAGATGGATCCATGTAGGCGGTGAAATAAAGTAAATACCCGGCTGCGAAATGTACCTGTTGAGGTGTTTGATGCCTATAAAGACCGCTTGCTCGAAGTGAGGTGCAGACGTGCAGAACACTATTATAGCGAGTTCGCTCGTTCCGAAAAGGGTGCAGAACTGTGGCGTAAAAGTTCTTTGGTAGCTTGGTTGTGAATGATTTGGAAGAGTTTAAGCAGAGTCAGGCAATTATCGCAAATAGATATGATAAGTGCCTTGATGATGTGGAAAAGAAGGCTTATACGAGAGATATTTTTCGGAGAGATTGAGGTTGAAAAGTGAAAGCACTAAGTATTTATCGAAAAAAGGGGGACTAATAAATGGGTAATGGATATAAAAGGAAAGTAAAAAAGTCTCTTATTCCAACATGCAATATTATGGGGGTAAATATTGCCGCTATTAATATGGAGTGGCTGGTCGAATATCTGGAAGAAAATATTGCAGATATAAAAGGTGATTATATTTGTGTTTCAAATGTACATACGACCGTCACAAGTTATGAAGATGCTTCATATTGTGCAGTTCAGAACGGTGGATTGATGGCAATTCCAGATGGTGGACCGCTTTCTACTGTTGGTCGTAAACGCGGATATAAAAATATGGCAAGAACTACGGGACCAAGTTTGATGGGAGAAATTTTTAGTATTTCAGCGAAGAATGGATACCGTCACTATTTTTATGGGAGCAAAGAAGAAACTCTTGAGTTGCTTGAAAAAAAGTTGAAAAAAAAATATCCAGGAATTCAAATTGTTGGAATGTATAGTCCACCGTTTCGTACGTTAACAGAGGAAGAAGATAAAGCTGCTATTCATCGGATTAATGAGGTAAAACCAGATTTTGTTTGGATCGGTTTGGGAGCACCTAAACAGGAAAAATGGATGGCAGCACATCAGGGAAAAATTGATGGACTAATGCTTGGTGTAGGTGCAGGTTTTGATTATTTTGCAGAAAATATTAAACGAGCACCGATGTGGATGCAAAAGAGTAATCTTGAATGGGTATATAGATTAATGCAAGATCCAAAGAGATTATTTAAGCGGTATTGGAGTACAAATACGAAGTTTATTTGGAATGCAATGATTAGGAGAAAATAGATATGAAAAGAATATGTATGGTTGTTCCAAATAGAATGGTAAAAGGTGGAATAGCTGCTGTTGTAAATGGATATAGAGGGTCACAGCTTGAAAAAGACTATGAAATAACTTATGTAGAATCTTATAAGGATGGAAACAAATTTGATAAATTATTAAAGGGAATTTGTGGATATTTTCATTTCGCATGTGTTTTGCTGTTTCATAAACCAGATTTGGTTCACATTCATTCTTCTTTTGGTCCATCTTTTTATAGAAAGATGCCGTTTATCTATATGGCATTCTTACGAAATGTTCCAATTATTAATCATATCCATGGAGCTGATTTTGATGAATTTTTTGTCAGTGCTTCAGAAAAGAAAAAGAAAAAGATTAAAAAAGTATATAATAAATGTGATGTTCTGATTGCACTTTCTGATGAATGGAAAGAACGACTAAGTCAGATTGTTCCAAAAGAAAAAATAGTGATTATTGAAAATTATAGTGTCATTTATGAAGATGCTTTAGAAGAACGAATGAAGAGGGCATGTAATAACACAGTATTGTTTCTTGGTGAACTGGGAAAAAGAAAGGGATGTTATGACATTCCAGAGGTTATAAAACAAGTAAAAAAGAATGTTCCGAATGTAAAGTTTGTATTAGCTGGAGCAGGAAGCGAGATGGATGAGAAGGCAATCAAACAGTTGATTAAAGAGAAAAATGTAACTGAGAATTCAATATTCCCAGGTTGGATTCGAGAAAATAAAAAAGACAAAATGCTTAGAGAAGCAGATGTGTTTTTTTTACCATCATACAATGAAGGAATGCCGATGTCAGTACTAGATGCAATGGGATATGGTTTGCCGGTGGTAAGTACTAATGTTGGTGGAATACCCAAGATTGTTCATGATGGAGAAAATGGCTACTGTTGTGAACCTGGTGATATAATACAATTTAGCAATAAAATTAGTCAACTGTTAATTAACAACAATGATAGAAATGTTGCGGCTAAAGAAAGCATACATATCATAGAGTCAGGATATTCATTTGATGTCCATAGAAAACGTTTGGAAGAATTATATAATAGGACGGAACATAGATCATGATGTAATTGAAGTAATAGAACAATTAAGTGTTTTGTATAAAAGGAGTAATATGGAAACAAAAAGAGTATATTTTATTATGCCTAATTTAACTGGTGGTGGAGCAGAACGTGTTGCAAGTATTTTGGTCAATCAATTTGCAGAGGCAGGAGTAGATACCACATTAGTTTTGGTTAAAAATGATATAATTGAATATAGAATAGATAGTCGAGTTAAAATTGACAAATCAATCATGCATGAAAGTGGTACAAGAAATCCAATTCAACAAATCTTGGATATACGGAGTTATATGAAAAAAAAACCATGTGGCACGTTTATATCGTTTCTAACGTATCAAAATTTTTATGCTGCGCTCGCAAATATTGGACAAAATCATAAATTGATTTTATCTTTGAGAAATGCACCAGATAAGATTCAAGGCGGAGGAATAATTCCAAAGTTGTCTGCAATGATTTCATTTGCCTTGGCAGATTGTGTGACGTTTCAAACACAAGACGCGAGAAATTACTATCCGACTTTTATACGAAATAAGGGATGCGTTATATTAAATCCTTTGCAAAGTAATTTGCCAGAATATGACGTAACAAAAACAAAAAATGCATTTATTTCTTTTTGTAGATTAGAATCGCAAAAAAATTTATCAATGGCAATAAAAGCATTTGCTAAATTTTATAAGAATCATCCAGAATATGAATATCATATATTTGGAAATGGAGAACTAAAAGAAGAACTTGAGCAGCAAATACAAGATAGTGGTCTGGATGGGGTAGTTAAAATTTTACCTTTTAAAAAAAATATTCTTCAGGAAGCAAAAAATTATAGAATGTTTATATTATCATCAGATTACGAGGGATTGTCAAATTCTATGATAGAAGCCGTTTCAATGGGAATGCCATCTATTTGTACAGATTGTCCGATAGGGGGCGCAAAAATGGTAATTCATAATGGGATTAATGGCTTTTTAGTTCCAGTTGGTGACTGTGATGGCATGGCAAAGGCCATGGATAATGCTTCTGACATATCATATTGTTCTAAAGTTTCAGAAAACGCAAAAAAAACAGCAGAAAGGTTTTCTGAAAAGAGAATAGTAAACGAATGGTTAAGAATAATATAGGAGTTAAAATAGCATTACAATGAAGATAAAAGAAAGCACATTAATTCAAATTGTGATATTAATACTATTTGTGGGAATTATAGAGCCAACAGCCTTTATAGGAACATGGATTCATTCGTTGTGTGGTGCATTACGAACGGTGGCTTTTTTAGTATCAGTATTGTTATATTTGAAAGATAGAATATACAGAGAATTAACTGAAAACCTTTTAATATTCTTTGTAATTCTACTTGGAATATCTTCCGTGCTATATTCGAAGAAGCTTACAGCTGATTATATGTATTTTGCAAAAAATGCTTTTTCTGTAATTGTATTGGGCAAGTATATGATGAAACGGCAACCAAGAAATTTTTGTATGATGATTGGTGGAATACTTTCATTATGGCTTTTAATTGATGCGTTCACATGGAATATATCGGGATTAGGAGGAAAGCCCGGAGATATTGCCTTTAGCTGTTTTTTGGGAACAAAAACTACAATTACATATTATCTGCTTCCGGCATTGGCATTTGATTATGCATTTTTGATGAGTTCTCCAAGAAATAAAAGACTTTTTGCAGATACATTATTAATGATGGCAATTGGAGGGACTATCGCTTATTTGATTCAGATGCCAATATCAACAACAATTGTTTGCTTGATTTTGCAACTGTTGTGCATGATATTAGTAAATAAGCAAACATTTATTGTAAAATCCATTATTAAATATGGCTTTTTAATAACATCGTTGTTAAATATACTTCTTATTGCTGGAGGAACACTTGGCTTTTTGGATTATATTATGGTAAATGTTTTGGGAGAATCAAGTGATCTAGACGGAAGACGACAGATATGGACAATGGTTCTTGCTACATTCAGCGGACGTCCATTGATGGGTTATGGAATGGGATCAGATATTATTTTTAATGTTTGGCAAAGTGATAATGCAAGTACTCATAATTATTTTCTTTCAATATTGATATATGGTGGAATAGTTGCGATAATTGTTTATTTATTGTTGATTCTTCTCTTTTATAAAAAGAATAAACCCTATTCAGATAAACGTATAAGTCAGTTTTTGATGCTCACATTAGTTATTATGAATTTGGAAGGTATCGCTGAAAACTATGGATTTAACGAAATGACAGTTTGTTTCTGGGTACTGATAGCAAATATTAAGTGTTTATATGAATGGAAAAGTATGATGAGTGGAGGAAATAATGAAACTATTGGTAGTCATGTACGGTATTAATGGTGGTGGCGCTGAGAAAAGCCTTGTTTCATTTTTAACAACGTTGGAGATGAAATATGGGAATGATATAGATGTCGATCTATTACTATTTAGACCCGAAGGGTTGTTTCTTAATCAAATTCCAAAGAATTGTAATCGTCTAACCAAGCCTAAAGAAGTGTTTATGATGTCGTATTCACCTTTTGAGAAAATGTTTTGGTCTAATATAAGCTTAAAGGGAATTGCGGGAAAGACTGCACATTATATACGTCGTATAAAGAAGAGTGATGGTCAATTGAGTGATATTCAAGCTATGTGGAATCATTGGAAAAACTATATTCCATCAGTGAAAAAGCATTACGATGTGGCAATATCGTATATGCACGGTGTAACTAATTATTTTGTAATTGACAAATGCGATGCAGATAAGAAGTATCTTTACATTCATCATGATTATGAAAAAATGAATGAGAATGCACAGTATGACTATTCTTATTTCAAGAAAGCAGATGCTATAATAACTGTTTCATCTCGATGCGTTCAAAGTGTGGTTAATGTACATCCAAAACTAAAAGGTAAAGTTGTTTGTATTGAAAATATACATTCAGAGGCCTTGATAAAAAAAATGGCTATGAGTGGTACAGCACATGAATTTGATAATAAAGAAAATTATATAAAGATTGTTTCAATTGGACGAATCACTAATGTAAAGAGGTTTGATCGAGCAGTTGAAGCTGCAAAAATTTTAAAGGATAGCGGAATTAAATTTATCTGGCTTTTACTTGGATGTGGTGATCTTGAAAATATAATTAAAGAGCTAATTAAGAAATTAGGCCTTGAAAGAGAGTTTGTTTTAGTTGGAGTTAAGGCCAATCCTTATCCGTATATAAATAATGCAGATATTTTTGTCCAAACTTCAGATAATGAAGGAAAGTCAATGGTAATTGATGAAGCCAAAATACTAAAAAAACCGATTGTTGTAACAAATTATAAGACAGTTCGCGATGTAATTAAAGATGGTGAAAACGGCATAGTAGCTGATTTTACGCCAGAGTCTGTTGCAGAAAAGATTATGATGATAATTAATGATAAAAGCTTGAAAGACAAAATAATTAGTAATCTTGAATGCGAAATTATTGGAAATGAAAATGAAATAGAAAAATATATTAGTCTTTGGAGAAAATAATGAAAACTTTTTTGATAACGGTTGACACTGAAGGAGATAATCTTTGGCAATGGAAGCCAGGAGAAAAAATCACAACAGAAAACTCATTATTCATTCCGAGATTTCAAGAGTTGTGTGAAAAGTATGGATTGATTCCTACGTATTTAACAAATTATGAAATGGCATGTGATGATAGATGGGTTAAATATGCAAGAAAAAAAGAAAAAGATAGAAAGTGTGAGATTGGTATGCACATTCATGCATGGAATTCTCCTCCAGATTATAAATTGAATATGCTATATCCGGGGAATCCATATATAACGGAATATCCAGACGAAATAATAGATCAGAAAGTTAAGTACCTCAAGGATTTTCTTGAGAATCGTTTTGAAACACAGATGCTTTCTAATAGATCAGGAAGGTGGGCAACGGATGATCGTTACTTTAAGGTTTTGACTAAATATGGAATACAGATTGATTGTTCGGTAGCACCACAAATGGATTTATCCAAAATTCCGGGAAGATCAAAAAACTGTGGAAATAATTATATTCAATATTCTTGCAAACCTTATCGAATTAATGAGCAGTTAATAGAAATTCCAATGACTTCCAGAATAGTTCACAAGACATCAGTAGGATCTCTGAAGCATCAGGTCAAAGTGTTTGTTTTTGGTGAAGGTCAATGGCTTAGACCGATTTATAAATCGTTGCAAGAACTTATTACATTGACAGAACAAGTGGAAAGAGAACAAAGTGATTACCTGGAATTTATGATTCATTCATCAGAATTTATGCTTGGTGGAAGTCCATATTATAAAAGTGCTGAAGAAATTGAAATGCTTTTTCAAGTAATGGACAAGTATTTTGCATATGTAACAAAAAAAGGGTACATAGGATCAAGTTTAGCAGAGTATGGGAGAAAAATAAATGAATCTATTTGATAAAATTAAGCATTATAAGGCATTAAAAAATGGATTAAAAGAGGGAAACAATGTAACTATAATGGGGGGGTAAATTTTGGATCGGAACCGTATTTGATTGAACTTGCAGACAATGTCAGACTGTCGTTTAATGTCACTTTTGTAACACACGATGGCGGAACATGGGCGTTTCGCGATAATAAGCGTTACGCAGATGTAATCAGATATGGAAAAATATATGTTGGAGAGCATACGTTTATTGGTACGGGTGTAATCATTATGCCTGGAGTTACAATAGGAAAAAGATGCGTTATTGGAGCTGGAGCTGTTATTACTAGAGATATACCAGCTAATAGCGTTGCAGTTGGCGTACCTGCAAAAGTCATTTCGACAACAGAACAGTATGCAGAGAAGTGTTTGAAAGAACAGAAAACATATAACAAAGAAGAGTATTTGCGTGACAAAAGAAAATATTTACTTGAATGGTTGAAATGAATGTGGTGAGAAAATGAAAAATAAAATAGGATTAATAACTTTTCATAGAAGTACAAATTTTGGCTCATGCTTACAGGCATTTGCATTATATAAAAAAATTGAAATGATGGGATATCAATGTGAAATTATAGATTATAGATGCCCTGCGATTGAAGCAAGAGAGAATTTGACAGTACCTCAAATTTCTTTGTTTAAACCGAAATCTGTTTACCATAGATTATTTTTATGGCCTACGTTAAAAAGAAAAGCCAATAATTTGGAAATTTTTTTAGCAAATCATGCTAAGATTAGTGAGGAATATACACCTGATACAATAACCTCTGCAAATGAAAATTATGGAAAGTTTTTAGTGGGCAGTGATATTGTTTGGGGAAGAGATATAACAAATAATGACTATGTATATTTCTTAGACTTTGTATCAAATGATCACAAAAAATATGCATTTTCAGCATCTGTTGGAGATTATTCGATTCGAGGTGATGAAGAAAAAGTCGGAGAACTGCTAAAGTCTTTTTCGAGAATAGCAGTACGAGAGAAAGAGACGATTCAATGGGTAAAAAATCTTTCAAGTAAAGAGGCGGAATGGGTGTGCGATCCAACTATGTTGCTTACCGCAGAAGAATGGAAGGAACTTATTCCACCTACTAAAATTTTAGATAATTATGTTTTAGTGTATTTTGATTCTCCAGATCATAAATGTTTGAAAGATGCGATAAAATATGGAAAAGAACATAATAAAAAAGTTTTTTATATTGATTATTATAGAAAACAAATGTCGGGCGTGATTCAAAAAAAGCCAACAACTTTGAATGATTTTCTTGGATTAATAAAAAGTGCAGATCGTATTTTTACAGCGTCCTATCATGGGATTTTGTTTTCAATCTATTTTGAAAAGCAATTTGTTTTTTACACTAGAGCGCATAAATCTAGAGTTTTGTCACTTGCTGAAAAACTAGATTTTTTAGAGCAATGTGGAGATAGTAATAATACAGTTTATGATTTAGATTATAAAAGAATTACAGATAAAGTTGCTGATTTTCGAAATCAGTCTATAAAAAGTCTTATGGAGATATTAAATGATGAAGCTTGATACTGTAATGGGTGTATGTGATGCTGATAAATGTTCAGCATGCGGTGCATGCATAAACATATGTCCGAAAGGTTGTATTTCATATTTAAAAAAAGAAACAGGAACAAAAGTAGCTGTAATAAATAAAAATAGCTGTGTTAATTGCCATCTGTGTAAAAAAGTTTGCCCTCAATTGGATACAGTAGAAGGAGCAGAATCTTTTGCTTGTTATGCAGCTTGGTCATTCGATGATACAATACGTACTAATAGTGCATCAGGTGGAATTGCGACTGAGTTGTATCACTTTTTTTTTGAAAAAGGATATAAGTTAGCAGGAGTGTCAATGACACCAATGCATACAGCTGAATTTTCACTTTCAGACAGTTTGGAGTCAATGCCTGCATATAGAAATTCAAAATATGTTTATAGCAATGCTGGGAATATTTATAGTAAAATCGGAAAAAATCTCGTAAACCAAAGAGGAGTTCTTTTTATTGGATTACCGTGTCAAGTTGCAGCACTTAAAAAGTACTTATTTGTTAAGAAAATATCGTTGGATTTACTTTTTACAGTAGACATTGTCTGTCATGGTACAACACCAGAACAATTTTTGGTGGAACATATTGAACATATTGAAAAAAAGAAAAAGAAGAAGGCAATTCATGTTGAATTTAGAGATCCGGAGGAAAAAACTTCAAGTTTCACATTTTCGTTAAAGGATGCAGAACACACATTTTATAAAAGAAGAGTTAAAGCAAATGACGTATATCAGATTGGATATCATGCGGGGATAACATACAGGGACAATTGCTATTCGTGTCAATTTGCGACAAGAAAACGACAAGGTGATATTACACTGGCAGACTTTTCGTATGTTGGATCTTATGAATCCTGTAGCTATTCTAATGAAAATGTATCGTGTGTGTTGATAAATAGTAAAAAAGGAGAAAGCTTTTTTTCAGAGTTGTGTTCTACTGATCGTATTTTCTATGAAAAGCGACCAATAGAAGAAGAGGTAACAACAGAAAAGCAGCTAAATTATCCTACGCGTGTTCCAAGGGAAAGAGAAAAGTTCCTTAAAGAGCTAAAGAGCAATAACGGCTTTGAAAAAGCAATGAAATACGCCGTAAGAAAGATAATGATAGTTAATACAGTAAAAAATATAACTCATATTGAAAAAATTAAGCAAATAATGTCCGAAAAATTACCGCCAAATGTAAAAAATGGCATAAAAAAAGTGTTAAAAAGGTGAAAAAATGGAAATCAACAAAAAAAGTACAAGTAAAGCATTGTTTAAAAATACGGGTATTATAGCAATTGGACAAATCAGTACAAAGATAGTTAACTTTTTCTTATTACCTTTGTATACGGCACTTTTGACAACGGAAGAATACGGATTGGTAGATCTTCTGATCACTTATGCGGGATTAATAGCTGTTATAGTGGGACTTCAAGTCTTTCAAGCGGTATTTAGATTTCTCGTTACAATCAGGGATAATAAAAAAGAATGTGCAACAGCTATATCAAGTATTGTTTTATTCACATCGTTGATATTGATCACATATACGGTTATATTTGTGCCAATCAGTAAATTTATAACAATAAAATATTCTTGGTTTTTATTGGTTTATGTAGTTAGCAATATTCTTTTGCAAACTTTTTCAAGTATAGTAAGAGGACTGGGAGATAATACTCAATATGCATTTGCGAATTTTTTTTCGTCTGCAATTATTGTTGTGTTGAATGTTTTCTTTATTGCGATACTTCGTCTTAACATTGGTTGGATGCTCCTTTCTTATTGTATTGGTCCTGTTTTGGGAGCAGTATATTTGATTTTAAAATGTAAATTATGGCAGTATATTTCATTTTCATTGTATGATTGGAAATTTGTAAAAAAGGTGTTATGTTATGCGATTCCGTTGATTCCAAATGAACTGTCATGGTCTGTGATTCATTCATCGGATCGTTGGGTAATATCGATGGTTTTATCTTATTCAGCAAATGGCTTAATTGCAGTTGCATCTAAATTTTCGACAATTTATACTACATTTTTTTCGGTATTTAATACCTCTTGGACGGAACAGGTTATTCTACATTATAAGGATAAAGGTGGTGCAGAATATATAAATGAAATGTTCGAAAAAATGATTTGTTTTTTTGGATGTATTGCAATAGGTATAATCTCTTGCATGCCATTTGTTTTTAACTTGTTTGTAAATAAACAGTTTTCTGATTCATATGGATTAATTCCAGTGTATATGATAGCTGTATTCTTCAATGCAGTTATTGGTTTGTTAAGTGCTATTTATTTAGTTAATAATGAAACTGCACAAGTGGCCATATCGACTATGGTTGCTGCAGCTATTAATTTAATTGTTGATATACTTTTAATTAAGGTTGTTGGAATTTATGCGGCACCGATTTCATCAATTTGTGGATATATGGTTATCAGTTTCTGGAGATTAATAGATATCAATAAACGGCATTGTAAAATTTATATGCCCGTTAATAAGGTGACTCTTTTGGTTATATGCTTACTTACTGCGATGGTTGGATATTACTCTAAGACTTTTTTTATTGAGTGCATTACTTTGGGTGTTGTCGTAATTATATCTTTGAAACTTAACTGGAATTTTTTGCTTGAGTTGTTCAAAACTCTTTTAAATACAAGAAAATAGATGTGCAAAATGATAGATACCAAAGAAAAAATGAAACATTGTCTAAAAATTGAAAAAGATATTTATTATCCGTGGGGGGCATTTGCCTTCCATTTGGAATAAGAGAAAAAGACATTTTATATAGATATGTTTTTTATTTACGTCATGTTGAACTGTATCATAATACGGGGAAAAAATTACGAAAACTATTTTGGGGAATTTTTTTGAAACGAATTGAAATGAAATATGCTCTCCATATAGGGATCAATGTTTGTGATGAGGGATTAAGTATAGCGCATGTGGGACCCATCGTTATTAACAGTGATTGTAGGATTGGAAAAAATCTTAGAATTCATGTTGGAGTTAATATTGGAGCTAATGGGGAAAATCCACCTAAGTTAGGCAATGATATTTATATCGGACCGGGTGCTAAAATATTTGGAGATATTTATATAGCTGATGGATGTAAAGTTGGAGCCAATGCGGTAGTAAATAAAACTTGTATTGAAAAGGATAAACATCTGGTAGGGGTTCCAGCACATATCGTTTGAAATATAAGATAGATTGAATAAAATCATGCTGAAATATACATGGAAAATATCTATAATGTGGTTGTTCAAAATTTTATTTTAGATGGAGATTTGATAGGGTGCGAGAAATTTTACAAACAATAATTTCAAATATATTAACAGCATTATATCAACCTTTCTGGTATGCAGTGCTGGCATCTGTTCTTTTATGTTTTTTGTATCTTTATGCATATTATCCTGTAAATACAGGTAAGGGATTGAAAGTAGCTATTAAAACATGGATGAAAGAATTCAGAAAGTCTGTTTTCTTTCGAAAGTTATTTGTTCTGTCCTTCTTTACAGTAATGATTCTTTTTCAAACACTTTTTAACCGAAATATGTGGACCAATCCATTGTCGAATATAATGGGAGGCTGGTGGATTTGGGAGACAGTAAATGGAGAGAAGAAATTAACAACGGAATGTTTTGAAAATTTAGTTTTAATGCTTCCGTTTGTATTTCTATTGTTCTGGACATTTGAAGAGAAGTTAGGAAAAATAAGTATGAAGAGGATTGTTGGGAAAGGTCTCAAAATTGCATTTATCTTTTCATTTACTATCGAAATGTTACAGCTATTTTTAAGACTTGGAACATGGCAGATATCAGATTTATGCTATAATACAGTAGGTGGTGGTCTTAGCGGAGCACTATTTTATGGTTATTATCGTTTGAAAAAAGAGAAAAGAGGAGAGTAGTGGAAAAGAAATTCATATTTAAAGATAATGCATTTGATCTAATACGATATTGGGCAGCAATAACAGTTATGCTGGGACATTTTGTTTGGAAAACAACGCCATATGTAAAAGATAATATGTTATTGAATATTATAAGTAAGGTATCAATGTTCTTTCCGGGTGTTGTCATCTTGTTTTCAATGAGTGGTTTCTTGGTTTCAGCATCCATTGAAAGATCAAAGAATAAAAAAGAGTTTTTTGCAAAACGTGTACTTCGTATGTATCCAGAGTTGTGGGTATGCACTATTGTTAATTTCTTGATTGTATGTTTGTTGGCATATAAACTTTTGGATAAAAGTAGTTTAATTTGGCTTCTAACACAGATATTTGGAATTGCATATACACCTTCTTGTTTGAAAGATTTTGCGACTGGTTCTGTGAATGGTGCATTGTGGACAATATTTACAGAATTGCAGTTATATATAATTTTAGGTATTGTATATAATTGTATTAAGAAGTTTGATACAAAAAAATGGATAGTATTATTGGGATTTCTGGCGGCATGTAATGTATTAGCAGACTTTGTCTCAAGTAGTTCAGATGGTGCAGTAGCAAAGATTATAGAAAGATTTTTCCTTACATATGCACTGTGGTTTTTCATTGGAGTGTTTTGTTATGTTAAAAGAGAGCGAATGATCTCATTGTTAAAAAAAATGGTAGTTCCGCTATTATTTTTATACGTGATTTGTAAGTTCCTTCCAATTGATATTCCAGGTTACTATTCGAATATTGCTGTAGGTATTCTTTTGCCTTTAATTGTAATTGGGGGGGGGTACAGCTTACCACCGATTCGTATATCTTGCGATTTAACTTATGAGATTTTTCTTTACCATTGGATTGTGCTTAACATTATTATTCATTTTGACTTGATTAATAAATTATCATGGGGAGTATGTCTGCTCGCATTCATAGGGGCTACTTTTATATTCGCGTGGTTTTCATGGCGTATTGTGGGAAGAGGGAGGCATAGAAGGACAGGCGAATACTGGGCAATACCATTTAGCTAGATCTTCGATTTGTAATTGTGCTTTTTCAAAAGTTACAAAAAGCTATTTATGGAGCAAAACTGCGGTAATTGTCAACAAAAGTTGATTTTTCATTCAGGTTGACCCAACTTGCTCTGTACCTGACGTAGTTATCAATGGCGGTTCGCTGATGCAAGCATCCATTGGCAATTACATCAGACTCAGAGTGTGAAATAATCAATCAGAATAAATGCTTACGCATAAGACTTCTGCATTAGAGACCTACCGACGACAAACGATTTGCTTCTGTTTCTGAACTTAAATATACCGTGAAATACCGGATGCCAGACCCCTGGTACTAAACAGTAAACGCAATTGAATAAAATGTAACTAAAAAGTCGAATGCTGTCGAATTAGTGTCTGTATTCGGCAAAATAAAGCCGCGTGCAAGTTCACACGGTAGCTGCCCTGATAATCACACACCTTATTCGTAGTGAGCAGCAGGCTACGATCCATTTTGATCGGCTGAGATGTGAAAAACGAAACTTATAGTTAAAGAATATTGTCAGAAAAAGGTATTAAAAAACTATGAATACAACATTACTTATCATGGCGGCCGGAATCGGCAGCCGTTTTGGAACAGGAATCAAACAGTTGGAGCCGGTAGATGCTTCAAATCACATTATTATGGATTACTCAATTCATGATGCAATTGAGGCAGGATTTAACCATGTAGTATTTATCATCCGCAAGGATATTGAGAAGGAGTTCAAAGAGGTGATTGGTGATCGTATTGCCGCTATTTGCTCTGCTCGTAATGTAACTGTAGACTATGCTTTCCAGGATATTAAGGATATTCCGGGAACTCTGCCGGGAGGTCGTACAAAGCCGTGGGGAACTGGTCAGGCAGTGCTCGCAGCAAAGAAGGTCATCAAGACTCCTTTTATTGTGATCAATGCAGACGATTACTATGGCAAAGAAGGCTTCAAAGCTGTCCATGAGTATCTCGTGAATGGCGGCAAGTCCTGTATGGCTGGCTTTGTGCTGAAGAACACGCTGTCTGATAACGGTGGTGTGACCCGCGGCATCTGCAAGATGGACGAGAATGGGAACTTGACAGAAGTTATAGAGACCAAGAACATTATAAAGACCGTAACTGGAGCAGAAACAGACGAAGTGGCTGTGGATGTTAATTCTCTGGTGTCTATGAACATGTGGGGATTGACACCAGAATTCTTGGATGTGTTGGAAGAAGGTTTTAAAGAGTTCTTCAAAAAGGAAGTGCCGGGCAATCCTCTGAAAGCAGAATATCTGATTCCTATTTTCATCGGTGAGTTGTTGGAACAGGGAAAGATGTCCGTAAAGGTTCTGAAAACAAATGATACCTGGTACGGTATGACCTACCATGAGGATGTTGCAGCTGTAAAGGGTAGCTTCAAGAAGATGCTGGAAGATGGCGTGTACAAAGATGATTTATTTGCTGATTTGTAATAGAAGAACTTGAACATGATACTTTTCAGAAGTACGTTGACATAGTTGTTAATGTGATCTGCGAAAAGAGATATATGGTAGAAATAATTAAAAATCGTGTAGAGATATCTACACGGTAGCTGCTCGAAAATGCACACCGCTACGAGGTGAGCAGTAGGCAACACAGTGGGAAACTGTGGCAAAGATGCAATACGTTAAATAAAACTGCAGAGGACATTGCGTACTCAGCGATCTTATCGGGAATATGATTATTGCGTGCACTGGACATGACCAATTTATTTGATAAAAGGGTAGATGAAATGAAGCATAAAAAAAGAAATGTAAGTATAGTAGTAATGATAATCGTAATTTATACAATAGTTGGAATACTGCTTCCATTTCTTTTTAGACATGTTCTTTTTAAGGGCATATTTTCAGATTTAGGGAAGAATGACTGGGCAGGATTTTTGGGAAGTTATGTTGGAGGAGTTCTTGGTGGATTAGGAACACTGATATCTGTATGTATAACAGTAAAAGAAAGTCGTGATATGCAGATAGAGAATAAAAAAGACACGGATCAAAAGATTTTAGACGATAAAAAGGAAAGAGCAGCGGAAAGAAAAGAAAATCAAAGACTGCGAGAGCAGGAAAAGAGAAAACAATTTGCTGAGGATCTTGCACCTTATGTGGGAAAATATATTACATATATTTCAAAATATTTTTATGCATCTGCATGGGCGGAAAAGATAGATAAAGAACTTAGAAAGATAAAGAGTGAGTCTGAACAAAATGAGAGAGAAATTGCAGAATTAAGCAAAGATATAATGAGTACAGAAAATTCTACTGAAGAAAGTAAGCAATTGGTAGGGCATCTGGAAGAGTTATTAGTACAAAAGAAAAACATAGAAAAAAGGTACAATGAGAAATTAAAAGAAAAAGAAAGAAATTCTATCGAATGTAACAGAATTGAAGCAAATGAATGCTATTTTATATTAAAGACAAAACTATTTAATATCAGAGAGGCAAATGAGATGTTATATCAAATGGATGTTTTACATAATGGAATGTTTGATCATCTGGAAAATCTGTCAAAAGACTGGTTGGGAGAAAATAGTAAGTTATTTATGGATAAATATCATAAGTTTAAGACGGAATTTGAAAAAGAGTCTTTTTAAATTGTCTGAAGGACTAAAATATTTATTAGATACTGAAACAGGCCGATCGTTTTGTAATTATCGCAGAGCAGGAAAATAGTGTTGTTCTATGATTATTACCACATAAAATCAAATATGCTGCAACGATCATAAAACAACACTAAATTCAATGCTACACATAATCATTTTCAATGAAATTACATTCATTTAATTGACGCTGATGGAGATATTTTGATTAATAAAGTGTCTTAGTGCTTTTTGAAAAAGGAGAACATTATATATGAAAAATCTGTATTCACTTTTTTTATCCCAGGCATACAGGGATTGCTGGGACGATTATAATCGTTCATTAAAACTCAAAAATTTTCCGAAATGGGACTACGTAATTCTGACAGCATCCAACGAGCAGCAGGCTGAGGGATTTCGTAAGCAGATAGAGGAACGTAAGGCTTTCCTGCCGAAGAAGACAACCTTTGTTGTAATCCCGGATCGTGATGGGAAACGTGTAGGATCTGGTGGAGCGACACTGGAAGTGTTGAAATATCTGCATGGACAGGAAAAAACCTTCGATGGTCTTCGCATACTGGTTATTCATTCAGGTGGAGACAGTAAGCGTGTACCGCAGTATTCTGCACTGGGCAAGCTTTTTTCACCAGTTCCGCATGCGTTGCCGAATGGACGTAATTCTACTTTGTTTGATGAATTTATGATCTGTATGAGTTCTGTTCCTTCACGTATCCGTGAGGGTATGGTTCTGTTGTCAGGAGATGTTCTGCTTCTGTTCAATCCGCTTCAGATTGATTATAACAATGTAGGTGCTGCTGCGATTTCCTTTAAAGAACATGTGGAAACAGGCAAAAATCATGGAGTTTATCTGAACGGGGAAAATGGAAATGTCAAATGCTGTCTGCAGAAAAAATCTGTAGAAGTACTGCGTGAGATGGGAGCGGTGAATGAATCTGACTGTGTGGACATTGATACAGGGGCTCTTATTTTCAGCACAGAGATGATGAAGTCGTTATATTCTCTAATTGAAACGGAAGCAGATTATGACAAACATGTAAATGAAAAGACCAGACTTTCTTTGTATGCGGATTTTCTGTATCCACTGGCAGAGGATTCAACGTTGGAAGCTTTTTATCAGGAAAAACCAGAAGGAGATTTTTGTCAGGAACTGACCGAAGCAAGAGAACGTGTGTGGGAGGCATTGCGTTCGTACAGAATGAAACTGCTTCGTCTGGCACCGGCGAAGTTTATCCATTTTGGCACGACCAGAGAAATTCTGGAACTGATGAGCGGTGGCGTAGATGAATATAGTGAACTTGGCTGGGGACGTTTGATCGGAAGCAGTATAAAGGATACTGATACAGCAGGCTACAACAGTGTTTTAAGCAGCAGAGCAAATATTGGAAAAAACTGCTATTTGGAAGTTTCTTATGTACATAGAGAGGCAACAGTGGGAGAGAACTGCGTTCTTTCTTACATTGATATTCATGATGAAGTGGTACCGGCAGACGTTGTTTTACATGGACTGAAACAAAGAGATGGAAAGTTCATTGTCCGTATTTTTGGTGTCAATGACAATCCGAAAGAGAACAGACTGTTTGGACGGGATCTGGATGTAATTGAAAAAGAACTGGGTATGAAACTGTGGGAGGATAATTCTCATACTTTATGGTCAGCTGCTTTATATCCGGAAAAAGATACGATTGAGGAAGCAGTTAAAGCTGCTTTAAATCTCTATGCACTTGTGAATGGAGAAGACCAGGCAGATCTTTCTGCCTGGAGAGAAGTACAGAAAAAATCTCTTTGTTCAGGATTTAATGATGCAGATCCAGATGCAATCATTGCCTGGAATAAGAGAATGGCAGATCTGGTGGCAATGGATGAGATTGCGAAAGCAATACGAAATAAAGTGCCGGCAGCCAAATTAAGAAAAAGAGAGTCACTGACAAAGATTCAGAAGGAATGGCTGGAACGTCGGATCAGAAAAGCAGATTTTAGTGAGAAAATGCGTCTTCATTATTATCTGGGAACCATTCTGGAAGACGAAGATGAGGTTCAGGAGTGCTTCAGTACAATACAGTCAGAGGTCCTGGCTTCAACAATCAGGAATTTGTCTTATAATGAAAATGCTCGAATTGTTATGGACAAGCATACGGTTAAATTACCTCTTCGTGTCAACTGGGGCGGCGGATGGAGTGATACACCTCCATATTGTAACGAAAATGGTGGCACGGTATTGAATGTGGCAATTCTTCTGAATGGGCAGAAGCCTGTAGAAGTTACGCTGGAAAAGATCAGTGAGAAGAAGATTATTTTTGACAGTCGCGACATGGATGTTCATGGTGAATTTGACACGATTGAACCGCTTCAGGCAACTGGTGATCCGTTTGATCCGTTTGCTCTGCAGAAAGCATGTCTTCTTGCCTGCGGAATTATTCCAAAGGAAGGAAGCAGTCTGGAAGAGGTTCTGGATCGCCTTGGTGGTGGATTCGAAATGCATTCTGAAGTAACAAATGTTCCGAAAGGCTCCGGACTTGGTACTTCTTCCATCCTTTCTGCTGCCTGTGTAAAAGCCGTATTTGAGTTCATGGGAATTGAATATACGGAAGAAGATCTTTATGCACATGTACTTGCTATGGAGCAGATCATGTCTACCGGTGGCGGCTGGCAGGATCAGGTAGGAGGAATTACTCCGGGTCTGAAATACATTACATCTATGCCGGGAATTGACCAGCAGTTAAAAGTAACGCACGTGGATATTCCGGAGTTTGCGAAGAAGGAGCTGGATGACAGATTTGTTTTGATTTATACCGGACAGAGAAGACTTGCCCGTAACCTTCTCCGTGATGTTGTTGGACGTTACGTTGGAAATGAACCAGACAGCCTTTTTGCACTGGAAGAAATCCAGAAAACAGCAGTTTTGATGTGCTTCGAATTGGAACGCGGTAATATTGATGGTTTTGCAAGGCTGCTGGATTACCATTGGGAACTGAGCAAGAAAGTTGACGCAGGAGGCAGCAACACTTTGATCGAGCAGATATTCAGCAGTATTGAGGAACTGATTGATGGAAAACTTGTCTGCGGCGCCGGCGGGGGAGGATTCCTGCAGGTTATCCTGAAGAAAGGCGTTACAAAGCAGCAGGTAGAAGATCGACTGAATGAAGTATTTATGGACAGTCTGGTCGGTGTGGCTGATTGCAAGCTTGTTTGGGAATAAAAATCAACCGTGTGGACAAACTGAATTTCAGGAGTCCGCACGGCAAGACTTGTCCTTATTCCAGGGGAGACTCTCCCCTGGAATTTAAGAATATATTGCGTTGAATGTTACGGATTGAATATAGAAAGAGAGAAAATGCGAAAGAAAAAGAAACCAGAATTTAATTCAAAAGTGGTGCAGCGGGAATATTTTGATCTGGCGGTTGCAACATATCAAAAATCAGGATCGATTCGCACAGCAGCGAGAGAACTGTCGATTTCTCCAATGAAATTGCGAAAGATTCTGATCACAGATGGAGTTTATGAGAATGAGATGAGTCGGGAAATCCGGAGTATGTATGAGAAAGGAATGCCAATCGAGGTAATTGCCAGAATAGAGGGAATGACAGCATCAAACGTATATGCCTATCTTCCATACGAAAAGATTATTTATAATCTTGAGCAGAAAAGTGTGAACGCAGACCGACAGAAAAGATATCGAGAACGTCAGAAAACGAAAACACAGGTAGATGAACAATTAGTAGAGTGGCTGAATAAGCACCCGGGGATAGTTGCGGATTTGCGAAGACGAAGCGGATTTGATGAAAGAGAAGAATAAAGGCGGAAAATTTTCTATTTCCTGAAAAAAGCGAGGATCATGATCAGGGACTTGCATCATGGGAATTAACGCGTGTGGAAGAAACAGAAGAAAATGTTACACGGATAAGTTATGTAAATGATGATGGAGAACTCACATATGCAGCAGATAAGTTTTATGCAGTGCTGGTTCAGAATAAAGATGCAGAAGGCAGGGTGCTGAAAGAGTATTATCTGGACGCAGATGAGAAACCGACAGATTGTTATGGATATTTTGGGATATCCTATGAACACAGGGAAAAAGAAGATATAATTACTTATCTTGACGAGAATGGAAATCCAATAAATACAGCATCGGGATTTGCTGTCGTCGTCCGTTCTTATAATGAGGAAGGTCAGGCATTGGATGACATGTATTATGATGCAGAAATGAGACCACAGATGAGTATTGGCGGATATTATGGGATACACCGGGAGTATAATGAGGACGGGGTTGCCAGTGAAATTGTATACCTGGATGTGGATGGATTACCGTCTTGTGGCACAAATGGCGTTGCACGGGAGAAACGTTCTTTCGACAATGAAGGGCGTGTCATTCAAACGTTCTTTTTTGACCTGAAAAATAAGCCAGTGAGTCTGCAGGCAGGACAGGAGGGAGAAGCATACAGTTACGATGAAAACAATCGTATCTCTCAAATTACCTTTCTGGATCGGAATGGGAATCCAATGGAAGCAACCATGGGGTATACAATCCTCAAAAGAATTTATTATCGAGATGGAACAGAAAAGATAAGCAGGTATTTCTGTTTCTTGCTTATGTGATCTTTATTTTTTACGAAACCTTAATGTTTCGTGAGACCGGCGATATGCGAACAAATCTTGTTCTCTTTTCTTATGCACCGACATTTTTTACAAATTGGAGAATCCGCGTAGATGCGATTAATAATGTCTGGTTGTTTGTTCCCTTTGGGACAGGGCTTTATGCGATTTTGCGTAAAAAAAGAGTATGGATTTTCGCATTACTCTTATCGATAATGATAGAAGCTACACAGTATTTCACAGGCCTGGGAATCGCTGAACTCGATGACCTGTTTGGAAACACACTCGGAGGCGTGATAGGAATATACGTTGGAATTGGGGTACCAGGAAAAAAATGTACATCAGAAAAATAGTTTGTGAAAATCTAGGACATCGAAAATTAAGTTTCTGCTATATTGGCGCAGGATGATTTCTTCATATGTAAGGTGGCGGAAGGAGACGTAGCGGTGGCTACGGCAACCGGCGACAACGCAACAGATGTATAAATGACTGCATTCACGAATATTCCCAAAGTAGATTACGATTTGCACAGAATAAATGACTACATTCACGAATATTCCCAAAGCGGATTACGATTTACGCAAAATAAATGACTGCATCCGCAATTCTTGCCAAAGTAGATTAAAATTAGCGCAAAATAAATGACTACATCCGCGAATATTCCCAAAGCAGATTAAAATTAGCGCAGAATAAGTGACTACATCCGCAATAGAACTCCTGCAAAGCCCCGGCCGGCTATGATCAATAAAAAACCAGTGCCCTGCTCACTACGTAGCAGATCCACTGGTTTTCTTATGTCATAAAATCATACCTGATAGAATTTCTTATACCATTCGGCGAAGTTTCTGAGGCCGGTTCTTAAAGAAGTGTTTGGTTTGAAGCCGTAATCTCTTTCGAGAGCACTTGTGTCTGCAAATGTTACAGGTACATCACCTGGCTGCATTGCTACGAGTTCTTTGTGTGCTTCGAAGTCGTAATCGGCCGGGAGTACTTCTGCGCGGATCAGTTCTTCCTGGAGGATTGTTACGAAGTCCAGAAGATTTTCCGGGTTGCTGTTTCCAATGTTGTATACAGCGTAAGGTGGGATTGGAAGTCCGTCTTCTCCGTTTTTCTTTTCCGGAGCACCCTGCATGACACGTTTTACTCCTTCTACAATGTCATCGACATATGTAAAGTCGCGTTTGCAATTGCCATAGTTAAAAATCTGAATGGTTTCGCCTTTGAGAAGCTTGTTGGTGAAGCCGAAGTATGCCATATCCGGTCTTCCGGCTGGTCCGTATACAGTAAAGAAACGGAGTCCTGTGGATGGGATATTATAAAGCTTGCTGTATGCATGTGCCATTAATTCGTTTGATTTTTTGGTGGCAGCATAAAGAGATACCGGATTATCTACTTTATCGTCAGTGCTGTAAGGAACTTTTTTGTTTGTTCCGTAGACAGAAGAGGAGGAGGCATATACAAGATGCTCGACTCCCTTGGCACCATTGTCATAGGAATGGCGGCAGGCTTCAAGAATGTTATAAAAGCCGATCATATTTGACTGAATGTAGGCATCTGGGTTTGTGATAGAGTAACGGACACCTGCCTGGGCACCTAAATTTACAACAATATCCGGCTTGTGTTCTGCGAAGATTTTATCGATGATGGCTTTATTTGCCAGATCATCCCTGTAGAACACATAAGAAGAATCGCTATGTTCACTGACACATTTTTCAATTTCCTGCAGACGCCATTCTTTAATACTTACATCATAATAGTCGTTCATATTATCGAGTCCGATAATGGTGATTGGAGACTGGGTTTTTAAAAGTTCAAGTACGAGGTTGCTGCCGATAAAACCGGCAGAACCTGTAACAAGAACGGTTTTGTTTCTTAATTTAATAGAATTCATTTTGATGTTCTCCGTTCTGTGATTTAATCTCTTTTGAAAATATCTCTTGTGTAAACTTTTTCTTTTACATCATCAAGGCAGGAATCATATCTGTTTGCAATGATCGCCTGGCTTT
>OLNE01000884.1_pt1 | contig 25012 bp, 22 predicted proteins | sample 1672431 | NCBI WGS metagenome assembly OLNE01 (sample SAMEA3136685, study PRJEB25190) | human gut metagenome | reverse complement strand
TCCCGGAACGGCTCAAAAGGCAATTGACAAAACTGACGATTCTGCACAAACACGTTCTCGTTTTTTTGGGAGATATCGTATTTGGTATTACTTTTAGATCACCTGGAACAGGAAGAACTTCAGATAATTGGTTTCGGAGATGCCCCACACGATGGGGTGGTCGGGCGCTTGCTGGCGTTCTTCGATTTGGCGCAGGCGCACGCCTGCGTCGCGAGCCGCCGATGCCAGCATCTTCTTGAATCGCTCGGTGTCCATGAAGTGGCTGCAGCTGCAGGTGGCAAGGTAGCCGCCGCGCGGCAGGATACGCATGGCGCGGTAGTTGATGTCCTTGTAGCCGCGCGTTGCCGCTTCAATGCTGCGGCGGTTCTTAGTGAACGCCGGCGGGTCAAGGATGATGAAGTCGTAATCGCTGCAACGTTCCTGCTCAAGTTTGGTCAGCAGGTCGAAGACGTTGGCGCAGGTGAACTCCATGCGATCTTCCACGCCGTTGAGCTGCGCGTTCTTGCGCGCCTGATCGACGGCAAGCTGCGAGATGTCCACGGCGTTCACGTGCGCGGCGCCGCCAAGCGCGGCGTTCAGTGCGAACGAGCCCGTGTGCGTGAAGCAGTCCAGCACACGCTTGCCCTGGGCGATTTTCGCCACAGCGCGGCGATTATACTTCTGGTCAAGGAAGAAGCCGGTTTTCTGGCCGTTCTCGAAGTCAACGAAATAGCGTACGCCGTTCTCGTTGATGGTAACGCTGGTGTCGGATTTGGGGGTTTCGGCGTTTTCGTCGTAGCGCGCCCAGCCCGTGGTTTCGGGCAGGCCCTCTAGCTTGCGTGACGAAACATCGTTACGTTCGTAGATGCCGCGGATGGCGATGCCGTCTTCGGTGAACACGGCAAGCAGCGCGTCGAAGATCTGCTGCTTGTGCGCTTCCATGCCAATAGACAGGACCTGCGCCACTAAGACGTCTTCGAACTTGTCGACGATCAAGCCGCCGAAGTCATCGGCCTCCGAAAAGATGACGCGGCAGCTGGAGGTGTCTTCGCCCATGGTTGCCTTGCGGTGATCCCAAGCCCAGCGCACTTTGCGCATCCAGAACGCGTCGTCGAAGCGGTCGTTGGCGTTGCGGGTGATAAGACGGATGCGGATCTTGCTTGATTGAGAGATGGTGCCCGAACCCAGGTAAGAGCCCTTGCGGCTTACCACGTCGACGATGCTGCCGTTTTTCACCTCGGTTTCGCCGGGTGCGGGGACAAGCTCGGTTACCTCGGCATCGTAAACCCAAGGATGGCCCGAAGTCAGGGCTCGTTCGCCCTTGGGGGTGATGGTCGCGCAGGGGTAGGGGCGGGCGTTCTTCATGATGGTTCCTTTTGAGAAGCGGTTGAACGTGTTGAGGCTAAGGCGTGAAGCACGTTTGCTGTAAAGCGGTGGGGCCTGTGTTTGCCATTTGATGCAGCCAGATAAGAAACGCGGCGCGTTGGGAATCCCAATCACGCCGCGCAAGAAAGCCGAACTATACAGTTACAGCAGACGGAGGTTGACTTCCTTCAGCTGCTTGCCGGTGACCTCGGAAGGAGCGCCGGTCATGGGGTCGGAGGCGCTGGAGGTCTTCGGGAAGGCGATGACGTCGCGGATGGAGTCCTTGCCAGCCAGAAGCATGACCAGACGATCGAGGCCCAGGGCGATGCCGCCGTGCGGCGGAGCGCCAAGCTCGAGCGCGTGGATAAGGTGACCGAACTTCTCTTCGATGTCGGCATCGGAGAGGCCCAGACGGCGCAGGACGCGCTTCTGCAGCTCGGGATTGTGGATACGGATGGAGCCGCCGCCCATCTCGAAGCCATCCATGACGATGTCATAGCTGTAGCTGCCGCAGGTCAGCGGGTCGGTTTCGATCTTGTCCCAGTCAGCTTCGGGAATCATCGTGAACGGATGATGCTCGGCAGCGTACTTCTTCGTCTCTTCGTCAAGCTTGAACATGGGGAAGTCGACAACCCACAGCAGCGCATGGCCGTTGCGCTCGATGCCAAGCTTCTCGGCCATATGAAGGCGCAGGGCGGAAAGGACGGCGCTTGCGACAGCGTAGGTGTCGGCGGCGAACAGAAGCAGGTCGCCGGGCTGAACGCCGGCAGCTTCCTTGATGGCAGCGTGAACTTCGTCGCCCAGGAACTTGATGATGGGGCTCTTGCCGGCAAGCTCGGTATCGGTGTCGGTGTAGGCGATCCAGGCCATGCCCTTGGCGCCGTTGGCGGCAGCCACATCGGCAAGTTTCTCGACGTCGCCACGCGACCAGTTGCCAGCGCCTTTGGCGTTGATGCACTTGACCACGTTGCCGGCGTCGACGGCCTTGGAGAAAACGCCGAAGCCGCAGCCGCGGACGATCTCGGTGATGTCGACGAGTTCCATGCCGAAACGGACGTCGGGGCGGTCGCAGCCGAAGCGATCCATGGCTTCCTTCCAAGGCATGCGCTGAAGCGGGAACTCGTGCTTCACGCCGGCGGCCTCGAGAACCTCCTGGAAGACGCCTTCCATAAGATCCATGACGTTGTTCTCTTCGACGAACGACATCTCGATGTCCACCTGGGTGAACTCGGGCTGGCGGTCAGCGCGCAGGTCCTCGTCGCGGAAACAACGGGCGATCTGGTAGTAGCGCTCGATGCCGCCGACCATCAGCATCTGCTTGAACTGCTGAGGCGACTGGGGCAGAGCGTAGAACTTGCCGGGGTTGGGGCGGCTGGGAACCAGGTAGTCGCGAGCGCCCTCGGGGGTGGAGTTTGCCAGAATGGGCGTTTCCACCTCAAGGAAGCCGCGCTTGTTAAGAGCCTGGCGCATAGTCTGGGCAACGGTGTGGCGCAGCTTGAGATTGGCGTACATCTCGGGACGGCGAAGGTCCATGTAGCGCCACTTCATACGGGTGGTCTCGTCGGTTTCGATGCCGTCTTCAATGGCGAACGGCGGGGTGACGGACTTGTTCAGCACCTGAATGGACGTGGCCAGAACCTCGATCTCGCCGGTGGCCATGTTGGGGTTGACCATGCCCTCGCCGCGCTCGCGCACGGTGCCGGTGAAGCGCAGCACGTCTTCACGGCCGAAGTGCTCGGCCAGGGCGAACTGGTCGGCAGGGACGCAGTCGGGGTCGACGACTACTTGGGTGTAGCCTTCGCGGTCGCGCAGGTCGACGAAGATAAGGCCGCCGTGGTCGCGGGTGTGCCAAGCCCAGCCGGCCAGCGTGACTTCGCGATCGACGTCTTGTTTGCGCAGCTCGCCGCAGGTGGCGGTATGCATGCAGAACTGGTTCAGGTATTCCGTCATTCTTGTTTTGCTCCTTGTGTTTCGCGTCTTTAAACGAAGACGCACTTCAAACCTGTTTAGTTTACCTCAAAACCTCGTGCACCATGGAAAGATCAACCTCGCGCTCGTCGTGCGTGGCCATGTTGCGAAGGGTTGCCGTACCCTTGGCCACTTCGTCGGGACCCAGGGTTATGATGTATTCGGCCTCAAGCTTGTTAGCAAGCTTGAACTGGCTTTTCAGGCTGCGTGCCTGATGCGACATATCGCAGGCGATGCCGGCGTCGCGGCACTTCTGGATAAGCGCGAAGGCGTTGGCGCGCTGGGCGTCCTCAACGCAGGCCACGAACAGCTTGCAGCTGGAGGGTGCCTTGAACTGCACGCCCGCGGCTTCCAAGGCAATGGCGCAGCGTTCGAAGCCCAAGGCGAAGCCGAAGCCCGGGGTGGGGCGGCCGCCTACTTCCTCGCACAGCTTGTCGTAGCGTCCGCCGCCGCCGATGGCGTTCTGGGCGGAGTTGCTGTCAAGTGCCTGCACCTCGAAGACGGTGCGCGTGTAGTAATCAAGGCCGCGGACAAGCTTGTGGTCCTCGGTGTAGTTGATTCCTGCGGCGTCAAGGTAGCTTTTCACGGTGGCGTGATGTTCCTTGCAATCGTCGCACAGGTAGTCGGTGATCTTGGGAGCCGCGTCCATGACGTGCTTGCAGCCCTCTTCCTTGCAGTCGAAGGCGCGTAACGGGTTGATGTTGGCGCGCTCCTTGCAGGTTTCGCACATCTCGGATTCGTGCTGCGCCATGTATTCGCGAACGGCCTCGCGGTACTTGGGGCGGCAGTTCGCGCAGCCCATGGAGTTGATCAGCAGCTCCATGGATTCGCTGGGGATGCCGATGGCTTCGTAGAAGCGCATGAGCATGATGATTCCCTCGGCATCGATGGATGGCTCGTCGGCGCCCAGGCACTCGATGCCCACCTGGTTGAACTGGCGGTAGCGGCCCTTCTGCGGACGCTCGGCGCGGAACATAGGGCCTGCGTACATCAGCTTGACCGGTGCGGAGCCTTGGGGAACCAGGTCGTGCTGGACGACGGCGCGGACGACGCCGGCCGTTCCCTCGGGACGCATGGACAGCTTGGACTTCTCTTTGATATGGCCGCCGCCAAGCAGCGTTTCAAGGTTCTTGCCCGAGATGGCGGTGAACATCTCCTTCGAGACGACGTCGGTTGCCTCGCCGATGCCGCGCACGAAGAGCGTGGTTTGCTCGATGATCGGCGTGACGATGGGCTGGTAGCCGTAGGCGCCGAAGACGCGGCGCGCCGTTTCTTGGAAGTGGTTCCAGAACGCTGCCTCTTCGGGCAGCATGTCCTTGGTTCCCTCGGGAAGTTGAATTGCCATATGGAATACCTCGTGATCGATGGATCGTGGTCGTGATTTTGATCTGCTTGACCTTGGCTTTCGCCGTTGCGCGGGTGCGCGTGCGGGCTAGGCGGCGTCTTGCCGATCGCGATCACGATAGAAACCGTTTCATTCTAAAGCAAAACCCGCAGACGTGCGGCGATCTGGCGCGATGGGAAGAGAAATCGCACAGGGGCGTCGACCCGCGGCTGGGCGCCCATCCCGGCACCCCCGCACAGATGGCCGCTAGGTGCGGCGCCTGTTGTCAGATGACCGCCGGCTGCTCTGGCTGCCGCTAGGTTCGGCGTCCGCGCAGACCCCGGCGTCCGCGCACAGATTTTCCCGTTTTGCGCGATTCCGTTGCAAGTTCCCGGTCGCCATGATTGAACGCGTGCTTCCCCGAACTGGTGTTTCTTCGGAAGGGGTTCAGTCGTTTGGCGAGGAGCTGCCAGCAAATGTCTTAAGGTGCCTGATAATCGCGCAAAACCGTCGGATTTGTGCAACGCAGACGGATAATGTGGCGCGGTCTAGCGAGGCGGTGAGCTGGGCGACGTGAAAGCGCCGGAGCGTTGCCGTTTTTAGACCGGGAATGTATCACGTTTTTCGGCGCGGTATTCGTATTTCGAGAGAGGTTCGCGTCGTAAAGATAGACCCCGTTCTTGGAAGACATCGGATGGTGCCCTCGGCAAACCTTAAGACCACGTTCGAAACCGCTATACTCCTTCTGGGGTATAGCGGTTTCTTCATTTGAAAGGACGTTGGATGACCGAGTACCGAACCGTTGTGGTTAGAGGCGCGAAGACCGTTGCGGAAGAGCGTCGTGAGAAAGCGGTTCTTGTTGGCGTGGACCGCCCTGGCTTGCGCTGGCCTGTTGAGTCGTCCCTTGCCGAGCTTGAGCGTTTGGCAGACACGGCGGGTGCCGACACGGTTGGGGTAGTTACCCAGAAACTGGATACCTTGAACCCCCGGACGTTCGTCGGAAGCGGCAAGGTTGATCAGATCGCCGAGCTTTGTCGTTCGACCGAAGCCGACCTGATCATTTTCGACGACGAGCTTACCCCGTCCCAGCAGTCCAACCTAGAGAAATCGGTTGATCGCAACCTGAAGGTGATCGACCGCACCGCGTTGATCTTGGACATCTTCGCTTTGCATGCCACCAGTAAAGAGGGTCGGTTGCAGGTTCGCTTGGCTCAGAATCAGTATCTGCTTCCCAGGTTGCGCGGCATGTGGGCGCATTTGGCGTCGAACCGCATGGGCGGCGGCGTTGGCAGCCGTTTCGGCGAGGGTGAGAGCCAGCTTGAGATCGACCGTCGTTTGGTGCGCAAGCGAATCACCACTATCAAGCGTGAACTGGCGCATCTTTCCGAAGTGCGCGCGCTGCAGCGCGAAAGCCGTTACGAAAGCGGCATGTTCAAGGTGGCGCTTGCCGGTTATACCAATGCAGGTAAATCTAGCTTGCTGAACAGGCTGACCGATGCCGGCGTGCTTGCTTACGACAAGCTGTTCGCAACGCTTGATTCGACCACGCGCAAGTTCGAGTTGCCCGAGGGGCGCGAGATCACGCTAACCGACACGGTCGGTTTTATTAAGAAGCTTCCCACGACGCTGGTTGAGGCGTTCAAGTCGACGCTGGACGAGATCACCGGGGCCGATTTGATCCTGCATGTGGTGGATGCGTCTTCTGATGAGTTCGAAGATCAGATCGTTGCCGTTAACGAGGTGCTTGAACAGATCGGCGCCCACTCGCTTCCGCAGATCCTGGTGTTCAACAAGTGCGATTTGCTTTCCGATGAGCGCCAAGCGCAGCTGCGTTTCGAGTACGGCGCCTTAACGGTTTCTGCCAACACGGGAAAGGGGATCGACGAGCTGATCGAGCGCATCGCGCAGATGGCGGCCGCGCAAGACGAGCAAGTCGATGTCCTGATTCCATATCAGCGTGGTGACTTGGTTTCGAAGGCTCATGAGCGCTGTCTTATTGTGAGCGAAGAGCATAGGGAAGACGGCACGCGTATCTCGATGATGGTTCCTCATGCGTTCGCAAGCGACTTCGAGGCGTTTCGGGCTGAGTAGCGATGAGGGAGCGCCCTGCGTTTCGGGCGCGGCCCTTGTCGTTTCGACGCAGCATTAAGCGTTAAGCGGCAGCTTCGCTGTGGTCGGTTTTCACCACGAAACCGAAGTAGATGATGTGCGCAACCCATACAACGGCAAGGGCGACCCTGCCTACGGGGACGTTGCTCATCAGAACGAAGCCGATGGCCAGAAGAAGCGTAACCGGCGCGAGGATAGTCAGTTTCGCTTTCAGGGTCATTGATTTTTTGGCGACGTACCCTTCCAATACATTCTTATAAAGCTTCGTGCCCTTGAACCATTGGTTCAGGCGTTCGGAGCTGCGCGCAAAGCAGAAAGCCGCAACTAAAACGAATGGCGTGGTGGGCAGAAACGGAAGGACGACTCCAACCATGGCAAGGGTGAAGAACAGGAAGCCGCCTGCCGCCCAAAGGATGTGGCGAAGCTGGGAATTCCCCGAATGCTGCGTGCCATGCGCCTGGTGCAAAATGTTTGCGCGCTGCAAGGAGGCTTCATCCATCTGGTTGAATGCGTCTTGGTCGATCGTCGCTGCCTGCTCGTTCATCGGTGCGCCCCCTAACGTTATCCATAGCTAACAAACTAAGGTCAGTCTAACAAACAGATTCACCAAAGGCAACTTCTTGGCGTGATAAATGCACAGGTGCAGGTTTGACGAGACGGCGGGGCCACGTGCGTGGTACTCTTCGCTTTGATTCTTAAGCAAGCGACAGAAGGAGCCCTTATGCAGCTGGAAACCCTTGGCTTCAATGCCCCCGGAACCGCCGACGTCGAGCAAGCTCGCGCGACTCTTCTTTCTACCGAAGGTGCAACCTGCGTGGCTGTTCGCAATGGCGAAATGGTAATCAGCTGCGAGCGTGGTGTGAAGCCATTGCTCCAATGGATTTCCGAGGGGCGCAGTTTTGAGGGTTGGTCTGTTGCCGATAAGGTTGTGGGCAAGGCGCCGGCGCTTTTGTATGTCCAGCTAAAGCCAGCTGCCATTTTCGCAACGGCGATGAGCGGCGATGCGCGAGACGTTCTGCTTTCGCATGGGATCGCCTGCTCCTGCGACGATTTGGTCCCCTACATCGTCAACCGTAAGGGGGATGGGCAGTGTCCCATGGATGCCTCTGTCGTTGGCATTTCCGACCCGCTTGAAGGCGAGCGGGCTATTCGTGAAACTGTTCGCCGTATGGCTGCTTCACGCGGATAGCGAGGCGGTACGCTGCGGTGGGAGGCCGCGTCGCGTGACGAAAAGTGAACAGGGGCCCTTTGATGTTCACATGCCCCGACTTCAAGATAGGCAATGTCAAAAGCGACCGTTTGATGATGCCGGTATTTTTGAAATATGTAGGTTCAGCCTGATAACCCAACGGATTCATGCTGAGCAATATCATTAGTGAAACGAAATCGTCAGTAGGGGGAACGATATGTTCAAAGTTTCGAAGCGCACGCTTCTTTTTGTGGCCGGTTTGGTTTGGCTTGCTGCCGGCGTAAACATCGCCCGTCTTGGTTTTTTGTCGGTTGGTCAGGTTGATCCCGTTTTCATCTGGGCCATTGTCATCGGCGCCATCGTTGTGTTCACACTGTTCCACATGAACATCTTCTCGAAGATGGTGGGCAAGCACTCTAATCGCATTGCCAATTATGAGGCTGAGAAAATCGCAATCTGGCGTTTCTTCGACAAGTCTGGCTACATCATGATGGCCATCATGATGACTGGCGGTATCTCGCTTCGCGCGTTCGGCCTGGTTCCCGCATGGTTCGTTGCTTTCTTCTACACGGGCTTGGGCATCGCGCTAGCTCTTTCGGGCGTCAGCTTCTTGATTCGCTTTGTCCGTCGTGGCAACCGTCCGGCTCCCTGCCCGCTGAATTTCCGCGCTTTTTCGCGTGAGCGGCAGTAAGGTTTCGCGCCTCGCGTTCGCGTTGGCGCTTTCGTCTTTCTGCGGCTTCTGCTTCCATTTCTTTTGCGATCTCGTCCATTTTCGCCTCGACGCCGCTTTGAATGCCGAAAAGCGTTCGTCCGCTCGAGAAGCGTGCCGGCTCGTCGCCGCGGATTTGCGCGCCGAGCTGGTCTTGGATGCGTTTCCATTTGCGGTCGAAATCGTCCATCGTTGCCTTTGCCGTCGGTTTCGTTTCTGCTTATGATAGCGCGATCGGTTGTCGCGTATGGGGTTTATTCGTCGTGGCTTTATGAGAGACGGGGTTGCACGTTGGCACCGATATACTATAATTCGTTGTCATCATGAGCATCTTGCATGGGGCAAGGCGGCGCCAAGTTCCGAACCTGGTCAGGTCCGGAAGGAAGCAGCCATAAGGGACCGCTGACGAGCGCCCTGTCCCATACAAGATGCTTTTTATTTTGCGCCGGCCGCTTTCGCGGTTTGCTTCAAGGCGCGAATTGCCGATGACAACGCAGGTGAATCACCCTCTGCTCACGTGAAAGGGCCTTGCGTTTCATGGGTATCGTAGATTTCTTCGTCAAGCTTTTGTCCGACCCCCGCTCGTTCATTGCGGGATGGATCATCTCGTTGGGCGCCGTGTGGGTGTACACCCCGCTGTTCCTGATCGTGTTCGTCGAGACCGGCTTGGTGTTCTTCCCGTTTCTGCCGGGCGACTCGCTGCTGTTCGCGGCGGGCGTGTTCTCGGCCGACGGCGGCGGCCTGCACCTGTGGGCAACCCTTCTGGTGTTTTATATGGCGGCCATTTTGGGCAACACGTCCAATTACTGGATCGCACGTTTCTTCGGCAAGCGCATCATCGACTCGGGCAAGGTCGGCGCGCTTACGCCCGAGCGCATGCAGAAGCTCGACGAGTTTTTCGAGCGCTTCGGCGGCCTTACCATCGTCATTACACGTTTCATGCCGTTCTTCCGCACGTTCGCTCCGTTCATTGCGGGCACGGGCCACATGAATTTCGCCAAGTTCACGCTGTTCAACTGCATTGGCGGCATTTCGTGGGTCAGCCTGTTCGTGCTGGTCGGTTATTTCTTCGGCGGCGTTCCGTTCGTTCAGCAGCATTTCGAGATCATTGTTTTGGGCATCGTCGGCGTGTCGGTTCTGCCTGCCATCATCGGTGCCGTCAAGGCTGCGCTTGGCAGCAGGAAGAAATAAGTCAGGGGATGCAAGATCATGGCCGAGGCACTTTATAGAAAATATCGTCCGCAGATCTTCGAGGACGTGGTGGGGCAAGAGCCCATCGAGCGCACGCTGAAAAACGCCATCGCTCAGGACAAGGTCAGCCACGCGTATCTGCTGTGCGGTCCGCGCGGTACGGGCAAAACCACCACGGCGCGCCTGATCGCGAAGGCGCTTCTGTGCGAGAAGGGCCCGACGCCCAGCCCCGACGGCACGTGCGAGGATTGCCAGATGATCGCTGCTGGCACGCATCCCGACGTGTACGAGTTGGATGCGGCAAGCCGCACCGGCGTCGAGAACGTGCGCGAGGAGATCATCAACCGCGTTCAGTTCGCGCCCACGCGCGGCAAGTTCAAGGTTTACGTCATCGACGAGGTCCACATGCTGTCCACGCCGGCGTTCAACGCGCTGCTGAAGACGCTTGAGGAACCGCCGAGCCACGTGGTCTTCGTTCTGTGCACCACCGATCCGCAGAAGGTTCCTGAAACCATTCTCTCGCGTTGCCAACGCTTCGACTTCCGCCCGATTTCGCCCGAGGCCATGGTTTCGCGTTTGGGCGCCATCTGCGTTTCCGAAGATGTCGAATTCGAAGGTGAGGCGCTTGATCTTATCGCGCACCGCGCTGAAGGCGGCATGCGCAACGCGCTCACTTCGCTTGAGCAAATCATCGCGTTTGAGGACGGCAAGGTCACGCTTGCCGGCGCCGAGCGTATTTTGGGCACCATCGATTCGAACGACATGGCCGAGATCATCAACGCCATTGGCAAACGCGACGTGGCGGCATGTTTCCGTTGGGTTGCCACGTGCGTCGAGTCGGGTACCGACCTTTCGCAGTACGCGCGCGACATCGCCGAGCATGTGCGCAACATGTACATCATGACCATGGCGGGTGACGACATCGAGCTTGACGTGTCCGAAACCATGCGTCGCGAGCTGGCCGAAGAGCGCCAGATGTTCGGCGAGGACCGCCTGTCGCGCATGCTGTGCGTTATGGGCGACCTGCTTGCCGAGCTGAAAACGTCCACCAACCGTCGTCTTTCGTTCGAGATCGCGCTGACCAGGCTTGTTCGCCCCGATTCCGATTTGACCATCGCCGCTTTGGCTGAACGCGTTGAGGCGCTTGAAAGCGGTCATTCCGCTGTGGCGGCCCCTATGCCCATGGGCGGGGTTTCGCAGGTTACGGCTGTTCCCGTTGCGGCTCCTGCGGCAGCGCCTGCAGCTGCCATGGCTCCGGTTCGACAGGCACCGGCTGCGCCCGCCATGGAGCAGCCGTTGTCCGACGCGCAGATCAAGCTCCAAGAGCTTCAGCGCGAACGAATCTATCGCAAGGAAGAGGCCAGACAGGCCGAGTGGTGCGGCGGTCAGCAGGGTGGCGCGCCTGGGTCGCGTGCCCCGCAGGCGCCCGCTTCTGCTTCGGCACCGCAGATGCAGGGTGCACCTCGTGCGGCTCAGCAGGCTGCGGCTGCGCCTCGTGTTCCGCAGGCTCCGGTTGCTGCATCCTCACAGCGTCAGGCACCGGTTGCCCCGCGCCCGCAGGCTCAGGCCCCCGCACAGGTCGCTGCCGCTCAGGCGCAGCAGGTTGTTTCGGGGTCTGTCGAGCGCGTTTCCGATAGGCTCGCACAGGCCTTGCTGAACCCCGCTATGCTTCAACGTGTTTGGCAGGCTGCCCTTGCTGCGGTCAAGAAACAGAAGACGGCGTATGGCGTGCTGTTCATGAATACGCGCGCCACCTTCGATTCGCAGCGCGGGCGTGTTGTCATCGAGTTCCCACGCGAGAACGCGTTCGCGTTCAAGTCGGTTCAGCGCCCCGAGGTTCGAGACGCCATCGGCCATGCGCTTTCGCAGGCGGCGGGGGAGCCCGTTGCGTTCGAACTGGCTCAGACGGGTGGATCGGCTGGCGGCCGCCCGGCAGCTCCTGTTGCTCAGGCTCAGAGACCTGCACCCATACCAGCGCCGTCATCTGCCCCCAGGCCTGTGCCAGCGCCGTCGCCTGTTCCCGCGGCGCAGCCCCAGCAGGCCCCGATGCGCGGTGCCGCGCCTGCGCCCAGGCCTGCGGCTCGGTCTTTTACCAAGCCGGCGCCTACGCCCGCGATGCAGCAGCCTCGTCCGCAGGCAGCGCCGCCGGTGTTCGAGGACGATGTCGTTCCGTACGGAGACGACGCTGCGTTCGATGCGGGCTACGACGACCCGGGTTCCTTCGAGCCGGCTTCCTATGCGCAAGCCCCGCGCACGCCCGAGCCTGCTGCCGCGCCTGCTCAGATTCAGGCTCCTGCGTCTTCAGGCATGGAAGAACCCGACGACCTTCAAGCGATGCTTCAGGCTGGGTTCGGTGACGGCGTTGTTTTCGAGGAGCTGAAATAGCCCCTTCCCAGCGTTGACTGAAACGCTCAGAATGTTCAGATCGTTAAAGGCGCACCTGCGCCGGCAAAGGAGATTCACATGGATATGCGTAAGATGATGAAGCAGGCTCAGAAGATGCAGCTCGAGCTTGCCCGCGCTCAGGAGGAAATCAAGGACTTCACCTACAGCGCAACCGCTGGTGGCGGCATGGTTTCCGTTACCGCCAAGGGCGACAACACCATCGAGAGCGTTGTCATCAACCCCGAGGCAGTCGACCCCGAAGACGTCGAGATGCTGCAGGACATGGTCCTTGCCGCCGTCAACGACGCCCTTGCGGGTGTTTCCGAGCAGAGCGAGGCTCGCATGAGCAACGTCACTGCCGGCATGAAGGGCATGAACATCCCGGGTTTGATGTAGGTCGTTCATGTACGCTGCGCCTGCGTTGCAAAAATTACTCGACGAGCTGGAACGGCTTCCGGGCATCGGTCCGAAGTCGGCTCAGCGCATCGCCTATTGGATGCTCAACACCGACAAGGCAACGGTCCTTCGTTTGGCCGAGGCCATCGTCGAGGTGAAAGAGAGCGTGCATTTCTGTTCGCGCTGTTTCAACTACGCCGAGGACGACCTGTGCGAGATCTGCCAGTCGTCGAAGCGCGATGCGGGCGCCATTTGCGTGGTAAGCGAGCCGCGCGACATCCCGCCCATCGAGCGTACCGGCGCCTTTAACGGCGTCTATCACGTGTTGGGCGGTGAGCTGTCGCCCATCGATGGGGTGGGTCCCGAAGACCTTCATATCGCCGAGCTGCTGAAGCGTTTGAGCGACCCGTCGGTCCACGAGGTCATTCTGGCCACGAACCCCAATGTCGAGGGAGAAACCACGGCTTCTTATCTGGCTCGTTTGATCAAGCCGCTTGGCGTGAAGGTTTCTCGCTTGGCCAGCGGTCTTCCCGTTGGCGGCGACCTCGAGTTCGCCGATGAGGTAACGCTCGGCCGCGCCATCGAGGCGCGCCGCGAGGTCTGATTTTGAAAATCAGGCTTCGCCATTGCGTCGCGAAGGCCTTTCTTGAAGCCGTTTCCCATTCATGGAACCGATTTCCCGCATCTGATCTTTTGCGATTGGCGGGGGAACTGTTTCGTTTTTTTTGTCTTTCGCATATCCTTCAGCTTGCGTGAAACCGTCGTCTGACGGTGTGCGTTTGGTGCAGAAGAAATGGCGAAATGCCTTCATTCGCGATGAAATAGCGGCGTATCTTCGCCAGTTTCCGCTTGGCGATGCTGTCCGCCTTTGAAGTAGCTATAATCACCTTCGGCGCAAAACGCGTCGAGTGGAGGATGCGAGTTGGCTCGCGTCCAGGAAAGAACAGGGAAGCTGTGATCAATCAGTTCATATCGCAGATGTCGTTCGTGGACGTCTTCAATCTGTGCGTGCTCCTGGTTTTCACGATTTGCTACACCTACCAGCTGTTCTACGTGGTTGAGGTTCTTGTTCATCATCCAGAGCCCATCACCGCGAAGAAGAACCATCGCTTTGCCGTTATCATCGCCGCACGCAACGAGAGCGCGGTTATCGCCAATCTCATTCATTCCATCAAAGTTCAGAACTACCCGCAGGAACTGATCGACGTGTTCGTGGTTGCCGACAACTGCACCGACAACACGGCGCAGGTTGCCGCTGCCGAAGGCGCCACGGTTTTCGAGCGCTTCAACACCGAGCAAGTTGGCAAGGGCTACGCGCTTGACCATGCGTTCCAAATCATCCACAAGGACTATGCGGACCGCGGGTACGAGGCGTACTTCGTGTTCGATGCCGACAATGTCCTTGATGTGAATTACTTCCGTGAGATGAACAAGACCTTCGACAACGGCGCGAAGGCCTCCACTAGCTATCGCAATTCCAAGAACTACGATTCCAACTGGATCTCCGCCGGTTACGCCGTGTGGTTCCTGCGTGAGGCCAAATTCCTCAGCCAGGCCCGTTTGAACCTTCATACCAGCTGCGCCATTTCGGGTACCGGCTTCTTCATCGCTGCCGACATCATCGACGAGGCCGGCGGTTGGAAGTGGCATCTTCTTACCGAGGACATCGAGTTCTCGGCTTGCAGCATCCTTAAGGGCATCCGTATTGCGTACTGCCCGACGGCCATCCTGTACGACGAGCAGCCCACCACGTTCCGTGATTCGTGGAACCAGCGCGAGCGCTGGGCAAAGGGCTTCTACCAGGTGTTCTGGCATTATGGCGCGGGCCTTGTGAAGGGTATTTTCACCAATGCCAAGGGTTATCGCTTCGCATGCTACGACATGCTGATGACCATCGCGCCCGGCATGCTGCTTACCATCATCGCCATTCTGTTCAACTCCATCATCTTGGTGCTTGGCGCTACCGGCGTCATGTCAACCGGTACCATGGTTGCCTCGTCTGTTTCGTCAATTGTCTTCTGCCTGGCCAACTACATGATGTTCATGTTCGTGTTGGGTGCCATCACGACGTTCGTCGAGTGGGATTCCATCCACTCCACGACGGGCAAGAAGATTCGCTACATGTTCACGTTCCCGCTGTTCATGATCACGTACGTGCCTATTGCCCTGGTCGCGTTGTTCCATAAGACGCAGTGGAAGCCCATTCGCCATTCCATCGATGTCGGTGTTGAGGAGATCACTGAGCGTTCGAACAATCAGTAAAGGCCGGCGTGCGCATGGGTGTTGTCCGTCGCCAGCCCATCGATACGCACGGGCGAACCTTCGCATCCGTTAATAGACGCGGGCGAAACTTGCGCAGCGTACTTCTTCAAATCTGGCTTCAACCAGCGCATCGGTTGCGCTGCAAAGCGTTGCTCCCGTCGTGAACACGTCATCCACCAACAATAGTTTCGGCGCAAGCAGAAGCGTTTCACGTGCGCATGGCTTCGCGCGGAAGCTTCCGGCAAGGTTTCGGCTGCGCTCCTTGCGCGAGAGCTCGCGTTGATCCTTCGTGCTGGGGTTTTCCAGGGTATGCAGAAGCGGGCGTCCCAGTTGCTTCGCAAGATGCTCGGCCAGAAGCAGTCCGTGGTCGAAGTCGCGCCGTCTTATCGCTTCGATCGAGGCGGGGACGAACGTGACGGCATCGATGGGCCATTCGGGCGGAATCATGCGCGCGATGATGCGTGCCATGTCTGCTGCGAGCCTTCGTTCTCCCTGGTCTTTGTAGGTTCGAACGATTCTGCCGCTTTCGTCGTTGAATTCGGTAGCGCTTACGCAGCCAACGAAAGGCAGGCTGTCTCGCGCCATGCGTTTCAGTGCGACAGGGTTGCATTCGGTGCAAACGGTCCTTCCGAAGGGCGCGCCGCAGCGTGGGCAGGCTTGCCAGGCGTCGATGAAATGCAGGCTTGATTCGCATTGCGGGCACAGCACGCTTCCCGGGCGATCGCAAAGGGCGCAGCGTGTGGGCCACAAAACTTCGGCAGCGCACTCGGCTACTTGATGCACGATCTCTTTCGCGATGCGCGCCCCTTGAAGGCGCAGGCTTCTATTGGCCAGATCTGCGGCATTAAAGCCGCCGTCGGGTAATGGACTCGTCGTTTGCTTGAGCGCTTCAAGTTTGTTGTGTTCGCCGTTCATGCCCTCATGCTAGAAGGATGATCTTTCCGTAGCCAACCAACGCTCCAACACAATCAAACACCCGTCCGACACCGACGCAACGAAATGCACGGATTTCTGGAAGGAGTGCTGGTGGGAAGTGTTTTGCTCGGTTCATCTGCTAAACTAGAAAGGCTTCTTTCGAGTCTGTAGTTGCGAGGTGCGCTTGCGTGCCTTCAGTCCATGGCAGACGCGGTCGAAAGGATCCACGTAAACCATGCGTTTTGGCGTATGGCGAGCACGGCGCGTTCTAGGAGTAAGTCGCATCGCCCGACTAACTTATTTTCGTGACAAGGGTCGCGACGGGCGAGAGGGTGAAGTGAGAGCTCAGCCCCTATGCGCGGGTGTGGGGTCGAAAACTAGGTCAGTCGAAAGAGGCATTGATAATGATCGGCGCGCAAGGCCGATCGGAACATGGAGGATCTAACAGATGAAACGCTGGAAAGCCCTAGCACTAACCTGCATTGCGGCACTGTGCTGCTCTGCTGTGTTGGCGGGTTGCTCTTCTCAGGCATACACGCCTACCCCTAAGAATCAGATCATTTCCAATTCGGCGCTTAGCTCGGCTGGTACGCTGCGCGTCGGCGTGAACGCTTCGGCTGCCCCCTTGGCGGGCCAGACGTCCTCGTCGTCCGAGATCGTCGGCATCGACGTCGATGTAGCTGCCGCCATCGCTGACGAGCTTGGCCTTAAGCTTGAGGTCGTCGATGTGGGAAGCGACCCCGAAGGTGCTCTTTCCAGCAAGCGCGCTGATATCGTTTTGGGCATCGACTCTTCTACCACCGACTCCAGCTATTGGCGTTCGTCGGCGTACCTGCAGTCAGGCGTTGCCCTGTTCGCCACTTCTTCGAATACCACGGTTCCGAAGGTCGACGGCAATCCTTCCATTGCCGCTCAAACTTCTTCCAAAAGCTCGTGGCGCGTTACCAACCTGTTCGGCGACAAGTCCCTCAATGCTCAAGCCGACCTGAAGAGCGCGTTTACAGCGCTGTCTAACAAGAACGTCGAGTACGTTGCCTCCGATGCGGTTATCGGCACGTACGTTGCCCATACCAACGGCGTCGATGCCAAGATCATCGCCCTGCTTCAGGATGCATCCGGTTACTGCGTGGGCGTTTCCACCAACAACACCGAGCTTCAGACGGCTGTTTCCGATTCCTTGAACAAGATCGTCAAGGGCGGCGAGATGAGCATCATCGAGGCCAAGTGGTTGGGCTCCTCGCTTGATCTTTCTAAGACCACGGTGGTGAAGGCTGCTGCCGGTACCAAGACCTCGGCTCTGAAGGACGACGAGTCCAAGACCGACAAATCTTCTGATGAGGGGAAGTCGGCAGAGGGCGCCGACACCAAGGCTGCTGCCACCGAGTAGCTTATTGTTCGAGCAAAATGAAGAAGGCGTCGCTTTCAAGCGGCGCCTTCTTTGCGTTGAGGGCAGATTGGGTCCGATGGGGAAGTCCGGCTTCATACGTTAGGGCGGACTGCGCGTGATCCTTTGCGTTTGATGCGCTTGACGAGGCGCGGCCCCGGCGCGTGGCTACGGTGCGGGCGTTTCGTGCTTTTGCGAAGCGCTCCGCGCTTTTATGCCGGGTTCTCGTGGATCATGATGTGCTTCACCGTGGGGAAATTCTTCTCGACGGCGTTATGGGTTGCTTCGGCGATAGCATGCGCTTTGAAGAGCGTCTGGTTGCCGTCTACCGCGATGTCGACATCGACGTAGATCTTGTTGCCGAACTGGCGCGTGTGCAGCTTGTCGATGCAGATGACGCCCTCTTGTTCTTCGATGCAGGCGCGGATTTGGTTCTCGATGCTTTTCTCGCAGGGCGTGTCGGTGACCTTGTTGATGGCGCTGGAGACAACGTCGTAGGCTACTTTCAAAATGACAATGCAGATGACGATAGAGGCTATGGGATCGCAGATGGGCACGCCCAGCATCGATCCACCAATGCCAAGCAGAGCGCCGATCGATGACAAGGCGTCCGAGCGATGATGCCATGCGTCGGCCATGAACGCATCGGAGTCAAGCACGCGTGCCCAATGGCGCGTCCACCAAAACATCGCCTCCTTCAAGGCAATGCTGACCGCCGCTGCCGAAAGGGCAAGAAGCGTGGGCGATGGTGCGGTAAGGAATGCGCCTGTCGAGATGGACTGGATGCTTGCTAAGCCGATGCCAGCGCCGGTGACGGCAAGGATAAGGCCGAGCGCCAGGGAGGCGATGCTCTCGAAGCGCTCGTGACCGTAGGGATGCGAAGCGTCGGCCGCACGTTTCGAGAGCTTGACGCCAACGAACGCAATGGCGGTGGCCAGCACGTCGGAAAGGGAATGGACGGCATCCGAGACCATTGCCGCAGAGTTGCCGAAGATGCCGGCGAACAGCTTGAATGCTGACAAGGCGACGTTTCCGCTCACGCCGACAATGGCAAGTTTCGCGGCGATCCGCTCGGTTTCCTTCTCGGATAAACTGTCGCTGACGTCGGGATTGTTCTTCTTCGAGCTGTGAGTTTTAACGGCGTTTGCGCCCGATGAGAAATATCCGCTAGATGCCATGATCAAACCCTCTTCGAAGTCGTGGTTGTCGTTACAGCCTTTGCCAATCGCGCCGATTCACGAATCGCATTCGAAGCCGCCGTATGAAATCGGGCAACAAAAAACGCGCTTGCGGAACCGGCAACTGTCCCACAAGCGCGTGTGCACTTGCTGTCTGCTTATCGCAGACCCGACTCCATGGCTAATGCCACGGTCTGATCAGATTGCGCTGTTGAGCTCGCGTCCGTCGGGCAAAGCCGACCGCAACGCAATGCAGTGCAAAGAGCGATTCGCATGGTACTCGCATATCCTAAGTATGTCATCAGTAACATGAAGGTGATGTGAATGCCCTTTTCAGCGCGCTCACTTGTGTTGCTAGACGATTAACCAAGCAGGTCGATTGCTTCAAACGGTGTTTTAGCCGACTCGATGATCTCCTTGTTGCCGAACACGCAGACGAGCTTCTTGTCGGCCGTTGCTTGAACGGCGTCGGCAAGCCCCCTGATGGTGCCGACGCTGGCCTCGATGATCTGGCTGCGGGTAAGAGCACGCTGGTCGGTGGGGATGCCTGCGAAGTACTGGCCGGCCTGGCGACGGGCGAGCTCGCGTGCCTTCTTCGGGGTGTCGAAGCCGGCAGTCGAGCTGACGACGAAGCCGTCCATCTCGGTTTTCGAGGGGTTGAACGCGCGAAGATACGCAGCAGATTGTTCGAATCGCTCGATAGTTTCGTCGATATGAGGGTCGCGATACGAATAGAAGCGCATGTTGCCCGAGTACGTGGCACCGAATCCCACGCCGTAAGCGCCGCCCTTGACGCGCACTTCGTTCCACAGGAAATCGTAGGTGAGCGCGCGGGAGGCGACGGCCCAAGCTCCGGTGTAAGGTTGGTTTAGAAGGCGACGATCGTAACCGACCGACGAGTACGTGACGTCGGAGGGCACGATGAAGGCCTCGTTACGTGCGACAGGGGCCGGAACGACAAGTTTCTTCTGCGTGCCATCTGCTGGGAAGGCGCCGGCGCAACAGCGCGAATCTTCTGCCCAAAACGATGCGATTGCCTCGTCGGAGCCGGTAAGGCTGATCACGCAAGCGTCGTCGGCGAACAGACGTGCGGCAAGACCCGAAAGGATAGCCGGGAGGTCCTTAGACTTCTCTTCCCAGTTTTCAAGAAGATCCTTGGCAAAGCGGTAGAAATCGACGTTGGAGAGCTGTTCGAGGATCAGACCCGCACGGCTGTAGTACGACCTGACGCGCGCCATTGCCCTGCTGTGGCCGGCACCCGCGAAGCTCTGCTCGAGATAGATAACGTTTTGCGCCACCAGATCGCGGATCTTGGCCGTGTCCGTGAAGTCGGTTTCGTGCATGATCTCGCGCGGAAGGGTTGCAAGCCAGGCTGCGTTCGATTCGAGAGCGCTCGACGATACGACGAACTTCAGGTCGGTGACCGCAGGGTCGTCGGCGCGCTCGTACAGGTCGGTGAAGAACGAGAGATTGCCAAGCTTCCCCTGAACAAGCGTGTCGATCTCGGCTGCGTTGTGACGTGCGGTGCCCAGTTTTCCCAGAACAAGCGCAAGGAGGCTGACGTAGGGGAGCTCTTCGAAGCTCACGCGCGTGGCGTCGAAGTAACGGTAGGCATAGGCGATGCCGTGGGTTTGGATATGGTGGCGCAGACAGCGCATCGGCGTGTCGTCAACAACGTCAAGCGGGGTTTCGACGGGGGCATCGTCGATGTCATGCGTGGTAAGGCGGGGAAGGGTTGCCTTGGCTTCGCCGCTGTCGGGCGCCATCTGCATCTCGCGCAAAACGTCCACCTTTTCTACGATGGCTTCGAGGTCGGCTTCAGACATCGAGGCCTGTAGGGTGTCAAGCTGCGTGCGCAGCGCGTTGTCGTCATCGGACTGCATGGGAACGACGGCGACGCTTGCGCGATGGTTGTTTTGCAGGAACAGGCTGCGGGCCAGTTCGTCGAAGTAGGCACCCTCAAGCGCCTCGCGCAGGAAACGGAAGTCGTCCTCGTAGCGAAGGTAAGTGGTGGCCAGGCTGTCGTCGTAAAGCCAGCCGGCCAAGCAGTTCATGGCATGGGCGACGCCGTCGGCAAGGCCGAAGTCATGCTCGCGCATGACGAATTCCTCGTGTGAGATGGCTGCCTCGATAAGGTCCTTGGTCAAGCCGGCGTCAAGAAGCTTCGCGATCTCGCGCTCGATGGTGAGAACAAGATCGGCGGCGGTTTCGTCCTGTTGCTTCTTCAGCTGAATCACGACGAAGGGTTGTTTCATGGCGTCGGCAACGAACGCGCTGACATCCTCGGCGATGCCGGAGTCCAGCATGGCTCGCTTCATCGGGGCCTCGTTGCTTCCGAAAAGGGCATCGAGCAGGATGTCGGTTGCCATGACGCGCGTGCGCTGGCCTGCGTCGCCAATGACGAAGCCCGCGCCAGCAACGGCGTTCTCGGGTGCGGTGCGCATGGTCTTCGTCAGGCCGAGGTTGCAAACGGGTGCCTGCGCTTCGATGACGCGCGGCAAAAGCGGATCGGCGCCTGCTTCGCGGCGCTCTTCCTGGTTGCGAAGCTCCTCTTCGTGCACGGGCGTGAAGTACCGCTCGTCAAGCCATGCAAGGGCACGTTCGATGTCGAGGTCGCCGTAAAGCACGGTGTAGCTGTTGGAAAGCTGGTAGTGGCGACGATGTTCGTCAAGGTAGCCTTCATAGGTGAGCGTGGGGATGCCTTCGGGTGTGCCGCCCGATTCGAATGCGTAGGCGGTGTCGGGGAAAAGCGCCTTTTGCAGCTCGTCGTAAAGCACCGAGGACGAGTCGGACAGCGCGCCTTTCATCTCGTTGAATACGACGCCGTTGTATACCAGCTTCCGCACGGGGTCTCGGCCTTCCTGCGCTTCGGCTTCTTCCAGCTCGTAGTGCCAGCCTTCTTGCTCGAAGACGGCCTTCTTATGGTAGATGGCGGGATGGAAGACCGCGTCAAGGTACACGTCCATCAGGTTGAACAGGTCCTGTTCGTTGGTGGACGCAACGGGGTACATGGTTTTGTCGGAGAAGGTCATGGCGTTCAGGAACGTCTGCATCGAGCTTTTCAGCAGGTCGACGAAGGGCTCCTTCACGGGGAACTTGTCGGAGCCGCACAGCACCGAGTGCTCAAGGATATGGAAGACGCCCGTGTCGTCTTGCGGGGGCGTGCGGAACGCGATGGAGAATGCCTTGTTCGCGTCGTCGTTCGCAAGGTGCATGAGCTTCGCGCCGGAAAGCTCATGCTTCAGGATGAACGCAGTGCCGTTGATTTCGGGAAGGGGTTGGACGTCGGTGACGATGAAGCCGTGCACGCGTTGGTTAAGGGACAGTTCCATGAAATGCCTTTCGGAGATCGTGGGTGATTGCCGAATGTGTCGCGTCGATTATCCCACGATCGCCGTTCATCGCGCGTGAATATTATCTGTGCCGCCTATAAGCCAAATGCTTCTCAACTATAATTTATAGGATCGTTTTCGCAGATAACGGGGGTTCCGTTTTGAGGTTTCGCCTGTTCCTGCGAACATTTGAATCGAAAGGAAGGGGCCGTTGTGGCTGAGGTAAGTGGCTTCAAGCATATTTCCGTCTCGGCGGACTCCGATGATGACGTGGTGATTTGGGCCGGCACGGGCGCCGAGGGCGCTTCCTTGGAAGTGCCCGATAGCGTCCAATTTAACCAAGCCCCTCAGCCCGTACAGGCCCCGGCACCCGTTGAACGTACTGCGCAGCCGGTTGCCAAAAATCAAGGCTATCGTGAGACCACGCTTGACGATTTGAAGTCCGAGCCCATGTCCAAGACTCAGAAGATCATCATCGCGTGCGCCATCGCCGCCGTTGCGGCGGCGGTCGTGTACTACTTCGTGTTCATGCGCTAGGGCGTAGACCTTCGCGCTAAACAACGCGCCAGCATTTCAATTACCGTAAAAGGCAACGAGGAGAGAATCGATGAACGAAAACGAAGAAGAGATCTCCAACGACCGTGAAGACGCTTCTGCCAAGGGGCGTTCGTTCGGCAAGGCAAACGAATATGACAACCCCATCGGCCTGACTCAGGCGTTCGCGCCGATTGGCTTCGCCGACAACGGCGAGGGTGATCCGTGGGATCGTGCTTGGTCGAATGCGCCTCAAGGCGACTCTGATGGGTGGGATCAGATCGTTCCCGACGACGATACCCCTAACGATTGGCGCGAACCCGACGATGGCGAGTTCTCGCAGGAAGACGAAGATGCCCGCCGTCGCGCCCGTCCGCGCAGGGAGCATCACACCATCGTCGAGTACGATGACATCCCCGACGACCAGTACGAGGCCGCTGCCGCCGGTAGTCTTTTCAACGAGGGAGCCGCCGCCGCGCTGGCCGCCGAGAAGGCTGCCCGTGCGGAAGGCGCCGATGCTTACGAGGCCGCCCGTGCCGCCGCTGCAGCAGGTGCGGCAGTCGAGGTCGCCGAACAGCGCGAGCTCGGCGACCATGCTGCCGATTCCGCCGACAGGGCAGCGGGTTACGTTGCCGACGACGGTGACGATTTCCCCGACATGGTCGACTCCATGGAGCCCGCCGCTGCGCCGCCTGTTCTTTTCGACGAGCCCAAGAAAGAGAAGATCAGGGGCAAGGCCGGCCGCGGCAAGCACGCGTCGGGCATGAAGGAGCTTTCGGTTCACGAGCGAAAGTCGCGCAAGGTTCGCAAGACCCTGCTCATCGTCATCGCAGTGTTTGTCGTGCTCATCGCGGCTCTGTGCTATTTCGCCTTCCATTTGTTCACCACCAGTCAGACCGTTGCCGTCCAGCAGATCAGCAAGGCTGCGTCGACGAACAGCACCGATATCCAAAGCGAATCCCCGTCCGACTCAACGACGGCGGTTGCCAAGAAGACCGACGTTCCCGACCTTGCAGCGCTTTTGGGTAAAACTCAGGACGAGGCCGTCACGGCGCTTGCTCATGGCGCCCAGGTGCGCGAATCCCGCGACGTGAACGACGAGGGCAGTCCCATTAAGAAGTCGGTCACGGTTGCTTTGACTGACGAACCTGCCGATACGAAGACGGGCACGCCGACGGTTTACCTCAGCCTGAACGAGGAGGGCAAGATCATCCAGGCTGGTTATTCCACCTCGACGTCCTCCCTTGGCTACGGCGCGTACAGCTTCACCGACATGGTCGAGCAGAACCATGTGGTCGAGCGCACGCTGCAGGAGGCAAACGTCATGGTGAACGAGGGCGCTGCGGTTCTGCCTAAAGACAAAATGGAGTACTCTACCTATGCTTCCGACGGCACCACCCTTACGCGTGAGCGCTATTCCTTCAGCGGCGACGTCGATGTGAACGGCCAGCCTTGCACGTGGTCGAGCGTTCTTTCGTACGACTACTCAAACGCGAACCTCACGGGCAACCTTGCCAACACCGTGCGCGTCATCTATGTCTACGTCTCAACGAAGTAGGACAGATGGGCCGGTATCGCGGTTCGTTTGGAAATTGTGAATGTGAACGACACGCCCGCTTGCCTTTGGCAGCGGGCGTGCTATTATATGTAAGCTGTTTAATCAAGTGAGGCTCATTGAACGAGCTTCCACCTGGTTCGGTGCTTTAAGGCCGATGGGTACGTTGAATATCATGCAGTGTCGCTTTGTGCGATGTCACGCAGATTGATTTCATTCGCCCGTTGCCTTGCAGCGGGTTTTTTGTTGGTGCGCGAAAGCGCAGTGAATTAACAGGAGGTGAGCGCGATAGCAGCTCAGGAGCCCAGGCTCAACGGCGAGATCTCCGTTCGCGAGTGTCGCCTCATCGGCTACGACGGCTCGCAGTTGGGTATCTATCCCACGCAGCAGGCTCGTCGCATCGCCGAGGATCAGGGTCTCGACCTTGTCGAAATCGCCCCGAACGCCCAGCCGCCCGTTTGCCGCATCATGGATTACGGCAAATACAAGTACGATCAGGCTATCAAGGCGAAGCAGGCGCGTAAGAACCAGAGCAAGATCGAAACCAAGGAAATGAAGTTCCGCCCGAAGATCGATGTGGGCGACTACACCACGAAGAAGAAGCACGTCCTGCGCTTCCTCTCCGAGGGCAATAAGGTCAAGATCACGATCATGTTCCGCGGTCGCGAAATGGCCCACCCCGATCAGGGTCTCTCTATTCTCGAGCGACTTGCTGACGACCTGAAGGACGTAGCAGTCATCGAGAGCGCCCCCAAGATGGAGGGTCGCAACATGCACATGCTCATCGCTCCCTTGCCGACGGCGGTGAAGAAGAAGGACGTTAAAGCTGGCAAGAAAAACAAGAAGCAAGAGGCCGATATGGCTGAAGAAGGAAAGGACGAATAATGCCCAAGATGAAGACCCATCGCGGTTTTGCAAAGCGCTTCCGTGTGACCGGTTCCGGTAAGATCATGCGTTCCAAGGCTTACAAGAGCCACATCATGACCAAGAAGAGCCAGAAGCGTAAGCGTAACTTCCGTCACGAGACCGAAGTTGCCCCCGCGGATCGTCGCGTCATCGCTCGTAACCTCGGCCTTCGCTAATCCGGCCGGTATCTGATAAAGGAGATTCAACATGCCTCGTGTAAAGCGCGCAGTTAACGCCCATAAGAAGCGTCGTACCGTCCTCGGCCGTGCAAAGGGCTACTATGGTGCAAAGTCCCGTACCTACACCAAGGCCAAGGAGCAGGTGCAGCATT
>OLNE01000870.1_pt1 | contig 25397 bp, 17 predicted proteins | sample 1672431 | NCBI WGS metagenome assembly OLNE01 (sample SAMEA3136685, study PRJEB25190) | human gut metagenome | reverse complement strand
CCTGGCAAGCCGTGCGTTTGCGGATGATGAGCAGACGGCAAAACTCAACGATATCGTGCATCCGGTGCTTGTCGAACGCCTGGCCGATCGTTTGTTGCCCTATGGCTGCTGCGTGGCAACGCAGCCAAACGTTCCTTTTACCGTGGTCGAGGTTTCTGCCCCTGCATCTTTTTTGGATGCTTTTTCGCTTGCCGATGAGGTGGCGACTGTTTGGGCGCCGCTCGATGTGCGTCGTGGGCGCGCCATCGCGCGCGGTATGGCTCCCGACGATTTTGAACGTCGCGCAGCTCTGCAGCCGAGCGACGAACAGCTTAAAGCATGGTCTTCGATTGTCTTTGACAATGCGGTTGCTGATGGCCGCCTCGAGGCGGCACTTGACGAGTGGCTTGCATGCCATGGTTTTGATCGGGCGGGAGAGGCTGATGACTAAAATCAGAGCTCCTCGTTTGCTTTCGTGGTACCGCGTCGTTCCCTTTTTGTGCATGATGGCCTTTGGCGTCGCTGCGCTCGTCTACGCGGCGGCACCCGCACCTTTGCTTCGCTTGTTCTATCCGCTTTCTCACGAGGAGCAGATTGTCGATTCGGCGACGCGGCACGGGGTCGACCCCTATCTTGTTGCAGCGGTGATCGAGACCGAGTCGGGGTGGGATGAAGATGCAAGGTCCGATCGGGGTGCGGAGGGCCTTATGCAGCTCATGCCCGAGACGGCGAGCGATATGATCAGCCTGGGCCTCGTCGATTCTTCCTATAATGTCTCGAACCTGAGCGACCCGGCTACGAATATCGAGTTTGGCTGCGCCTATCTTTCGTATCTCATTTCCTACTTCAACGGTTCGACCGATAAGGCCATTGCCGCGTACAATGCGGGAATGGGCAATGTGGAGCAGTGGGCCCAAAGGGAGACATCGCTGCAGGATGCGATTACGTTTCCCGAAACTCAGGCCTATCTGGCACGCGTGACCAATGCGCGCGAGCGCTATCAAGACTTGTATCCTCATAGTTTTTAACGATTGATCGAGGTGATGCACGATGACCGCATTCGAGGTCGAACGTGTGGGCGGAGAGCTCAAACGATTCGGAGTCGCGGGTGAGGACGTGCACTTTAAGGTTGTGGCGCCCTACGAGCCTTCGGGCGACCAGCCGCAGGCGATCGAGTCGCTTAGGGCTGGGGTGGAGGCGGGGGACCGCTATCAAGTCCTGCTGGGCGTGACCGGCTCGGGCAAGACGTTTACCATGGCAAAGACCATCGAAGCAGTGGGCAAGCCAACGCTTGTCATGGCGCCCAATAAGACGCTTGCAGCGCAGCTGGCCTCTGAGCTACGCGAGTTTTTCCCCAATAATGCCGTGGTCTACTTCGTCTCGTACTACGACTACTATCAGCCGGAAGCATATGTTCCGCAAAGCGACACGTATATCGAAAAGGACTCTTCCATTAACGAAGAGGTCGAGATGCTGCGCCATCAGGCGACGGCATCGCTTCTTTCGCGCCGCGATGTGATTGTGGTCGCGAGCGTCTCGTGCATCTATGGTATCGGCAGCCCGGAGGATTACGCGGGCTTGGCTCCCAATGTGGACAAGAAGGTGCCCCTTGAGCGCGATGATTTTATCCACGCGCTGATTGATATCCAATACGATCGCAATGACTACGACCTTGCACGCGGTACGTTTCGCGTGCGTGGCGATGTGGTTGATGTCTATCCTCCGTATGCGGAGCACCCCTTGCGCTTTGAGTTCTTTGGTGACGAGGTGGAGCTCATTGCCGAGATCGATGAGGTCACAGGCGAACTGTTGCGTGAGTACGACGCCATCCCTGTGTGGCCCGCCTCGCACTACGTGACCGAGAAACCCAAGGTGACGGCGGCTCTCAAGACCATCGAGGAGGAGTGCGAGCAGCGCGTGGCCGAGCTCAAGGCCGAGGACAAGCTGCTCGAGGCGCAGCGCTTGCAGCAACGAACCGATTACGACCTTGAGCTGCTCGAGACGATGGGTTTTTGCACGGGTATCGAGAACTATTCGCGTCACCTCGATGGGCGCCGCCCCGGAGAGCCGCCTTTTACGCTTATCGATTACTTTCCCAAGGACATGCTTTGCATTATCGACGAGAGCCATGTCACGGTGCCGCAGATTCGCGGCATGCACGAAGGCGACCGCTCGCGCAAGGTGACGCTGGTGGAGCACGGTTTTCGTCTGCCCTCGGCGCTCGACAACCGACCCTTGCGCTTCGATGAGTTCGAGGCGCGCATTCCGCAGTTCATCTACGTATCGGCGACGCCGGGCGACTACGAGCTTCGCGTGTCTCAAAACAACGTGGAGCAGATTATTCGCCCTACGGGCCTGCTCGACCCCAAGATTGACGTTCGACCGGTGCGCGGCCAGATCGACGACCTGCTGGATGAGATTCGCGAGCGCACGGCGCGTCGCGAGCGCGTGCTTGTGACCACGCTCACCAAGCGCATGGCGGAGGACCTGACGGACTATCTGCTTGATGCGGGCGTGAAGGTCAACTATATGCACTCGGATACGGCCACGATGGATCGCGTCGAGATTCTGCGCGACCTACGCCGCGGAAAGATCGACGTGCTTGTGGGCATCAACCTGCTGCGCGAGGGCTTGGATTTGCCCGAGGTGTCGCTTGTGGCGATTCTCGATGCAGATAAAGAGGGTTTTCTGCGCAATCGCCGCTCCCTTATCCAAACGATCGGCCGTGCGGCGCGAAATGCCGAGGGCGAGGTCATCATGTATGCCGACACCGTCACCGATTCGATGCGTGAGGCCATTGACGAGACGCAGCGCCGCCGCGAGATTCAGATGGCGTACAACGAGGAGCACCATATCGAGCCCAAGACGGTGCGCAAGGCCATCAACGACATTTCGAGTTTCATCGCCGAGGCTACGGAGAACGTGGGCAAGCGCGACCGCAGCCGCGGGGATACGCTGGGTCACGGCGAGTTTTTCACGCCGGCGGGCGGGGAGAGCGCTACTGGCGATACGCCCGAACAAACGGGTTCCGAGCTGGTGCGGGAGATGGCCAAGCTGCCTCAGGCCGAGCTTGCGCGCGTGATTGCCGCGATGGAAGAGGATATGCGCGCTGCATCCGAGGCGATGGATTTCGAGCAGGCGGCTAACCTGCGCGATACGCTCGTGCAGCTCAAAGCGGTTGCCGAGGGCGGCACCGAGGAAGAGATCATCGAGCGTCTGCGCGCGGGCGCTCGTAAGGGCTCGGCCTTTGGCGGCGGTCGCCGCCGTACCGGGTTCAAGGGAAAGAGGTAACGGACCCGTGGAGGTGGCGGGAATCCATCGCCTGTTCGCCCACGCGCAAGAGCTTTCGTCCGGTCGCGTGGTCATTGCCATTGCGGGCATGGAAGGTACATTGGCGAGCGTTATCGGCGGCTTGGTAAGCTGCCCGGTGATCGCGGTTCCCACAAGCGTGGGATATGGGACGAGCTTCGAGGGGCTCACGGCTCTGCTGGCTATGTTCAACTCGTGTGCGAGCGGCGTTTCGGTGGTCAACATCGACAACGGCTTTGGTGCCGCTTATCAGGCGAGCTTCATCAATTACCTGAGACCGCGTGACGACACGGCCCTCGATGTATAAGGGTTAACGAAGGTCTGCGATGAGCGCCTGCGCGCAGCGGATGCCGTCGGTGGCGGCGCTCATGATGCCGCCGGCGTAGCCCGCCCCCTCGCCACAGGGGTAGAGGCCCTCTGCGCCGAGTGCGTGACATGAGGAGTCGCGCACGATGGTCACGGGCGAGCTCGAGCGCGACTCGATGGCAGTGAGCACAGCGTCCGGATGGTCGTATCCGCGCAGTTTGCGCCCGAGGGCGGGGATGCCAAGACGCAACGTTTCTGCAATGTGGACGGGCAGACACGGGTCGATTTCGGTCCAGGTTACGCCGCGCGGATAGGTGGGGGCGACCGTCGCCGCGCCCGTGCTGGGGCGATGCGCCATGAAGTCGCCGACAAGCTGCGCGGGTGCCCGGTATGCGCCGCCTCCGATCTCGAACGCGCGGCGTTCGCATGAGCGCTGAAGATCGACGCCTGCAAGGGGATCGTCTCCGGGGAGGTCCTGCGGATTGATGTTGACGAGCAGCGCCGCGTTGGCGTTTACGCCATCGCGGGCATGCAGGCTTGCGCCATTGGTGACCACGCCATGTGCCTCCGATGTCGCCGCGACCACTTGGCCTCCAGGGCACATGCAGAACGAAAAGAGGCTGCGACCGTTTTTGGTGTGGGCGACAAGCTTGTAGGGGGCGGCCCCCAGGGCGGGATGCCCTGCGGCGCTTCCATATTGAGCGCGGTCGATATCGCATTGGAGATGCTCGATACGAACACCCATGGCAAAGGTCTTGCGCTGGAGGGAAAAGCCGCGCTGGGACAGCAAGGCAAAGACATCGCGGGCAGAGTGGCCGCAGGCAAGGATGAGCTGCGAGGTGGCGATTGTCTCTTCGCGTTTGATCCCGCCTTCATCCGTGCTGCTCACGGTGATGGACGAGATGGCATCCGTTGTGGTGCGCGCGATATCGACTATCTGGGTATTGAAGCGCACTTCGCCCCCAAGGCCTTCGATTTGGGTGACGATATCGGTGACGACGGCGGGGAGGATGTCGGAGCCGATGTGCGGTTTGGCGTCCCAAAGAATCTCGCGCGGGGCTCCGGCTTCCACAAAAGTTTGCAGGATGAGACGATGCAGCGGATTTTTGGTTCCCGTCGTGAGCTTGCCGTCGGAAAACGTTCCGGCGCCGCCCAGGCCAAACTGGATGTTGCTGCTCTCGTTGAGCTCGCCTGTGCGATTGAAGTGCTCGACGTCGCGCGTTCGACGCGTGGCGTCGGCGCCACGCTCGATAAGGAGCGGCTCGAGGCCGGCATGGGCCAGAGTGAGGGCAGCAAAGAGGCCCGCGCAGCCCGCGCCTACGACGACGGGTCGCGCGACGGGACGGTGGCCGATTGCGTCGGGCTGCGGGAAGTGCGGCTCGTCACTATCGATGAGATGGATGTTCTTGCGAGCGGATTCATCGAGCGTCTCCACGCATGCGAGCTCTTGGGCGCGGTCAGACAGCTCAATGCGTGCGCTTAGGATGAAGTGAACGTTGCTTTTCTTGCGTGCGTCGATTGACTTTCGATGCAACGCGATACGGGCGATGTCTTGGGGCCGGATATCCAAGAGGCGTGTCGCCTCGCGCTTGCAGGCTTTGAGGCACGACTCTTCCGTTGAGCCTTGCTTGAGGCTGGCCTTGATGTTGGTGATCTCGATCATGATGACCTTTCGGGTTATCGAGTCTCTTGGGCTGCGCGGGCCGCTGCCCTGCCGGCACGGATGCCGGAGAGCCACGCCCAGGCAAGGTTGAAGCCGCCGCAATCGGCGTCCATGTCGAGCGCCTCACCGCAGGCAAATAATTGTGGTGACTGCGGCAGGTCGATGCCGAGCGTGGCAGGGTTGACGACGTCGAAGGGGATGCCGCCGCGGTGCACTTGTGAGGACTGCTCGTCGGCGGTTCCGATAACGGCGAAGGGGGCATGCTTGATGGTATGTCCGAGGCTCTCGAGGTCTGCTTGTTCTTGGGCAACTGCGAAGACAAGCGAGGCGACGGGACGTGCGAGTAGGCCGTCGAACCAGCTGGGATCATGTGCGGGGGACGCTGCGCGCATGGATGCCCGACGTTCGAGTTCCGTATGCAGCGCGGCGTCGGACAGCTCGGGCAGAAGGTCCAATTCGAGTGTGTCGCCTGCGTGTGCGCGACGAGAGGCGTTGAAAGCGACGATGCCGGAAATGCCGTAAGCGCGAAAAAGCACCTCGCCCGTTTCCGCCCATCCGCAGCTGGGAAGCGAGAGCGTTGCATGGATGCGTTGACCGTCAAGTGCCTTAAGAACGCTGCTTTCGAGCGGTAGTCCCGCGGTATCGCATGGCGTTGCCGCGAGAGGACACAAAACCGGGCTAGCGGCGAGGTGCGGTAGGGAAAAGATATCGGCAATGGAGGAGCTTTTGCCGCCGGCTGCGATGATGACGGCACGCGCCTGGAACGCGACGTGTGCCATTTTGGCATCGCGCAAGGCTCTGCGGAGGGCGCGGAGCCTTGCTTTGGCGTCCACGCCTGCCTTGGCCTTGAGCGGTTGGGCGGGGCGCTGGCATTCGAGCGACCAGGTGTGCGCCGCCTTGTCGTATCGTGCGGCCACGGGCGTGCACGCACGCTCTATGGCAACGTTCTCGCGTGTGCAGGTACCGAGCAGTACGTCGCGAACCGATTCGGCGCGTCGTGTGATGGGGTAGAGGCGGCCATCGATGGATGTCCTGATGAGGCCGAGGGAGTCAAAGAACTCGGCGATGTCGCGCTCCGGTGTGGGCCCCATTACGCGAGACGCGATACCGGGATGCAGGTAATGTGCAGAATCCAGGCTCTCGTTGCTCAGGTTGCAGCGGCCGTTTCCCGTGGCGAGAAGGGGAAGCCCCGCTTCGACGTCGCGCTCGATTATGAGAACGCGCGCGCCTTCGCGAGCGGCGACGATGGCAGCAGCAAGTCCAGAGGCTCCGCCGCCGATGATGGCGATGTCGTAGATGCTGGAGGGCACAAAAGGGCCTTTCAATGAAACTGAAGTGATTCTGATTGAGTGTGACTATAGCACGCGGCCGACGTTTGCCGACGTTTTGTGGCTCGAGACGTATTGGCATGAATGCGGGGTATGGGTTTTCACCGCTCATTCGACGGATGAGTTCTGGACAGATGTCGAGGCGGGCACCGGGAGATCACTGGCGGGTTTACATACGTTTTGCGTCGCTGCAGCGAACGACTGGCGGTTTTCGAATGTTTTCCAAGCTCGTCGCCGGGAATGAGTGGCGGCTTTTCAATCGTTTGCGAATGACTGGCGGCCCTGCATTCGTTTCTTGGATGGATTCGGCCGCAAAACGTGCGAGATTCCGCCAGTCATTTCGATTCTGCCGGAAAACGCGCGAGTTTCCGCCAATCATTTTGGGAGCGCACAATTACTTGCATTTTAATTGGACGGATATTCGGATGCCCATCTCGGGATGCGCATTGAAAGCCCGGCAGAAGGTGTCGCAGGAGACCTCAGCCGGGCTTCGTCTCGGTTCTATATACGCGCCCCGACTGCCTCGCAGGCGGCTACGGCCTGGGGCAGGAACTCTGCAGGGAGGCTCTCCTCGATTTTGCCCTCGTCGCATGCGGCAGCAAGGGCGGGATCGATGGGAAGACGGCCCAAGATATCGAGGTCGTACTGCGCGGCGACCTCGTCGAGTTTGCTCTTGCCAAAGACCTCGATTTTCTTGCCGCAATCGGGGCACTCGATATAGCTCATGTTCTCAACGACACCCAGTACGGGCACGTCCATCTTCTGGGCCATGTTGACAGCCTTGGCGACGATCATCGATACCAGGTCTTGCGGGCTTGTGACGATTACGATGCCGTCGACCGGCAGGGACTGGAATACGGTGAGGGCCACGTCGCTCGTGCCCGGGGGCATGTCGACCAGCAGGTAATCGAGCGGACCCCAGGAGGTCTCGCTCCAAAACTGACGGATGGCGCCGGCGATAACGGGTCCGCGCCAAAGCACGGGGTCGGTCTCGTTTTGCAGTACGAGATTGGATGACATGACGTGGATGCCGCTCTCGGTGACCTCGGGCAGCAGCAGCTTGCCGAGGGCGTGCGCGTGGCGGCCGCTCATGCCGAACATCTTGGGGATGGAGGGGCCGGTGATATCGGCGTCGAGGATGCCTACCTTGTAGCCCGCGCGCATGAGCTGCGTTGCGATGCCGCCGCAGACGAGCGACTTGCCCACGCCTCCCTTGCCGGACAAAACGGCGATGACGTGCTTGACCTCGGAGAGGGTGTTCTCCTCAAACTCCTGCGGCGCGGTTTTCCCGCCGGCTTCGTTAGCGTGTTCGCAACCCATGTGCGCATGCTCCTTTCACTGTGTATATCCGCCTTTGGGCGGACGCGTCGTGTCCGATTCAACAAGCTTCATTGTACCCACCCTTTCGAGGGGCGCGCGGCTGTTGTGTCTACAGCTTTCGTGCGAAGTTGAGGTACTGCATACGGCGAATGTGGTCGATGATGGCAGCATAGGGAGAGTCGCCGTCGAGAGCGTAAAGCTGGCCGTCGGCGCCTACGTAGCAGACGCCGGAGAATGTGGGCACATCTTGGCGCGTGGCGAGCAGTGCCTTTTGATAGTCGGTAAGTGGGGCGCCGATCAGATCGAACACGCGGGCGGAAAGCTCGCTTGCGCCGATGGCCTCTTGCTGGCTGGTTTGCTCTGCGCCCGCGACGTCGTAATTGGCCCAGACGAAATAGTTCGAGCTGTAGATGCGCGCAGTGTGCTCCAGGCTGTTTTCGCCCGCATAGAGCTCGTCGTTCATCGTTGCCGAGACCGTGGGCTGATGATCGCCAAAGAAGACGAGTACGACGGGCCGGTCGAGTTCGCGCAGCTGCTCCATGAACGCGGACAGTTCCTGATCGGATTTTTCGATGCAGGTGAGGTAGACGTTCATCCGTGCGCAGGTGTCGTCATCAAGTCCCGCGGGCGCATAGTGCGTCAGGTCCTCGTCCGGTACGGTTCCGGCATCGTAGCCGCCGTGGTTTTGCATGGTGACATCCAGAATGAACTGAGGGCTGTCGCTTTTGTTCAGCTCTTCAAGGGTCTTGTCGTAGGTGGCAGCATCGGTAACGCCGGAGTGATAGCTCGGAGCCCCCTGGAAATCATCGATGGAGAGGAACTTCGAGAATCCAAGGCTTTGATAGGCGGTGCGGCGGTTCCAGTTGTCGGGAAGGTTGGGGTGCATGGCGAGCGTGCGATATCCAGCGTCGCCGAGCTGTTTGGCAAGACTGTCGACATGTTTAAGGCTGTAAAGGCTGTAGGGGTATTTGCCTGAACCGATAAAGCCCAAAGAATTATTGGTGAGATATTCGAACTCGGTGTTTGCCGTTCCTCCGCCGGTGATCGAGGTCATGAGCGAGCCGCGAATCAGGGCATCGGGAATCGAGTTGAAGTACTGCGGTCCGGCGTAGCCCGCATCGCGCAGCGCGTCGAAGAAGGACAGATCGCTGAACGTTTCGTTCATGACGGTGATGACGGTGGGCTTGAGCTCGTTGTACTGGGCTACGGCAGCCTGACGCTCGGGGCTCGAACCGCGTCCGGCATCGTACTGGGCGGCAAGCTGCGCCTGGATGTCCTGCGCTTCGATATCGGAGTAATTGTCCGGTTGCTTGATCTCGAGGTTCTGAGCGGTCGCGGTGAAGACGGGGATAAAGCCATATGTCTGGTAGCTGCTGATGGGCCACCAACGGTCATAGCTAAAGTCGAGCGCATCCTCGAGTTTGACATTGGCAAATGCACTTGAGACGCAGGACCAGGTGATGAGCGCGCACATGATGTTGACACCCACGTTGGCGATGACGTGCGAACGCTTGCTCAGCCGTGGCGGGCTTATCAGTGAGAGCATCGCGCAGGCGACGGCTGCCCAGGTGAGCGAGGTGACGATGCTGGCGTCGAATGTAAAGTGGTAGCCCTCGCTCACGGCCATGGCGGTTCCCATGGCAAGAAGGTCGCTGGGAAGCAGGGCTGCTCCCTTGAACTCGATGACAAAATGCTCCGCGATGCCAAAGCCACAACAGATGACGACTGCGATGCAGCACGCACCTCCGCACCTCTGTCCCGCAAAGTAGAGGATGAGCGTGATGAGGAAGACGATGAGCGCGGAAGCATAGAAAAATGCGCTTGGGATGCTTGCGAGATGCGCGCTGTTGCAGGCGGTCTCAAGCGCGATTACCGATATGACGGATGTTGCCGCCATGAGGAGGGCGTCTCGACCGATGCAGATGACATACGGCATGACTCCATCTTGCTTGTCGAGCCAATCGAGAAACGGGCGCCGCAGGATGGGTATGACGCCACAGATGAGCGTGGTGACCGCGTGGATGCAGATAGAAGATGCATCCGCCCGGCAGATGCCCATGATGCCCCAAGTGGCAACGAGGACCTCGGAAGCGAGGAAGGGGAGAGGCCAAAGGATGGTCGAAGGATGGATGCGATGTTTCGTTTTCCATTCGTACCAGACGGCTGCTGCTATGGCGGAGACAAGTAGTATGGCGGCAACAATCGGATCGGTTGCGGGCTGCTGGGGGGTGTTTTGAATCATGGTTGCGTGGTTTCCTGAAGGGACTGCAAATCCTGGTTTTATTGGTACCGACTATATCGTAGCTTGACGGCGGATGTACCGGCGGGTGTTGAATCGAGGTGCGAATATCGCATGCAAAACACGAACATTTGTCCGAGTGGTACGCTACACTGAGAAGCCAAAGAGGCGCCGAGCGTCAGTATCTATCGTAAGAGGAGCTCGATACATGTCCGATTCGTCCATCGTTATCCGTGGCGCGCGAGAGCATAATCTCCAAAACGTCGATGTCACCATCCCGCGCGATAAGCTTGTGGTCATCACCGGCCTTTCCGGCTCGGGCAAATCGAGCCTCGCGTTCGATACCATCTATGCCGAGGGGCAGCGCCGTTACGTGGAGAGTCTGTCGAGCTACGCGCGCCAGTTCCTGGGGCAGATGGATAAACCGGATCTTGACTCCATCGACGGTCTATCGCCTGCGGTGTCCATCGATCAGAAAACGACTTCCAAAAACCCGCGTTCAACAGTGGGAACGGTGACAGAGATCTACGACTACCTGCGTTTGCTGTTTGCGCGCATCGGCGTGCCCCACTGCCCCGAGTGCGGGCGCGTAATCGAGCGCCAGACTACCGACCAGGTGGCGGACAAGATTCTGGAGGCGGGGCAGGGGCGCCGCGCTTTTATCATGGCGCCGGTGGTTAGCGGACGTAAGGGTGAGTTTGCCAAGCTGTTTGAAGACCTGCGCCGCGAGGGTTTCTCGCGCGTGCGCGTGGACGGTGAGGTCCGCTCGCTCGACGATTCGATTGAGCTGGACAAAAAATACAAGCATGATATCCAGGTGGTCGTGGACCGCATCGTGATTCGCGAGAACAGTCTGGGCCGTATTGCCGAGGGCGTAGAGCAGGCGACCAAGCTCGCGCATGATAACGTCGAGGTCTACCTGCTGCCCGATCGCGACGCGCCCGAGGGAACAGAAGGGGACCTGCTTTTCTACTCCCTGGCGCTTGCCTGTCCGGAGCATGGCCATTCCATCGACGATCTGCAGCCGCGCGATTTTTCCTTCAATGCCCCCTACGGCGCGTGTCCCGAGTGCGATGGCCTGGGCTTCAAGAAGGTCGTCGATGCCGAGGCCCTTATCGAGGATCCTTCGCTTTCGGTAGATGAGGGCGTGTTCGGCAGCGTCTTTGGCAACGGCAATTACTATCCGCAGATTCTGCATGCGCTATGCCTGCACCTCAAGGTCGATCCCAAGACGCCTTGGAGGGATTTGTCGCCGCGTGTGAAGAAGGTCTTTTTGGATGGCCTGGGAACCAAAAAGATGCGTGTCGATTACCGCAAGCTCAACGGTGACGAGACGCATTGGGATACCACATTCTCGGGCGTGCGCAACATCCTGTACGAACGCTACATCGAGACGACGAACGAGAACACCAAAGCTCGTTTGGAGAAATACATTCGCGAGGAGCCGTGCCTGACTTGTCATGGTGCGCGTCTGCGTCCCGAAATGCTTGCGGTCACGGTGGGGGACAAGTCCATCTATGACGTTTGCTGCCTGTCTTGCAAGGATTCGCTCGAGTTCTTTGAGCATCTGCAGCTGACGGAGCGTCAGCAGTTCATCGGCGGCCGCATCGTGAAAGAAATCATGGAGCGCTTGCGCTTTCTGGTGGACGTGGGTCTCGATTACCTGACGCTCGACCGTGCTTCTGCCACGCTTTCGGGCGGCGAAGCCCAGCGCATCCGTCTGGCGACGCAAATCGGAGCCGGTCTTATGGGCGTGCTCTACATTTTGGACGAGCCTTCGATTGGCCTGCACCAGCGCGATAACGAGCGCTTGATCGCCACGTTGGAGCGCCTGCGCGACATAGGCAACACCGTGATCGTGGTCGAGCATGACGAGGATACGATTCGCGCCGCGGACTACGTGATCGATATGGGCCCTGGTGCTGGCGAGAACGGTGGCAAGGTGGTCTGCGCGGGCACGCCCAAGGAGATCATGGCCTGTCCCGACTCGCTGACCGGCGCTTATCTTACGGGAAGGCGCATGATCTGCTTGCCCCACGAGCGCCGCCATCCCGAACGCGGTGCGCTTCGCATCACGGGGGCATCCGCCAACAATCTTAAAAAGGTGAATGTCGAGGTCGAGTTTGGCACCCTAACTGTGGTGACGGGCGTCTCGGGCTCGGGCAAGAGCTCTTTGGTTACCGATACCATTGCACCCGCCCTCACCAACGCGGTACATCATTCGACTCGCCCCGTTGGCCCCTATAAGAGCATCGAGGGCATCGATCAGATCGACAAAGTGATCGATATCGACCAGTCTCCCATCGGGCGCACGCCGCGTTCGAATCCGGCGACGTACATTGGCCTTTGGGATGATCTGCGCGCTCTATTCGCCTCCACGCCGGAATCTAAAGCACGCGGTTATTCGCCCGGGCGCTTCTCGTTCAACGTGAGCGGTGGACGCTGCGAGGCCTGCCGCGGCGACGGGCAGATCAAGATCGAGATGCACTTCCTGCCCGATATCTACGTGCCGTGCGAGGTCTGCGGCGGCAAGCGCTATAACCGCGAGACCCTCGAAGTCACCTATCGCGGCAAGTCCATCTCCGATGTGCTCGATATGAGCGTGACGGAGGCGCTGGCGTTCTTTGGGAACATCCCGCAGATAAAGCGCAAGCTTCAGACTCTGTATGACGTGGGCTTAGGATATGTGCGCTTGGGCCAGCCTGCGACGACCCTTTCGGGTGGCGAGGCGCAGCGCGTGAAACTGGCCAAGGAGCTGCATCGTCGTCAGACGGGCAAGACCTTTTATATCTTGGACGAGCCCACGACGGGTCTTCATTTTGAGGATGTGCGCCAGCTGATTGACGTCTTGCAGCGTTTGGTCGACGCAGGCAATACCGTGTTGGTAATCGAGCATAACCTCGACGTGATTAAGGTGGCCGACCGCCTGATCGACCTGGGCCCCGAGGGCGGCTCGGGCGGCGGGCGCATCGTGGCTGCAGGTACGCCCGAGCAAGTTGCTAGCTGCAAGAAGAGCTATACGGGAGCGTTCCTAAAGCCTCTCCTCGAGCGAGACCGTGCGCGGATGGCGCAACAGAAGGATTAGCAGTTCTTCTTATACCGCGAGGGGCGAACAATGAGAGACGGACGGGCGCGGGAGATGATTATCCCACCGCGCTCGCCTCATTTTTCCTTACCTATGGAGTACGGGTGGAACCTTTTGCGACGCTATCGTGAGGCTGCTACTATGGTGTCTACACGTTTTGCCAAGCGGGCCTTGTGCCTTCTTGGCATGGTGACCGACACGAGTGGTGGGTATCGCTCGCCACGCCGTTAGGAGATGTTTATACATGGCGCACCTTAAACGTAGCCTTTACGCCATTCCCGCCGTTGGGCTGAGTTTTGTACTCGCCTTAGGGAGTTGTCCCGTTCCTGCCATCGCGGCAACGTCCGCTGAGCTGCAGACGCAGCTCGAAGCCGCAACAAAGCAGCTCAATACGCTTGGCGCTGCAGCCGAGCAGGCTGGTAACGACCTTGCTACCGTTACTTCCGAGCTCGAGGATACCAAGGCTCAGATTGAGCAGACGCAAAGCGATATCGAAGAGGAGCAAAAGCAGCTCGAGGCCAATCAAAGCGAGCTCGGCATTCTCGTTTCCGATCAGTACAAGACGGGCGGCGCAAGCGTAGTCACACTGCTGTTGAGCTCCGGTAGCTTTAGCAGCTTGATCTCCAATGTGCATTACGCCGACAAGGCTGCAGAGCATCAGCAGAATATGATTACGGAGACCCGTGCACTCAAGGAGTCTCTTGAGCAGAAGAAGACGGATCTTGAGGAGCAGCAGAAAAAGCAGGAGGAGCTCGTTTCCGAGCAGCAGAAGAAGAGCGACGCCGCAAATGCTGCCGTAGCTGAGGCTCAGAGCTATTACGATCAGCTTTCCACCGAGGTCAAACAGAAGATCGCTGAGGAAGAAGAGGCTGCTCGTAAGAAGGCCGAGGAGGAGGCTCGTGCTCAGGCTGCCGCTATCCAACAGCAGGCTCAGCAATCCGGTAATAACGGCGGCTCCTCTGGCGGCAATGGTGGCTCGACCGGAAATGCCGGAAGCTCTTCAGGAAACAGTTCCTCGGGCAACAACGGATCCGGCGGAAGCTCGAGTGGGTCCAGCAGCAGCACGAGTGGCGGCTCTTCGAGTGGCGGCAGCAGCTCCGGCGGCGGCGCGTCTGTTGCTCCAAGCGGGTCTGCGTCCGCGATGGTTCAGCGTGCCTATAGCGTAATCGGTTCCGGCTATTCGTACACCGGCTATAAGTGGACTGGCAGCACGAGCACCTCTTGGTTTACCTGCTCCGGCCTGGTTGACTATGCGATGGGCTATGGTCCCTGGTCTAACAGCCCCGCGACCTTCCGCAACAAGGTGCGTTACCTTACGTATGATGTGAACAGCCTTTCTTACGGCGACTTGGTATTTTTTAAGTCGGGCAGCCGCATTTCGCACGTTGGCATCTACATTGGGTCGGGTCGGATGATCGATTCCATTCCTGGTGGCGGCGTCGGTATTCGCAGCATTACGTATATCGCCGGTTCCGACTATAGAGATTTTGCGGGCGGCGGCCCCATCTACTAAGCGCGCGCTTACACGATGCAATTGACCCCAAAGCGCCCCGGGTGGTGCTTTGGGGTTGTTTTATGTCAGGAGCTAACACGTGGCGAAGAAAGAAAAGATCCAGAAGACCAACGCGATGCGCGAGCTTGAGCGTGCGGGCGTCGCTTATACCGTTAATACGTACGAGATCGATGTCGAAGGCGACCGTGAGCTGGGCGTGCATATTGCCGAACAGCTTGGAGAAGATCCCGACCAAGGGTTCAAGACGTTGGTGACCACGACGCCGACGGGCGACCATGTGGTCTGCTGCATTCCCGTTGCGGAGGAGCTTGATCTTAAGGCGGCGGCGCTTGCGGCGGGGGAGAAGTCTCTCACTATGATGCACGTTCGCGAGCTCTTGGCCGCTACGGGTTATGTGCGCGGCGGTTGCTCCCCTGTGGGTATGAAGAAGAAGTTCCCAACGCTGATAGACGATTCGTGCCTGCTCTATGATGAGATGTTCATCTCGGGAGGCAAGTGCGGGATTCAGCTCAAGCTTGCGCCCCAAGATCTCATAGCTCATACCGATGCTATCGTGGCTCCTATCTGCAGGAAAGGCTAAGACCATATGACTAACGCTGATACCGAGATTACCGACGATCTTGCTTCGTCCGATTCGGTCGATCTGAATACTCCGTTTGTCGAGCCCGACGTCGTTTCCCCCGCTCTTTCGGAAGAGGGCGCGGCAGCCGATGACGATGAGGCATCTGCCGAGGATGTGGGCAAATCGGCTGCCCTTATGAGCGGCCTTGTGATCGTGAGCCGCATCACCGGCTTCTTCCGCACGTGGGCTCAGGCGTTTGGCATGGGCACCACGATCACTGCGAGTGCGTTCACCATTGCAAATAACCTCCCCAATGCACTTTACGAACTCGTTATGGGCGGCATGCTCGTTACGGCATTTTTGCCTGTCTACGTTTCGACAAAAAAGAAGGCAGGGCGTGAGGGGGCGAGCGCCTATGCGTCCAATCTTCTCTCGCTCGTCACCCTGCTTATGGGCGTCCTGGCACTGCTTTCCTTTATCTTTGCGGGCCAGATTATCTGGACGCAGGCGTTCAATGCATCCTCCGAATTCGATTTTGACCTGGCAACATTCTTCTTCAGGTTCTTTGCAATCGAGATAGTGCTCTATGCGCTCTCGTCGGTTATCTCCAGTGTGCTCAACGCCGAGCGCGATTATCTGTGGAGCACCGCGGCGCCCATTGCAAACAACATCGTGATCACTGCTGCCTTTTTCATCTATGGCGTGCTCGTCGAGACGCAGCCCTTCGCAGCCATCATGGTCCTTGCCATTTCTAATCCTCTTGGCGTGCTCGTTCAGGTGGTCATGCAGATTCCGGCGCTTAGGCGCCATGGCGTAAAGCTCTCGCCGCGTATCGACATTCACGATCCGCTCATTCGCGAGACGCTCTCTATCGGCATCCCTACGCTCATCGTGACCTTTGTTTCGTTCGCCACTACTTCGGTGCAGAGCTCTTGCTCGCTTTCAGTGAATCCGAACGGCGCCTCCATCACGTATTACGCGCGCATCTGGTACATCCTGCCGTATTCGGTTTTTGCCATTCCCATTACGACTGCTATGTTTACAGAGCTTTCGTCGTTTGTGGCAAGCGGCAAGATCGCCAAATTCATCGATGGCATCGCCAATGGCTGTGGGCAGATTCTTTTCCTGCTCATTCCGTTTGCCATGTACCTCATCGCCTTCTCTCCGTGCTTGTCCAACATGCTCAAGAGCGCACGCATGTCGAGCGAGGATGTCCAGATGCTTTCGACCTACATCGCCTGGCTCTCGGTTTCGCTTCCGTTTTACGGTGTGTGCACCTATCTGCAGAAGGCATGCTCTTCGCTTCGCAAGATGTCGCTGTTCGCTATTGCCGAATGCATTGCCGGCGCGATTCAGATCGTTATCTGCCTCGTGTTCACTCCGATCTTTGGCTTCAATATCGTCGGCATCAGCTCGACCTTCTTCTTTGTGGCAATCGATGCCGTGACCTTTGCGATCCTTCGCCACGAGCTTGGCCGCATTGGTTTTAAGTCCATTTTTGCTTCCGGCGTGCGCGCACTGGTGCTGGGCGCTGTCGGCGCGCTTGTGGGTGCCGGCATCCTGATGCTTCTTCAGATGCTGGTTGGTCCCATCGCGGGCGGCGGTATGATGAGGTCGTTGCTGTATTGCATCGTTGGCGGCGTGCCGGCGCTCATCGTGACGTTTGGCTTTGCCATCTCGCGCCAGATGCCCGAAGTCGCTGTTCTTTCCGCTATGGTCAAGCGCTTCATTCCGCGACGCGCGTAAAGGAGGCCCCGATGGCACGCTCTCAACAGGAAGCATCGATCGCTCAAATCATGGCTTCACGCACCGGCACCGATCCTGCCGACTGGTTCTTGGTGTTCAAGGCCCGCTATGGCATGCAGGTCGCGTTTGAGGAGATTTACGCCGAGATGGGCGCAGGCGAGGTGGCGACTCAGCTGCTCACCTGCTGCACAGCGGTCGATCCCATCCTGGTGGCAGGCCTTGTGCCTCGTTATTGCGAGGTGTCTTTTGACACGGCCATGATCGACTCCGATGCGCTTGATGCTTCGGGCGAGCTGCGCGTCGTGGTGGCCCAGCATACATATGGCATTGTGGACGATGCGGCGACTGCCCGGCTGGCGCAACGCGCTCACGATGCCGGCGCTCTCCTTGTCGAAGATTGCGCCCATTGCGTGGGCAGGATGGCAAAGGGCGAATCGGGCGAGCCACTGGCAGACATCTCGTTTCACTCCTTTGGCATCGAGAAAATGCTCCATACCCTTTTGGGCGGTGCGGTCTGGGTGAATCCTGCGTCCCCCTTCTCGGCTGTTTCGCGCCGCGTGCGCGACCGTTTGTCCGTTCTGCCCGTATCGGGCGCCCGCCTTGATATGCTCGAGCGTCTTTTTGTAAATGAATGCCGTGTATTCAACCATGTGCCGCGTCCCGTGGCGCGCGGTCTGCGTCACGGTCTGGCGGCTCTGGGGCTTTTTGAGCCCGCGGTGAGTACTGCCGAGCAGCGAGGCGAGCTTTCTTACGCGCCCATGCGCCCGAGTGACCATGTTTGTGAACAAGCTCGCGCTGCGTTCGATCGCCTTGATGGCGACGAGCGTCTGCGCGTCGAGGCGACGCGGACATACTGTCGCCTTTTTGCCGATATGCCCGGCGTGGAGGTTCCCGCGTCGACGCAGCTCGGTCAGCCGCTCCTAAAGTTTCCCATCGTCGTGCGCGATACCGCCACGGCAGACCGGATTATCGAGGAGTGCTGCACGGCAGGGCATTATACCAGCTGCTGGTACCGCCCCGAGCTCGGTCCCGGCGTTTTGGACGAGTCCGCCTACCATGTTCCCAGCGATCGTTCGAACCTTGCCGTGTGCGATCGCATGGTGGCCTGTCTGGCGACGCTTCCCACCAATGAGGGCGCGACGCAGGCGACAGAGGTTGCCGAGGTGGTTAGACGCGTGGTCTCTTCGTAGAAGCTGGCGGGCACCAAGCCGGCGCATGCCGTCAACAGATATACTTAAGCGCTTGAGTATATGAATCCGGATTCAACGGAGCTGTGATGATGCAGGTTAAGAAGCTGTCCCGCGAAGCATATGAAGAGAAACTCGCCGCGCTTGGCGTGGCGATTCCCGTTGAGCAGCTTCCCGTTTGGTTGGAATTCGAGTCGACGATTCCTGGCCGCAGTCCATGGGGTTATGCCGTCATCGAGGACGAAGGCATAACCATTGCTGCAATTTGTTTTGCTCAGTACGAGACCCATGGGTATCGCTACCTGCGTGCGCACCATGGCCCCATTTGGGTCGAGGAGCCCACGGCCGAGACGGAGGCAGCTGCGCTTGAAGCCCTGCGCGCATTTGTTCACGCCGAGGACCGTCGCCAAGTGTTTTGCCGTCTTGCGGTGAAGCACGATCTTCCCGCCACGCGACGCTGCCTTTCCACTCTTCCTTACGACACCACGGTGATCATCGACCTCACGGGAGGCGATGACGAGATTCTTGCGCGCATGAAGCCGCGCGGCCGTCGTGATGTGCGCAAGGCGTTGCGCGAGTGCACGCTTACCTTTAGCGATGAGACCGATTGCGCGCAGAAATCCTTTGATGAGTACTATGAGGTTATGGTCGAGACTGGCAAGCGCGACGGGTTCTCGCCCGCCCCGATCGAGGATTACCGCAGCATGCTGCGCATCTTGGGCCCTGAGCACTGCCGCCTGTTTGCCGGTCGCGACGGAGACCAGGTCATTACCTGGACCATCGCCACTATCTCCGGCACGCGTGCAACGCGCTATTATGGCGCATCGCGCTCGTGCGACGCGCGCTTCCTCGCAACCGATCGCCTTATCTATTTTGAGTGCTGTGAGCTCTCCCGCATGGGGTGCACGGAGTACGATCAGATGGGCATTGGCAGCGAGTTTGCGCCCGAGACCCTCAATCTCAATACGTTCAAGACGAAGTTTGCCAAGGATGGCGTGCGCATGATCGCGCCCGACCGCGATCTTCCCGTGCGCGGCGGCTTCTATGGCACGCTTGTCCGCCTTAAGGCGCTGCGTTCACGCCTTCGCTAATCCTTTCTTGTTCCATCCCGCTCTTTTGATTGGTGCACTCATGATTGATACTTCCCAGCTCACCGAATCCGATCTTTCGGCTCGCCTGGTCCCCGTTGCCCTTGGCGGAGAGATTATGTCCTATGGCTTTGCCCGCTGCTTCCATGAGGCGTATGGCGTGAAGACGATGGTCATCTCGGCTGTTGACGTCAAAGTCACCTCCTCGAGCAACCTGGTTGATTATCGCGTTGTTCCCGCCATGGGACAGGGAGACGATGCGATCATGGATTTCCTGCGTAAGCTCGGTGCCGAACTCGCGGCGGCTGGCAAGGTCGCCATCATCTTTGGCAGCGCCGATTGGCATGCGCGCATTCTCTCCCAAAACAAGGAAGAGCTTTCCCAGTGGTATGCTGTTCCGTATAACGATTTTGAGTTGCTCGACGACATCACGCAGAAGGAACGCTTCTATGCGATCTGCGAAGAGCTGGGTATCGACTACCCCAAAACCTGGACGTTCGATTGCGCGGACCCGGATGTTGTGATCGATGCCGAGTCCTTCACCTATCCGCTCATTGCGAAGCCTTCCAACTCCGCCCGCTATGACCTGATGGATTTCCCGGGCAAGGAGAAGGTCTATGAGGTCCAGACGCCCGATGACCTGTTGCGCATCTTTGACCTGCTGCGCGAGGCAGGCTACGACCGCGAGCTCGTTGTCCAAGATTTCATCCCTGGCGACGATGACGCCTTGCGCTCCCTTACGACGTTTTCCGATGCCTCGGGCGAGGTGCGCGTCGTGTCCGGTGGTCGTGTGGTGCTTCAGGACCACTCCCCGGCGCGCATCGGCAACCCGATGTGCATCTTGCCCGAGCGCGTCGATCGCATCATCGAGGACGCCAAGCGCTTTTGCAAGCACGTTGGCTATCGCGGTTTTGGCAACTTCGATATTAAATACGATGCGCGCGACGGCTCCTACAAGTTCTTCGAAATCAATACGCGTCCCGGTCGCAACACGTACTATGTGGCCCAGGGCGGCGCGAACATCGCCCGTCTGCTTGTAGACGAGTACATTTTGCATCGTGAGATTCCTTATCAGGAAGCCTATGGCGATACCCTGTACACCTGTGTGCCCAAAAAGGTCATCGAGCGTCATGTTTCCAACCCGGAGCTGCGTGACGAGGTCTTGGACATGTATCGCAGCGGCCACACCGGCTATCCGTACGATAATCCCCGCGACACCTTTGCCCATAAGCTCTATGCGCGCGTGACGTTTATGCACCAGGTGCAGAAGTTCGACCGTTTTATGGGCTCCGGCAAGAACGCGTAGCCTATGTCTGAGCCGGATGCCGGCGCGGCGCGTCCGCGCATCTCCTCCTCGCTTGATGTGCGAGCTGCGCACGAGCATGTGAGCGCGTCTGCCAACGGCGCGCCCTCGCTTGCCGAGCAGGTGACGCATGTCCCGACCGATCCAGGTTGCTATCTATGGAAAGATGCTGCCGGTGAAGTCATCTATGTGGGCAAGGCCAAAAACCTTCGCGCGCGCATGAAGCAGTACGTGACGCTGAGCGATGACCGCCAAAAGATTCCCCTTATGATGCAGCTTGTAGCATCATTTGATTACGTGGTGGTCCAAAGCGAGCACGAGGCGCTCGTTTTGGAGCGCAATCTTATCGAGCAGTATCACCCGTATTTTAATGTCGACTTCAAGGACGACAAGAGCTACCCCTATATCGCCGTCACGCATGGCGATGCCTTTCCCGCTATCAAGTACACGCGTGAACGCCATCGGGCGGGCACGCGCTACTTTGGCCCCTATACAGATGCGCGTGCCGCACGCGAAATGATCGATACCCTGCGCAAGGTTGTGCCCATCTGCAATGTTTCCTGCGCGGGATGGAAACATGTGCGCCGTCTGCTCGAGAAGCATCCCGCCGACAGCGATGTTATTGAGCTTGTTTGCGCCGAGAAGGGCCGTCCTTGCTTTGATTACCATGTGGGCCGCGGCCCGGGTGTCTGCGCAGGCATGATTGGACGCGAAGAGTATGCCAAGAATGTTCGCCGCGTAGAGCGTTTTCTTTCCGGCAAGCGCCGTGAGCTGATCGATGAGCTCAAAGGTGACATGGCGCAAGCCGCTGCCGAGCTCGACTTCGAGCGCGCTGGGCGTATCAAACGCCGCCTTGAGGTTATCAATGGCCTTGATGATCGTCAGCAGGTGGTGTTCCCCACAAGCGTGGACATCGACCTGATCGGTTTCTACCGCGAAGAGACTATCGCGGGCGCCTGCGTTTTTGTGGTGCGCGAGGGCCGTACGGTTCGTACGTGCGAATTCATTTTGGATAAGGGCCTTGACGTGGACGAGGAGGAGCTCGTCTCGGGATTCGTCAAGCGCTATTACGACGAGACCTCGGATATTCCCGCAGAGGTCGATGTTGCCTGCGATGTGGAAGACGCCCCGGTTATTAGCGAGTGGTTGAGTCAAAAACGCGGCCGCAAATGCGTCCTCCATCGTCCTCAACGCGGCGAGAAGCATCGGCTGATGGAGATGTGCGCGCGCAATGCCCGCCATGCCCTCATGCGCTATATGATGCGCACCGGATATTCCGATGACCGCACGAACCAAGCATTGCTGCAACTGGAAAGCGCGCTTGCGCTCGATGCGCCGCCGCTTCGTATCGAATGCTTCGATATCTCGACCATTCATGGCAAGTTTACGGTGGCATCAATGGTGGTGTTCACTAACGGACACGCCGATAAAAGCCAATATCGACGCTTCAAGATCCGGGCGGAGCTTGAAGAGGCAAACGACTTCGTGTCGATGTCCGAGGTGCTGGGGCGTCGCTACGCGCCCGAACGTATGGCGGACGAACGCTTTGGGTCGCGGCCCGACTTGCTTGTGGTCGACGGCGGAAAGCCACAGCTCACGGCTGCTATGAATCAGCTCGAAGCGCTGGGTCTCGACATTCCCGTTTGCGGCCTTGCTAAGGCCGACGAGGAGGTCTTCGTGCCTTGGGACGATACGCCGGTGGTGCTTCCCACGGGTTCTGCCTCGCTCTATCTCATTAAGCAGGTGCGCGATGAATCCCATCGCTTTGCCATCACCTTCCATCGCGAGCTGCGCGACAAGGCGATGACGGTTTCGATTCTTGACGAGGTGGAAGGCGTGGGACCTACGCGCAAAAAGGCCATCATGCGTCACTTTGGCTCCATGAAGCGACTGCGCGCCGCGAGTGTCGACGAGATCGCCCAGGTGCGAGGCATTCCCGCTGACGTTGCGCAGGCGGTCTATGACACGCTGCGCGCGTGGGGGAGAGGCGAGCAAGAACGAGAGGCATAGGCCCGCCGTGCGTAAGCGCCGTTGCTTTTGTGGCACCTTGCTATACTGGTCGATAGTTGGAATCAACAGAGAGGCGCTCTTATGCCCGCAAGAGATGATATTACCGCGCAGGAACTTGCCGATCGCATACCGGACATTGTGATTATCACCGGCATGGCAGGGTCTGGCCGCACGCAGGCGATGCATGTCTTTGAGGATATGGGCTATTTCTGCATCGACAATTTGCCCCCGCGCCTCATCTTGCAATTGGCGGAGCTCGTGGGCATCAACGCGGGCATCGGGCGTCATCTGGCGGTCACCTGCGACCTGCGAAGCCAGGGCTTGTTCGACGAGCTGCTGGATACGATCCGCACGCTCGAGGACCATGAGATGAGCTGCAAGATCGTATTCCTCGACGCTTCTGATGAGGTACTGATTCGTCGTTACAGCGAGAATCGTCGTCGCCATCCTCTCGTCATGCCCGGCGAATCGACCGTCGACGCCATTCAGCGCGAGCGCGTGCAGCTCGAGAGCATCAAAGACCGTGCCGATATGGTGATCGATACAAGCCGCATGCGTACCTCCAGCCTGCGTAACAAGCTGCGCATGGCCTTCTCGGAGATTCCCGACCAGCAGCTTATGGACGTGCATGTCTTTTCCTTTGGGTTCAAGCACGGTCTGCCGGTTGAGGCCGATCTTATGATCGATGTTCGCTTCCTGCCCAACCCCTATTACGATCCCGAGATGCGCACGATGACGGGCCTGGATTCCAAGGTGTCTTCCTTCGTGCTCGAGCATCCTAAGACCAAGGAATTTTTGGATGCATGGTTTCGCCTGCTGGATGCCGTGATGCCGGGCTACGTCGCAGAAGGAAAGCCTCAGCTTTCCATCGCCGTTGGCTGCACGGGCGGGCAGCACCGTTCCGTGGCGATTGCCGAGGCGACGGCGCGCTATCTTGAGCGTCAGCAATATCACGTGAGCATTTCCCACCGCGATCTTCCGCGTGCGAACACAGCAAGTTAGGTGTAAGTATCACGATGCTCTGTCAAATGGATAGCCCTTGTGTCCCCTCTCTTTTCCAGAGGAGGCGCCATGTCGTTTACCGCTGAGGTGAGAGATGAGCTCGCGCGCTGCGAGCCTTCCTGTGAATACTGCGATTTGGCGACGCTTGCCGCGCTCGCGCGCGTTTGTGGAACGCTCGTTGCCGGCTCAGGAGGCTATCGTCTGCAGGTTGCAACCGAAACCGGTGCCGTCGCTCGCACCATGATCGGCCTTACCCATAAGATCTTGAAGCTCAAGACCGAGTTCACGGTGCGCAAATCCGTATTGCATCGTGTGCGCAACTATCTCATCGTTTTGCCCGATCAGCCTGATCTTGAAAAGGCCCTTGTTCTGTTGGGGATTCTCGATCGCCAGGGAAATCTGGTGGCGGGCATTCCGCACCATGCGGTTGCGCGCGATTGTTGCCGCCTCGCTTATATTCGGGGAGCGTTGATTGCGGGCGGTTTCGTAGCCGATCCCCGCGGCGACTTTCATCTTGAGATCGCCGTGACGGGCGAGCAGTTCGCCTATGCCCTGGCCGATTTGATTTGCCAGGTGGGCATCCGTGCGCGCGTGAACCGTCGTCGGTCGAGCTATGCCGTGTACGTTAAGAGCGCCGAGGACGTGCGCAATCTTCTGCATATCGTGGGTGCGCGTCGCTGCGTCGAGGATATCGAGGACGTGCGCGCTATGAAGTCGGTTAAAAACGACGTGAATCGACTGGTAAATGCCGAGCTGGCCAACCAGGGCAGGAGTGCCGGCGCGGCGCAGCGCCAGCTTGAGCTCATCGAACAGTTGAAGCGACTGGGGCTGCGAGACAATTTGCCGCGTGCGCTTGCCGATTTCTGCGACTTGCGCGAGGCTCATCCCGATCTGTCTCTTCGCGACCTCGGACAGGCCGCTCGGCCGCCGCTTTCAAAATCGGCGCTGTATCATCGTGTGCTTCGTTTGGAGAAGCTCGTTGCCGATTCATCAGGCAAAACACAGTAGATTGGCGTGCCCTGTATGGATTTCGCGATGTTGAAACGCTTCAAAGTAATGAAAAAAGCGGAATCTCGCCAATGACGCTACTACCGCGATTGAAAAAAGGTATATTCAGTGAGTGGTTAGTTTGTGGGCCCGAGCGGCAGGCAAAAGAGCCTGCGGGGCCTAACGAAAGGAGACACGCATGGCAGTAAAGGTTGCTATCAACGGCTTCGGTCGCATCGGTCGTCTGGCATTCCGTCAGATGTTCGGTCATGAGGGCTCCGAGATCGTCGCTATCAACGACCTCACCTCTCCCGATATGCTCGCTTACCTGCTGAAGTACGACTCCACGCAGGGCAACTACGCTCGCGATCACGAGGTCGTTGCTGGCGAGGATTCCATCACCGTTGACGGCAAGGAGATCAAGATCTACAAGGAGGCCGACGCCAACAACCTGCCTTGGGGCGACCTCGACGTCGACGTCGTTCTCGAGTGCACCGGCTTCTACACCAGCAAGGCTAAGGCTCAGGCCCACATCAACGCTGGCGCCAAGAAGGTCGTCATCTCCGCTCCGGCCGGCAGCGATCTGCCCACCATCGTGTACAACGTCAACCATGAGACGCTGACCGCTGAGGACAACATCATCTCCGCTGCTTCCTGCACCACCAACTGCCTCGCCCCGATGGCCAAGGGTCTGAACGACTTCGCTCCCATCGTGTCCGGCATCATGACCACCATCCACGCCTTCACCGGCGACCAGATGCCGCTCGACG
>OLNE01000866.1_pt1 | contig 25444 bp, 17 predicted proteins | sample 1672431 | NCBI WGS metagenome assembly OLNE01 (sample SAMEA3136685, study PRJEB25190) | human gut metagenome | reverse complement strand
CGTTCACGTCACCCATGGTCTTCTCCCCTTCTGCGGACAGCTTCTGTAGCGTACCCCATCGAGAAGCGGCTGAAACCGGCGGCGGTCGTAGAAGGGCTCGGTATCAACCAGAACGCCGTCTTTGTCAAAGATGATTGCCTCGTAGCGCACGAGGCCTCCTCTTTTGCTTAATTTGCAGGGCTCATATGCGCAGCCGCGGCGCCGCGGGCAGCTAATTCTCGAGCTGCTTGGCAAGCATGATGGAGAGAATTGCCTCGTCAGTGGTGGCAAAGCCCTCGCGGACGAGCTTGCCCGTGTGACTGATGGTGTCCTCGGCGTCTTCAAAGACAATGCCCTCAAGGCTGGACGGCTGAATGTCTGCCAAAGCCAGCGTGGACGAGGTAATGGCGGCGTTGGTACCTGCGGCTATCTTCAGCGCGCACGTGGCCTTGGCGCCATCGCAGATCATTCCCTGGAGTGTTGCTAGCATGTTGTTGATTGCGCACTTTATCTCAGGCAGGTTGCCTCCCTGCAGGTAGGTCATGCCACAGCAAGAGCCCGTGCCGCCCGCAATACCGCTTCCGCACAGGGGAGAAAGGCGCCCCATGTACTCCTTGATGTGCATGACCACCAAGAACGACATGACCAGCGCGCGGGCAAGGTCCTCGTCGGAGGAGCCCAGGGCACGGCCCAGCTCGATGATGGGAAGGCTGCTGGCCAGGCCCTGGTTTCCGGAGCCCGCGCACGTCATGACGGAAAGCGGACACCCGCCCATGCGGGCATCGGAGGCGGCGGCCGTGGCGGAAATCAGACGCAGGGAGAGGTTGTTGAGCAGCACGCCGCGCGCATTTGACCCGGCGCTCATGCGGCGGCCGACCTCCAGGCCATAGCTGTTACGCAGGCCTTCCTCACTCACGCGCGTGTTCATCGGCACGCAATCAAGCACAAACTTGATGTCCTCAAAGGGCACGGTGGTCGCAAACTCGTAGATACCGTCCACGGTGAGGCCGGTGCCGCCGTCGGCATCGCCGGCGCCGACGGAGATGGGCTTGTCCACCAGGACCTCGCCGTTCTTCTCCACGCGCACGACGTTGGTGTGGTCACGGCAGACAATGACGCGGGAGGTGTCCGTCCCATCCGTGAGCAGGGCCTCAATGTAGAGCGCCTCCGGCGTGGCCTTTTGCTCGACGTGCACCACGTGGGCCTCTACCAACTCCTTTGCAGCCGCCAGCTGCTCAGGCGAGAAGCCCTGCAGCACCTCGAGCCGCTTGGCGGACTGCTTGACCACGGCGCCAAGCGCGGCAGCGATCTCGATGCCCACCATGCCGGTCCCGGGGATGCCCACGCCCAGCGCGTTCTTGATGATGTTGGCGGACAGCTTGAGCCGCACGTCGGTGGCATCGGCGCCCAGCTGCTCGGCCGCAAGAGAGACGGCAAACGCCACGGCCACGGGCTCGGTGCATCCCTCGGCCGGAACGACCTCCTTCTTGAGGAGCCCGATGTAGTCGACCATGTTGATCCTCCCAGTCTAGGCGGACAGCTCTACCAGCGCCTCAAGCGCCACCTCATAAATATCCGTCGCTTTGGATATATTCTCAAGCATAACGTGCTCGTCGACGGCGAGTGGACCCTCTCGTCGCGAAGGCCTTGTGGAATGGCCCACCACGGTCGAGGGGTGGTCACGCTACTCGCCGTCCTTTGCGTTTATCGCGGCATCGGCGCGGCATGCCTCGGCGCCCGAGGGGTCGCCGTCCTTCTTGGGGGTGAAGACGAGCTCGCAGATGTCGTATTCTTCGATTTTGCGCAATATACTTGATTTGTGCAAAATCGAGAACTTAGGGAGGGCTCGCCGGTGAAGGTCAAGAACGCACCTCTCAAACCCGAGGATTATTTCCCAAGACTTTCTGACCGGATGTTACCGAGTCTCCTCAATTCCTACGGAAGACCATGCCGGAGCTCCAGGAGCTTGCCTACCGCGAGGCCGAGACCACGGGAAGCCTGCTTCTCACCACCTCGCTGCGCCCCGGATCGCCAGAGCCTTACGTGAGGTCCCACGCAAGCGCCGCCGCCCACATCCGCATGCGGACGCTCTCCCTCTTTGAGCTCGGCCTCTCAAACGCAAGCGCCTCTGCAAAAAGGTGCGCAACGACGGCCAGCTGCAAGATCCCGCCTTCTGCGCCGTCATCCTGGCCGGCACCGACCGGCCGCGAAGAGACGAGGCAACCGGCACGTACGCCTTCCCCATCACGGCTTTTGGTGCATAGGAGCTACCGTGGCTTTTGACAGCAATGACCGGCGCTGCGCCTACCGCCCGTTTGCGCCGGAAGACTTCGAGCCCGTGGCGGAGCTGTTCTACCGGCAGTGGGGCACCGAGGCCGGGGAGCGGCTCGGCAGGCTGGATGCGCGCATCAACGTTTGCAACTACCTCATGGACGCGGACTGGGGCGTTGTGGCAGAGGGTGTAGATGGGCGCCTCCTTGGCGCGCTCCTGGTAGAGACCGGTGCTCAGACAGAGGCCATGCGATCCTCGTGGCGCACACGGCGAGAAGGGCTTCTGGCACAGGTGGCGCCCGGCGCCATGTTTGGCCACGAGGTCTGCCGGGTTGAGGCGGAGGAGCTGGCACTCTCAAGGCGATTCCGAGAGAAGGCCGCCGGTCAGCCGGAAGCCGCCGCGGAATTCAAGCTCCTGATCGTAGGCGACGAGGCACGAGGCCTCGGCGTTGGCGGGAGCCTTTTGCGCCTTGGCGAGAATCACCTGCGCCAGGCAGGCGCCCGCGGCTACTACCTCATCACAGATGATACCTGTGACGTGGGGTTTTACGACCATCTGGGCCTTTCTCGCCTGGTGACGGAGGTCTCGGTGGCAGAGGTGGGAGTCAATCTTTACATCTACGGCAGGGAGTTTTGCTATGCAAGCCACTAGTGTCGGCAGCACCGTGCGCGGGCGCTTTGCCCCCACGCCGTCCGGACGCATGCACCTGGGCAACGTCTTCTCGGCCCTGATGGCGTGGCTGTCCGCGCGCAGCGTGGGCGGAACGCTGGTCCTGCGCATTGAGGACCTGGACCCGCGGGCCCAGCGCCGCGAGGTGGCCGAGCTCCTCATGCGCGACCTCGAGTGGCTCGGGCTCACCTGGGACGAGGGCCCGTACTTTCAGAGCGAGCGCACCGCCATCTACCAAGAGGCGGTTGAGCAGCTAGCAGCCCAGGGCCTCACGTACCCGTGCTTTTGCACTCGCGCGGAGCTCCATGCGGCAAGCGCTCCGCACGCGTCCGACGGCACCTACCTCTACCAGGGAACTTGCCGCAATCTGAGCGCCGAGGAGATTGCGAGAAGAGCGGCCGTCCGCCCGCCGGCGACGCGCCTCAAGGTGCCGCCGGCCAGCGACCCGGCAGGCACCATCACCTGGACTGACCTGGCCTTTGGCCCTCAAACCGAGGTGCTTGCCCAGGAATGCGGAGACTTTCTCGTGCGGCGCAGCGATGGCATCTTTGCCTACCAGTTGGCCGTCGTGGTCGACGACTGCCTGATGGGCGTCAACCAGGTTGTTCGCGGGTCAGACCTGCTGGGATCCTCCGCGAGGCAGACCTACCTGGCACGCCTGCTGGGCTACGAGCCGCCGACGTTTGGCCACGTCCCCCTGCTGGTGGCACCTGACGGGCGGCGCCTCTCCAAGAGGGACCGCGACCTTGACCTGGGCGGCCTGCGCGAGGCGGGCCTGAGTTCCAGCGGAATCATCGGCGCGCTTGCCTCGACGGCCGGCCTCGTGCCCGCAGGTACCGTGGCCACGCCCGAGGAGCTCATCCCCGCGTTCAGCTGGCAGAAGCTGGCCGACCGGATTGCCTCCAAGGGAGAAGACATCGTGGTCGCGGACGGTTTTCTGGCAGAGGGTTCAAGCTGACCCTTGTGGCCGCGGGCATTTGTGAGGTATGATTCCAAAGCACCAAATTTGGAGAGCTGACCGAGAGGCCGAAGGTGCTCGCCTGCTAAGCGAGTATTCCCCCTAAGGGAATCTGGGGTTCGAATCCCCAGCTCTCCGCCAGATTGTTCAACCCGCCCTGCCAGCCAGGGCGGGTTTTCTTTTGTTGATAAGCCGCTTATCTGCAGCGTTTCCATTTGCTATCACACTTCCTTCATATTTAGAAATCCTCGTTGACAGATGAGGGAAGGAACGGCATTATAAATAACCGCACGCGGCGTTACCTCAGCTGGATAGAGGACCTGACTACGAATCAGGGCGTCATAGGTTCGAATCCTATACGCCGCACCACGCAAATTAAGAGGCTCCTTCGGGAGCCTCTTTTTTGTTGCCTTTCGGCAGGCGATAAGCACTTGCTCCCTCGCGAGCGTCCCTACCCCACCGGCCGGTAATGAATGCCCGAGGTATCTCCCACCCCTATGTACGCGTAGGGCACGCCCCGCTCATCGCAAAGGTCCATGAGGTCAACCAGGGCATTCTCCTCTCCGCTGGCAAACTCCGTCAGCGCCGCCGCAGCGTCGCCGTCAGGGTGCCCCAGCATCGCGGCCAGCCCCTCAAGCGCCGCCACGTCAAAGATCATCCTTGCCGTGTGCGAAGACTCCCCGTACGCAATGAAGCAGCTCTTGCCGGCAACAATCTCCTCCAGCAGTACCGCGCCGGACTCCTGAGAGCCAACCCGCATCACACGCACGTCCCCAGCCGACTCAAACCGAGCAACCTCCCGCATAGCGCCCCTTCCCTCTTCCCGTTTTGGGATATTCTATCACAAGAATAGAACGCTTGTTCTTGTCTACTGGTCAAGTTCTTCGAACCTCGGGATCGGCGATTCACGCGGCGAGGTATCTCTCGCTTCCTTGCTTGAAGGCAAGCCCCTCCGCCCGACCCGTCGCGAGACTAGTCTTAAAGAGGTAGCTAACTGGTGTTGCAGAGGCGACAACTCTTTTGCCTTTTGGGAGCGGGGAGACCTTGTCTTGCGACGGTACCCAAGACATCGCGCCCTCCCTGTTGACCCAGCTCTGCTTCAAGCATCAAAACATATCCCCAAGAAAGAAGTCCCTCGCCTGGATGACCTCGATTTTGGTAGGCAATGCCCAGCCGACGGAGATGGCGGCCACGGCAACAAAAAAACGGCGCTCGCACGAGGATGTGCGGGCGCCGTTGGCGTTACGGGTCTGGCGAGAAGTGCAGCTACTAGGACCTGCGAATCATCTCGGTCACGAGGGCGGCCACCTGGGCGGCCTGGGCGGGGTTGACGCGCTCGATGACGTCGGCCGGGGTGCCAGAGAGGGCCTTCATGCCGCTGGGGTCCACACCGCTGATGGTGATGGAGCGCACGTGGGCGCGCATAGAAGGCGTGGCGTCGGTACTGCCCCACTCGTGCTCCGCCTGGGCAAGACCAATGTGCAGGTCAGCGGCGGTGCGGGCGAGGCTCCTCACCATACGGCGGTCCGCTCGACGAGAATTGATGATGCCCTCGCGCGTGAACACGGTGAGCTCGCCGGCGCCGACGGCATCAATGTTGATCACAAACGCGCCGCGGATCTGCTTGCGGTGCTGAGCCAGGAAGGCCTTCATGCCCGCGTGGTCGAGGCCGCTGGCGCCCAGGCCCACGAACCAGATGTCGTGGCAGAGAAGGGCGTCATCGTTCATGGCCAGGACGGCGTCGCGCAGGTCCTCGTCGGTGGGGGCGGCGGCGTCGGAGCTCGCGGGGTTCTCGCCGGCGGGGGTGTCTGCGGCGGAGACAAACTCGGGGGCCGCGTCGGGCGTGCTGGCCTCGGCAGCCTCGGCGGCGGCGTCGCAGGCGGGGGCGGCCTCGTCCTCGACGAGCCTCAGGCCGGCGCGGGTGGTGGCGCCACCCTTCCAGCCGCCGTCCTCATCGCCCCAGTTCTCGTCGTCGGTGATGCCGAGCCAGTCCTCGCGCTGGTCGTCGGCCTCGGCGGTGCCCTTGTGACCAAACGGCAGGTTGATCTTGGGCAGCTTGAAGCCGCCAAAGCGGTGCTTGCCCTGGGCGGGCTCGTTCTCGGCAGCTTCAAAGCTGTCGGCGGAGATGGTGCCAAAGGGCTGCGCGGGAGCAGCGGGCTGCTGCGGCGCGGGAGCCGGAGCGGGCACTGCGGACGGGCGACGGACCGTGGACGGCTGGGCGGGAGCCTGGGTCACAACCTGGCCGCGCGGGTCCGTGGCAAACGGGTCCATGGACTCCTCGCCCGGGTTGGGCAGGTCAAACAGGGAGGCGCGGCGCGCGGGGTTGGGGGCCTGCGGGCGAAAGCTGGTGTGGCCCCACTCCGGGTCCTCGGGAGCGGCCGGACGCTGGCGCTGCGCGGGAGGCGTGGGCTGGGTGGCGTCGGCGTCGCCCATGGCGGTGAGGCCCGCGGCGTCGCCGTCGCCGGCCTGCGCGGGCTCGGCGTCAGAGACGAGGTTGAAGCGGCCGGTGGCCGTGAGGTCCTCGCCCGTCACGACGGGGACCTCTGCCGTGGCGCCGAGCTCGGGCTCCGCCGGAGCGGTCGGAGCGGCAGTCGTCACCTCGGCCTCGACCGGTTGGAAGCTCGCGGTCTGGCCAGCGCCGGCGGCCTCGGCGGCAGCGGCAACAGCGGCGGCCTGCTCGGCGGCTGCAGCGGCGACCTCCTCGGCGGGCACCTGCTCCATGACGTTCTCGCGATACTCAATCTGGCAGTCCTCGGGGAGCATGCCCAGGCCGCGAAGGACATCGGCGCCGTGGCGCACGCCCTCCACGGGCACGGGACGCCACTGGGGCTCGGCGGGAACGAACGGGGCCGCGGCAACCGTGGCGCCGGCATCGGACGCACCCTGGGCAGCGGCCGCAAAGTCCGCGGGCGTCTCGTCAGCAGCGCCGTCCACGGCGGAGGCGTCGTCATAGGAGGAGACGGCGTCAAAGGCGGGCTCGGCGGGCACCCAGTCGGCAGGGTCCTCGTTTGCGGGGTAGGCGCTCCGCTCGTCGGAGGGGCGGACGTTCTGAAGGATGCCCAGCATGGCGGCCACGCCAGTCTTGTTGTCGTTGGCGCCCTCGGTGCTGGGGGTGAAGAGCTCCACAATGCCGGTCACGGCAAGGAGTAGCAGCGGAAGAGCGGCGATGAGACCAAGCACCCACAGGATGCGGCGGAAGGCCTCGGGCAGGAAGGCCATGATCTGGAAGAGGGTGGTCACGGCCACGACCAGCACGCACCACTTGCTGAAGCGCCAGGCCATGGGCAGGTACGGCGCGAGGGGCGTGGAGTAGACGGGGTTCTCGTGCGGGGTGTCGTAGTGGGCGACGACAACGATGGGACGGACGCCCTTCTGGACCAGCGGGCCCTCGCCCTTGTGGAAGGCTACGACGTTCTGGCTGCGCGCGGAGGGGCCGAGCTTCTCCACAAAGTCATTGCCCAGGTAGCGAGCCACAAAGGCCGCCACGGGGAGCGCCACCAGCACAAAGCCGATGACGGTCAGCGGCACAGCGCCAATGCCCACCAGCAGCATGCCCACAAAGAGCATGGCAAACATAATCTGGTCCATGACGCCGCCAAAGGCCTTGGCGTCAAACTCCTCGATGGAAGGCTCCACGCCGTGTCGGCGCATGATGTCCGCGATGGTCTGTGCGGCCTGGTACTCCTCCTGGCTGTTTGCCGGAGCAATCCCGACGTTCTGGTCGAGCTGGTCCAGGTAGTCATGTGTCATGGCCATGCTGTGCGTCCTTTTGGTAAGTCTCTGATGCGTTTGGTGCGTTGCTGCATACAATCAAGACAGTATACGGCTTATGGTGCACATTCGTTGAAAACTCGCAGATACGAGCCGCCAGCGGCGGTGCGTGGCAAGTAGGGCTTTGTCCCGGGAGGTCAGATGGGCAGCAAAGAGATGACCAAGGACGACGAGAAGGTCGAGCGCATAGCCTCGTTGGCTGCGTACTTCATGCAGGCGAGAAGCGCCGTCAGCTCCGAGGCAATCCATACGAGGTTTTATCCATCACTGAGCGTCGACAGCTTCAACAAGGCGTTCTCGCGCGACCGTGCCGACCTTGCCATCTGCGGCCTGGTTCTGAAGAAGTGCGGCTCAGGTGACTCGCACGCGCTCTGGAAGGTTGACGAAGAGACTTCATACGCGGACTCCACCGCACTCTCTCCGACCGACGCTTTTGCGTTTGCCCTGGCCTGCCAGCCGCTCCTTCGCACCGAGGGCTTCCCGCTCTCCACCGACCTGGACTTTGCGCTCAAAAAAATCTACAACTACTTTGACTCCGAGGCCGCCGGCTTTTCAAGCGGCCACAAGGACTCGCGCGAGGGGAGGGTCCTGCGCACGAGCATGGCCACCGGCAAGGCGTTTGAGATGGAGTATGAGGATGCAAAGGGGCAGCTCAGCACCCGTGTGATTGCCCCTTACGGCACGTTCTCGTTCCGCGAGCGGCTCTACGTGGTTGGCCCGCAGGTGGAGCGGGACGGGACGGTGGTGCTGGACAGCGTGCGCACGTATCGCTTTGAGCGCATCCTGAAGGCCAAGCTCACCTCCATTGCGTTTGAGGTGCCACGCGACTTTGACATCAGTGACCACCGCAAGCTGCCGTTTCAGATGGGCGAGCCGGTCTGCGAGGGGCACTTTGACGTGTCTGAGGCGGCGAGGGCGGAGGTCCTGAAGGCCGGCGCACGGCTTGCCGACGGCCAGGGTGAGCTCGTGGCCGCGGTGAGCAGCCTTGAGGACGCCGCGGCGTGGGCCATCTCGGTCGGCGCTCGGCCCACGGCACCAGAGGAGCTGGTCGCAGCATGGAGGAAGCAGCTTGAGGGGGTGGTCCGCAATGGCTAGGGCCGGTCGTACGGGTGGCGTGGACGCGGCACGAGAGATCGTGAGCGTCATTGGCGCGCTTAGCACCGAGGGTGACGAGGTCAACCCGGACGCCATCGCTTCTCGCATGGGCAAGACGCCCGAGGAGGCCAGCAAGTTCATGGACATGCTGCTCTACCTGGGCACGGACGATGTCGGGCTCAAGCTTTGCGCCGAGTCTGACGATGACGACACCACCTATTTTGTGGACTCCGCCGCAGGAAGGCCACTGCGCCTGACCAAGGCGGAGACCCTTGCCGTCCAGGCGGCGCTTGCCTGGATGGGCACCCCGGAGGACGACCCGCTGGCAACAACGGTCAACCGGGCCCTGGGGGCACCGGACTTTGACGGCAAGACGGTGCACAGGATGCTTGCTCCGGCAGGCTCGGCCGAGGTCGACGCCACCAGGAGCGCCTGTGCACATGCCATCGCACGCAAGCTTGACCTGCGCATTGTCTATCGGAAGTCCGGCGCCTCGACCGACGAGGTGCGCTTGGTGCAAGACGCAAGGCTTCGGCAGGAGGACGGCAGCTGGTACCTAACTGGCACGGACCCCAGCCGCGGGGCCAGGCGGGACTTCAAGCTGGAGCGCATCTCCTCGGTTGAGGCTGCTGCTCACGCCGAGAAAGCGGTCGAGCCTGCCGGCCCCGCGAGCGAGCCGCGGCGAGTCACGCTGGTGTTTGACTCGGAGCACTGGTTGGAGCTTCTCCCCTGGCACGACCTTGAGGTGACGAGGCGGGCAAACGGCACCCTCACAGCAAAGACGGCCTGGTACGGGGGCATGTGGCTGCCCAGGATGATTGCTGCCTGCGGCGGCCACGTCACCTGCGACGACTCCATGCTCGCAGCCGCCGTCCATGGCCTTGCGACCGCAGAGCTGGGGCGGTAGGGCAAAAAACGCGAAAAGGGAGGCCGCTGGCCCTGGCCGGGCCTGGCTTACCCCTGGCTCTGGCGCCAGAACTCTATGTAGCGTCGGACATTGGCGGAGTCCAACATCTGCACGTTCTTGCTGGGCAGGCTCTTGATGAACGTCTTGCCGTAACGCTTGGTGGCCAGGCGCGAGTCGGCCAGCACCAGGACGCCGGAGTCGCTCGCGCTCCTGATGAGGCGCCCGGCAGCCTGTTTGACGGAAATCACCGCCTCCGGCAGCGAGTACCTCCACCAAGCACGCTCCTCGCGGGCGTCACGCTCGCGGACCAGCGGGTCATTGGGGCTGGCAAACGGCAGCTTGGGAATCACCACGCAGCGCAGCGTGTCTCCCTGCGCGTCAAACCCCTCCCAGAAGGACTTGAGCGCCAGCAGAGAAAGGCTCTCCTCCTTCATGAAGCGGTCGCGAAGGCGGCGCGGGCTGGTGCCGCGTTCCTGACAGGCCAGGTCAAGGCCCTCGGCGGCCAGACGCGGGCGCAGCCCCTCGTAGACGCGCTCCATGTCGCGCCTGTTGGTGAACAGTGTCAGCACCGAGCCGCCCATGGAGACGTGCACGTCAAACAACAGGTCCTCCAGCGCGCCAATGTAGGCGCGGTCGCTGGGCGCCGGCATGTCCTTTGCAACCACCACGGCCATGTGCGAGTCGTAGTCAAAGCTCGAGTCAAGCCGCAGATCGCGGTGCTTGCCCTCCGGCAGCCTGGAAAGGCCCACACCCTCGTTGAAGTGCTTGAAGTCATCCCCAACAGCAATGGTCGCGCTGGTGAAGACCACGCTCTCCATCTCGGGCAGCCAGCGCTCGGCAAGGTCTGCGCCCACGTCGATCTTCTCGGCAACAAGGCGCTCGGCGGCCATACGGCGCTTGGAGCGGCTGAGCTGCGCAGAGTAGACATAGCGGTCGTCCTCGCCGACGCAGATAAGGCGGATGCCGGCCAGCAGGTCACCCAGGAACCTGCAGGACTCGCCCAGGTCGGCCGCCAGCTGGGGAGAAGCCCCCGCCAGAAACGCCTGCGCCTCCTTGAGCTGCTTGACGCCCTCTGCCAGCACGGACGCGGCCTTCTGGCCGCAGTCGCGCACGGCACCCCACTCTTCGCCAGCACGCACGTCGGCGTCAATCCACAGGGTCATGAGGTCGTAGCCGCCGTCGGAGCGGGCCAGGCCGGCCAGCTCGTGCACGGCCACAAAGAGGTCCGCCACGCCCACGGAGGCGCGAGCCACCGTTGCGGCGGCCTTAGTCAGAAGTCCCTGGATGGTGGTGGACCCGTCCAGCATGGCGGACTGCACCAGCAGGCTGTGGATGACGCCGGTCTTGGTGCCGCCGAGCAGCTCAAACGCCATGCGGGCCTCTTCTCCGGAAACCTCCACGGCCCACTGGCGGCGCGCCTCGGACTCAAACGCGTGGGCCTCGTCGATGACCCAGTGGCGCACCGGCGGCAGGATCTTGCCCTCGGCCTCCACGTTGCGCAGCAGCAGCGAGTGGTTGGTCACCACCACGTCCGAGCTGGCCGCACGGCGACGGGCACCATGGAGCAGGCACTCGTTGGGATAGTACGGGCAGCGCGTGTGCAGGCACTCGCCGGACTTGATGGTGAGCATCTGGCGCGGCACGTATCGCCAGCGAATTCCCAGCGCGTCCAGGTCTCCATCGGGGGACTGGCAGGCAAAGGCGTAGGTCACGGCTATGGCCGTGAGCATGTCACCGCCCACGGCGTTATCGGAGCGGCCGTCGTGCTGCGCCAGCGAGAAGGGCAGCTCGTCCTTGACCGCGCGGTCAAGGCGGTGCAGGCACGGGTAGTGGTCGTAGCCCTTGAGGCTGGCGAAGGTCAGGCCGTGCGGCAGGGCCTCCGCCAGGGCCGGCAGCTCGTGGGAGACCAGCTGGTCGGTGAGGGCATTTGTCTTTGTGGCCACGCCCACGGTGACATTGTTGCGCTGCGCAAAGAGTACCTCGGGCAGCAGGTATGCCACGGACTTGCCCACGCCGGTGCCGGCCTCTATGGCGCGGTGCGTGGAGGTTGCCAGGGCGTCGGCAACCTCGCAGGACATCTGGACCTGCTCGGGGCGGCTCTCCAGGCGCTCGTACATGCGGGCCACGGCGCCCGCGGAGCCAAACTCCTCGCGCACCTCGGTGGCGGTGACGGGCTTGACGTGGTCTTTCTCGGCCGCGTTGTCGCGCTGCTTGGCCACAGACTCTCCCAGCAGCTGCGCGCGCACGCCCTTGAGCGAGAAGCGCACGGGGCCGTCGGCCAGCGCCAGATGAGAGAGCACCGGGCGGAAGGGCCAGTCAATCTCGGGGTGCATGTCTGCCAGGTTGCCGAGGAGCCCCGCCGGCAGGTCGGTGAGAGCACACAGGATGATGCGCCACATGCCGCAGAGGGCGGCCACGTCGTCGCCGGCGCGGTGGGTCACGGAGGCGCAGTCAAAGGCCTCCGCCATGTCCGCCAGACGGTGAGAAGAGAGGCGCGGCAGGGCGATGCGAGACAGCGCCAGCGTGTCTATCCAGGTGTCCGAGACGTTCACGCCGCCGGGGACGGCCTCCACGAAGGTGCGGTCAAAGGTGGCGTTGTGGGCCAGCACCGGGGCGCCACCCACAAAGTCTGCCAGGGCCGCCACGGCCTCGCGGGCGTCCGGGGCGTCTGCCACGTCCACCTGACTGATGCCCGTGAGCTGCACGATCTCTGCCGGGATGGGGCAGTGCGGGTTGACGAAGGTCTCGAAGGTCTCCACGACCTCGCGGCCGCGCAGGCGGGCGGCAGAGATCTCTATGAGCGTGCAGTCCTTGAACGATAGGCCTGTGGTCTCGGTGTCAAGGACCACAACGTCGTCCTCGAGCAGGCCAAACTGCTGGGTATGGGCGCGTTCGGCAAGCGTCGCATAAGCGGCGCGGACAGAGGCCGGCGTGCCGGGAAGGATGAGGTCATCCAGCGTCTTGGGTTGGGTCATCTAGGTGTCTACCTCGGGTTCTCTAGCTGGTTTGGTGTCTGAATGAAAAAAAGGGACGGTCCTTTTTCTCAGGCCTCGAGGGCAAGCTCGACAAAGCGGGTGCAGAGCTGCGGGAACTCTATGCCGGCGTGGTGGGCGGAGTCGGGCAGGAGGCTACTTGCGGTCATGCCCGGGATGGTGTTGGTCTCCAGGATGATGGGCTCGCCCGCAGCGGTGACGATGAAGTCGCTGCGAGAGCAGCCGCGGCAACCAAGGGCCTTGTGGGCACGGCAGGCCATGTCCTGCGCAAGGGCGTAGACCTCGGGAGAAAGGCGTGCCGGAATGATGTGGTGAAGCGTGGAGGGCTCGTACTTGACCTTGAGGTCGTAGAACTCGGCGTCGTAGGCAATCTCTACCACGGGCAGGGCCTCGGGCTCGTCGTTGCCAATGACGGGCACGGTGATCTCAGTTCCCTCGATGCACTCTTCCACAAGCACCCTCTGCCCGGCGGAGCCGGCCAGCTCGATGGCGGCCGCAAGCTCCTCGCGTCCGTTGACGCGGCTGATGCCAAAGCTGGAGCCGTTGCCGCAGGGCTTGACAAAGAGCGGCAGGCCCAGGTTCTGGATGACGGCGTCCACCTGCTCCTCGGTGAGGGGCGGACGGGTGGAGTCGCGGCCAGACGGGTCTCCGATGAGGGCGGTGCCGTTGCCGATGATGAGGGTCACCTTGTGGCCCAGGTCCTGGAACTGGCGCATCTTGCGCAAGGGGACGGCGTGGCCGAGGTGAAGGTCCGGGCTCGTGGGGTCAACGCCCAGCTTGATGTTGAGGGGCGTGCCCTTCTCCAGCTTCTTCTTGAGCTCGTCCATGGGCACGACCTGCATCGTGCCGGAAGTGATCACCTTAAGTTGCTCGTCGACAGACAGCACTGCTCTGCCCTCCATAGGGTCTTCGTTTACCTGACTGCCCACTGCAGTCGTACAGAACTTTAAGAATAGCGCAGTCGCCGCAGAAGATGCGCAGGACATGTGGGGCAAACCCCCTCGCAACGGCCCCGGGCGCAGCGAGAAGGGCGCGACTCTCGCGTGGTGAGGCTGCGGTGACGGGACGCTCACAGCGCCGCGGGCGCTGGTCGCACACTATAATGAGTCAGATTGACCATACCGATTTCCTACAGGGAGGAACCAGTTCATGGGGATCAGAACCCGTAGGGCGCACCTGCACTCAAAGACCCATGTCGCCGGCTTTGGCATCGCCGGCGCCATTGGCTTCATGGCGCTTCTCGCCCTCGCCCTCGTCATGTCTCTTGGCGGCGTGGTGTCTTCCTGGCTGGAGGACCTGCCCGACTACTCCTCCACCGACTCCTACCTGGTGGCGGAGCCCACGCGCATCTATGACTCCAAGGGCAACGAGATTGCGGCCTACTACCTGCAGGCCCGTCGTTCCGTGGACATCAGCAGCATCTCGGAGTACGTGGTGCAGGGCACCGTGGACACCGAGGACAAGCGCTTCTACACGCACAACGGCGTCGACCCCCAGGGCATCCTGCGCGCCGTGGTGGGCCAGGTCACCGGCAATGACGCCGGCGGCGGCTCCACCATCACGCAGCAGCTGGTGAGAAACACCGTGCTCTCCGATGAGCAGTTTGAGATGTCCCTCAAGCGCAAGGTCCGCGAGGCCTTCATTGCCATCCAGATGGAGAAGACGTACACCAAGGAGCAGATCCTTAACATGTACCTCAACACCATCTACTACGGCCACGGTGCCTACGGCATCGAGGCCGCGAGCACCATCTACTTCAACAAGCACGCCAACGAGCTTACCCTGGCCGAGGCCGCCACGCTGGTGGGCCTGCCCAACTCCCCCTCCTACTACGACCCCACGAGCAACCCCGAGGGCTGCAAGAACAGGCGCAACGTCGTCCTGGAGCGCATGCTGGAGGCCGGCCACATCACCGAGGAGGAGTGCCACGCCGCCCAGGCCGAGGAGATCAACCTCAACCTGGGCACGCTGGTGGACTCCGTGGGCAAGTACCCCTACTTCACCGACTACGTTAAGAGCCTGCTGCTCAAGGACTTTGACTCCGACACCGTCTTCCAGGGCGGCCTCAAGGTCTACACCACCCTTGACCCGGACTACCAGGAGGCCGCGCAGAAGGCCGTGACCGACCGCATCGACGCCGCCGGCAACGACAGCATCAACGGCGCCCTGGTCTCCATCGACAACACCAACGGCTACATCAAGGCCCTGGTCGGCGGCGCCGACTACGAGACCCAGCAGTTCAACCTGGCCACCCAGTCCGCGCGCCAGGCCGGCTCCTCGTTCAAGACGTTTGCCCTTGTCGCCGCCATCCGCGAAGGCATGAACCCCAATATCATGCTCAACTGCGGCCCCACGATGACCATCACGCCCACCTGGACGGTCAGCAACTACGGCAAGCACGACTATGGCACCCGCAGCCTGGCCTCCGCCACGGCCATCTCGTCCAACACCGCCTACGCTCAGGTGGCCGAGGCCATCGGCGCCAACGCCATCATCGACACCGCCCACACCATGGGCCTGGACGCCACCCTGCAGCCCTACCTGACCATCGCCCTGGGCGCCGTGGCCGTCTCGCCGCTGCAGATGTGCGAGGCCTACTCCACCCTGCCAGCCGACGGCGTGCACCACGACGCAGTGGCCATCACCAAGATCGAGTCGCGCACCGGCCAGGTGGTCTACGAGCACCAGGACTCCAACGAGCAGGCGCTCGAGCGCGCCGTGGCCGAGGCCACCATCGACGTCCTCAAGGGTGTCGTCACCAGCGGCAACACCGGCTACTACGTCGCCAGCAACTTCACGGGCAACCAGCCCGTCGCTGGCAAGACCGGCACCTCCGACGACGCCGAGAACCTCTGGTTCTGCGGCTTCACCCCGCAACTCACCACCGTCGTCTGGTGCGGCAACCCCAACGCCAACGTCCGCGTGTACTACCAGGGCTCCGTTGCCACCACGCAGAACACCGTGCAGCCCATCTGGTGCAACTACATGAACGCCGTCCTCGAGGGCGTGGCCCGCGAGGAGTTCCCCACCGGCGGCGGCACCCCCGACTACAAACCCAACACCTCCTGGACCTTCGTGGGCACCAACGCCTCCGCCAACGACGAGACCCAGCAGGAGACCGAGGAGGAGACCAGGTCCGAGACCACCACGACCGAGCCCACCACCTCCACCACCACCCCGACGACGCCCACCACGCCGACCACCCCCACGACGCCCTCCACGGGCGGCGAGGCGGGCGGCGCCTCCGGCGGCAGCGGGTCTGCCGCCGACAGCGGGTCTGCCGGCGGAACGGGCGGCACCGGCGGAACGGGCGGCGGAGACTCCGGCACCACCACGACGCCTACGACGCCGACCACGGGCGCATAGCAAGACGGCAGCACGCAAGCGGCCCACGACGAGACCAACGTCGCGGGCCGCTCTCTTTTGTCGAGAAGACCGCTCTTCTCGACAGGGATTGCGCGGGCGGCAGGGGCTACTCGGCGTTGCCGAGCTTCTGGATGAGGTTCTGCAAGGACTTGGCGTTCTCCGTGGTGTCCGCGACCACGAGGACGGTATCGTTGCCGGCGACGGAGCCCAGGGCGTGCGCGAGGCCCGCGTCGTCCACAGCCGCGGCCACGCCGGAGGCCGTGCCCGGTTGGCACTTAACCACCACGAGGTTCTCGGCACGCAGGACGCAGACCACGAACTCGGAGAGCATGCGCTGGAGGTGCAGGTCCTCCGCCAGCACGTAGACGCCCTCGGGCAGCTTGCGCAGGCCCATGTCAGCAATGTCTCGGGAGACCGTGGCCTGGGTGCAGGCGTAGCCCATTGCCTGCAGCTCGTCGACGAGACCGCGCTGCGTGCGGATGGTCTTGCCGCGGACGATCTCCCTGATGGCGTCCTGCCTGCTGTTCCTGCGCTTCATGGCATGCTCCCCACAATGGCGACACCCGGCGGCAACCGCCCCTTTGCATATACGCGGCAGATTATACAGTCCTGCCAAAGGCGGGCACGCTCGCGGAGAAGTGAGCAGCTCCCAAACCTCACAGCACCCGCGCTGCCGTATGATGCCGTCAGAATGCATAACCGCATCGCAGACTCCCACGGAGGTCACCACATGTCGTATCAGCAGCAGGGCCCGCGAGGCGACGACCGCGGCTCACGTCCACGCTCCTCCCAGGGAGGCCGGGGTCGAGGTGGATCTGGCTCCGCCCTCAACGGAAACGGCCTTTCCGGTGCCGGCAGCACCCGCCAGAGAATTAACCTCTCCGGCGGCTCCTACCACGGCCCCACCGGCGTCTCTCGCCGCAACAACCCTGGCAGGCTGAGGGGCGGCAAGGGCAACGGCGGCTATCCGCTCAGGTCCAGGAACATCAACTTCACCGGAAGACGCGGGCTCGGGCACGGCGGCATCGACCGCCGGATCTTCCTGGTGGGCGCGGCGGCGCTCGTCCTGGTGATCGTCCTCGTCCTGGTGCTCTCCAGCTGCGTGCGCGGCTGCTCCCCGGACGGGGGCCAGCAGCAGGCGGAGTCCCAGAACCAGGTTGACTCCCGCGTAGCCGCGGGCGTCTCCGACGACCTCAGCAAGGAGTTCAAGACCGCACTTGACCGCAACGACAAGCTCTCGCAGATTGCCGCCAACGCAGACAAGTACTCTGACCAGCAGCTCCTTGAGCTCGCCCTTGCCCAGCCCGAGGCCATCGACTTCGTGGCCTCCTATCCAGACGCCAACAAGAGCGCGCAGGCCTACTCCGACGCGGCCCACAAGGGCACCGCGCCCACCCTCTACAACTGGGACGCCCGCTGGGGCGCCGTCGACTACGCCGGGCACGCCCTGGCCCTCACCGGGTCTGGACCCACCAGCGTCTCCATGGCCTACATGGGCCTCACCGGCAAGTCCGACATGACGCCCGCCGACATGGCGGAGCTCGCGACCGAGGGCGGCTACGACGAGGGCGACGAGTTCTGCTCCGCCGAGCTGTTCGTGAACGAGGCCGAGGGCCTCGGCCTCACCTGCACCCAGATCGAGGTCTCGCGCGACCAGCTGGTCACCTCGCTGGGCTCCTACGTCGTCGCCGCACGGGTGCGCCCCGACACCCTCACCTCCGAGGGCCACTGGGTGCTCGTCGTCGGCGTGAACGAGAACGGGTCCGTCACGGTGTACGACCCGACCTCCTCCGAGGTCACGGGGCACGAGTGGGCCCCGGGGACCATCGCCGACGCCAGCGGCGGGCTCTACGCGCTCGCCGCCGGCGCCGAGTGACGGCGCTCCCGGGGCCCCGAATCGGCAGCCCGGCGACCGGCTAGCTCAGCAGCCGCTGGGCGGCCTCGGCGAGGTCGGCAAGAACATTACGCTGTATGAGTGCCAGGGCGACATGATCCTCGTTGACTGCGGCCTTGTGTTCCCGGATGCCGATATGTTCGGTGTCGATCTGGTCATCCCGGACTTCACCTACGTGCTCGAGAACAGGGACCGCATCAAGGGCCTGTTCATCACCCACGGTCACGAGGACCACATCGGCAGTCTGCCGTACCTGCTCAAAAAATTCAATGTGCCGATCTACGCCGCCAAGCTGACGATTGGTCTTATCAAGAACAAGCTCGAGGAGCACGGCCTTGCGTCCAGCGCGATCTTCCATGAGATCCGCCCGCGCCAGAAGGTCACGCTCGGTTGCTTCACCGTTGATCCGATCCACGTCAACCACTCCATCCCGGACTCGCTGGCCTTCGCCATCGACTGCCCGGCGGGCGTGGTCATCCACACCGGCGACTTCAAGGTCGACTACACGCCGCTGTCCGGCGACGCCGTGACCGACCTGCCCACGATTGCCGAGTATGGCCGCAAGGGTGTGCTGGCGCTGCTGGCAGATTCCACCAACGCAGAGCGCCCGGGCTTCACCGCCACTGAACAGACCGTCGCCGAAGGCGTGCGCCGCCTGTTCGCCAAGGCCGGTAAGCGCCGCATCATCGTGGCAACGTTCGCCTCCAACATCTACCGCGTGCAGCAGATCATCGACCTGGCGATTGAGTCGGGCCGCAAGGTGGCCGTCAGCGGCCGCAGCATGGTCTCCAACACCGAGATGGCCCGCGAACTGGGGTACCTGCATGCCCCTGACAATGTGCTGATCCCCATCGAGGAGATCAACAAGTATCCGCCGGAAAAGGTCGTGCTCATTACCACCGGCAGCCAGGGCGAGCCGCTGTCTGCGCTGTCCCGCATGGCGCAGGCCAGCCACCGTCAGGTCAAGGTCGGCCCCAACGACTTTATCATCATCTCGGCCCGCCCCATCCCCGGCAACGAAAAGACCGTTACCAAGGTCGTCAACGGCCTGCTGGCCCTGGGCGCCGAGGTCATCTACGAGAACATGTACGACACCCATGTTTCGGGCCACGCCTGCCAGGAAGAACAGAAGCTTATGCTGACCCTGGCGCACCCGCAGTACTTCCTGCCCGTGCACGGTGAGTTCAAGCAGCTCAAGCGCCACGCCGAGACGGCCGAGCACCTGGGCTATATCCCGAAGCAGAACATTTATATCGCCGAGAACGGCCAGAACATCCGCCTGTCTGCCGACGGCATGACCGTGGAGAACACCGTTACCGCCGGCGCTGTCATGGTGGATGGCTACGGCGTGGGCGATGTGGGCAATGTGGTCCTGCGTGACCGCCACCACCTGTCCGAGGATGGCATCATCATCGTGACGGCTGCTGTGGATGGTTCCACCGGCCAGGTGCTGTCCGGTCCGGATCTTGTCAGCCGCGGCTTCGTCTATGTCCGCGAGAGCGAGGAACTGATGGACGGTGCCCGCATGCAGGTAGAGATGGCCCTGGACCGCAGCCTGAGCGACAATATGCACGATTGGGCCAGTGTCAAGGCCCGTGTGCGCGAGGCACTTTCCAGCTATATCTACCGCAAGACCAAGCGCAGCCCGATGATTCTGCCTATCCTGCTGGAAGTGTAAGACCACCCCAAACTGATGTAAAAATGTGAGGGATTTGCCATGAAGCAAAAGCAAGGCCTGGATCTGGCAGCGGTCATCCTGCTGCTGCTCATTGCCTGCGCGGCTTTGGCCGTGCCGGTGGCGTTGCTGTCGCCCAAATGGCTTATTGCCCCGGCCGTGCTGGTCGTTGCAGCGCTGGGCGTACTGTGGTATCAGCGCCGCCGTCTGCGCGCCTTTGTGGCCAAAAACCTTTGCAGTACGGACTTTGAGAACAGCCGCATCCAGTACAGCCTGACCGGCCTGCCCATCCCCACGATGCTGATTGCAGACGGCCGCGTGCTGTGGTATAATACTATCTTCCGGGAGGAAGTGCTGAACGGCACCGATGCCGTGACCCGGCCTATCGACCGGCTTTTCCCGGAACTGGACCTTGCGGTCTGCAGCCGCCCCCACGGTCAGGACTTGAGCGTAGGGGACAAGCGGTTCACCGCCTATGCAGGCGCCGCCAAGGGCAGCCGCGGGACCAACATCGTCTACCTTGTGGACGATACCGTTTATAAACAAACGCTGGAGGAATACACCGCCAGCCGCCCTGCCTGCCTGATCATCGTCATTGACAGCTATGACGAGCTGTTTGACGATATGAAGGACAGCGAGCAGGCCAAGGAGCTGGAAGCTATCAACAGTCTGCTGGAAGCGTACATCGCCAAAAGCACCGGTTTCCTGCGCAAGATCTCCAATAGCCGCTACATTGCGGTAGTGGAGGAACGCGACATCCACTGGATGCTGCAGGAACGGTTTGAAATTCTTGACCAGGTGCGCGCGCTGCATCCCGGCGGTTTTACCACGCTGTCCATCGGCGTAGGTCACGGCGGCAAGACTTTGCAGGAATGTCACCAGATGGCCCGTGAGAGCATCGATATTGCCCTAGGCCGAGGCGGCGACCAGGCGGTTGTCAAGACCGTAGACGGCTTTGAATTCTACGGAGGTATCTCCCACGGTGTCGAAAAGCGCAGTCATGTGCGCAGCCGTATCATCGCCAACGCCTTGTGCGACCTTATCAAAAAGAGTGACAGCGTCATCATTATGGGCCACCGCATGAGCGACCTGGATGCCGTCGGCTCGGCGGTCGGTTCAGGCGTGGCGTTGGGGTCTACATAGTGCAGCTGTGTGCCGATGTGCTCGGCCACAAACTCCTGAAATGCGATTACGCCCTTGCGCGTGCGCGGTCCGAAGTAGCCGTCGGCGCTGTCGTCCAGAAAGCCCAGCGTGCGCAGGCGCTGCTGAATCAGCTTAACGATGTCGCCCTGATCGTCCTGCTTTACGGGCAGGGGCAGCGGCGTGGGCGTGGGCTCAGGCGTGGGAGCGACTGTGGGTTCCTCGGTAGGTTCAGCCGTTGGCGCGCTCGTGGGCTTGACAGTGGGCGCCTGTGTAGGTTTTTGAGCAGGCTTGGAAGTCGCCTTTGCTGTGGAAGCCGGCTTAACCGTCGGCGCGGACGTTGACTTTACAGTCGGCGTTGCGGCGGGAGCGGAAGTGGTGCTTTCGTTTGCGGCCTTGCCGATTATTCCGGAAACTCCGTCGGCGAATGCGGGCATGGCGAGCGTAAGCGCCAACACCAGCGCCGCCAGCGTAATGATGAATCTGCGTGGCATTTGTATTTCACCCCAAAATGAGTAATTGCGGCGAGCCTGCCGCGGCTGACATATTATTAGACTGCTTTCGGGGCGTTTGGTTGCATATAATTGTCTGACATATGCCTTAATGTGAGAAATTTCAATCATATATTACATTATGCAGAATGTCGGGCGCAAAAAAAGCCCGGCGGCGCTAAACCGTCGGGCCAAGGTGCGATTGCTTATTTGCGATAGGAACGGTCGTCATACTGACTGCGGCGCTCATTGCGCTGAGGCGCGCGGTCACTATACCGGCTGTCGCGGCGCTCATCGTACTGAGTGCGGTCGCTATAACGATTGTCGCGGCGCTCGTCGTACTGAGTGCGGCCGTCATAGCGCGGCTGGCGCTCGGGGTACTGCGTGCGGCGCTGGCTGTACCGGGCGCGCCCGTCGTAATCGGAACGCTCGTCGTTGCGGGTGCGTTCGCTGTAGCGCGGCTGACGCTCGGCATACTGTGTGCGGCGCTCGTCATAGCCGCCATAGCTGTATTCGCGGCGCACGTAGCGGCGGTTCTTGCGCGCACGGGTGCGGGCGGTGTTGATGCATACCATTATTATCAGCACGCCCATCACCGCGATCAGGGGCACTATCCACAGCATGGAATTGTTGCCCGCGCTTTCGGTACCGCCGCCTATCGTCTCGCCCTGTATGGCCTCGTCTATGGAGGGCAGGTCGGTAATGGGCGCAGCGGCTACCGAATTGGCGGCTACCAGCGGGTAATAGTACTTGTCGCCGCTGGGTGCGTTGTACGTCAGCGTGCCGATCTCGTCGCCCGCGTTTATCGGAGCCTTTATGTCGCGCGAGTATGATACCGACAGCATGGCCGAAAAGTCGGATGTGATCTGGCTGATCTCGCTCTTTTTAGCGCATACCGGGTCAGCGCTTTCGGGCGCGGTTATGTCCAGCGTTAGCACGCCGCCGTTTGCGTCGCTGGGATCTGCGCCGTCCACGTTCACGGTCAGCGGGCGCGTGCGGTACAGCTCTACCGGGTCGTACCGCTCATACGTGGCAAAGCCGTAATTCATCAGCCGTATCGAGTCGATCCACTTGCCGTCGGTCGTGGACAGAAGAACTACGCTTATCAGATCAACGCCGTCTTTGGTGGCCGAGCCGACGAAGGTGGAACCGGCCTTGCTGGTATAGCCAGTCTTTATGCCTGTGCCGTACTGGTACTTATACTTCATCGATGTGTCGTTGCGCGCGATGAACTGGTTCTTGGTCCACTTGGTGGTGGGTTCGGAGCGCTTGTTGTTGGCGGGTATGGTATAGTTGGTGGTGGAGGCGATTTCGCGGAAGGTTTCGTTCTTCATCGCCTCAAGCGCAATCGTGGAAAGATCGCGCGCGGTGGTGTAGTGATCGGGGTCGTGAAAGCCGTGCGGATTGGAAAAGTGCGTGTCCGTGCAGCCCAGCGACTGCGCGCGCGCGTTCATCATATCAACAAACGCGCTTTCACTGCCCGCGACCAGCACGGCGATGGCTATGCCTGCGTCGTTGCCCGAGCAGATAAAAAACGTAGTCAGCAGTGTGCGCCAGGTCATTTCCTCGCCCGTGTAAAGCCCCACCAGCGACGAGCCGTCGGGATAGGTATTGGCCTCGCGCGGTATCGTAATCGTCGCGTCCAAATCGCTTACGTTTTCAAGCGCGAGCATCAGCGTCATTATTTTGGTGGTGGAGGCGGGATAGCGGCGCGTGGTCGAATCCTTGGAATACAGTACGCGCCCGGTATGGCCGTCGATAAGTATCGCGCTGGCGGCCGTAAGATCGGCGTCGGTCAGCTCTTCGGGCTTACTGGTATCGTAAGCCAGCGCCGTGGGCGCGTACAGTGTCATGATCAGCGTCAGCGCGAGCAGAATCGCCATAAGGCGCTTGCGCGTATGTGATAAAATCATATCGAATCTCCTTTGCTGGACACGGGATAAGCGCATTGGAAAGCCGCCATTGCGCACATGAAACGCGGGCGGCGCGAAAATATCATCCTTGATTATACACTACTTTGACTCATACTGTGCGCAAAGACATGTTAAATCATGCTCCGCGCGCACGAACTCTTGTATTTGACGTGGATTTTGTCTATAATAAAGGTATATATGGTTATTTTTGCTGATGCACGCGGCGTTCCAGGGATAATCTATGCGCTTTAGGCACATTGTTTGTGCGCGCAGGGATAATTTTTTTAAGGGCGGCGCGGGGGAGAGGAGTAGACCGATGGCTAAGAAATTGCTGCTCGTGGACGACGAGCCTTTGATACTAAAGGGACTCAAATTTTCGCTGGAACAGGACGGATACCAAACTGTGCTGGCTGCCGATGGTGAGGAGGCGCTGGCCAAGGTCGATGCGGAGGACTTCGATCTGATACTGCTGGACGTAATGCTGCCCAAGATGAGCGGCATAGAGGTCTGTCAGCGAATTCGCGAGAAAAGCTCTGTCCCCATAATCATGCTGACCGCCAAGGGCGAGGATATGGATAAGATCCTGGGCCTTGAGTACGGCGCGGACGATTACATGACCAAGCCCTTCAACATACTGGAGGTTAAGGCGCGCATAAAGACAATCCTTCGCCGCGTGGGCGCGTCCAAGTCCGATGAAAAGCCGTCCACCGTGACGGTGCGCGACTTGACGGTCAATTTCAACAACCGATCGGTATCCGTCGCGGGGCGCGACGTGAATCTGACGGCCAAGGAGTTCGACCTGCTGCAGCTGTTCATAACCAACCGCGGCAAGGTGTTCAGCCGCGAGATGCTTATGGAAAGCATATGGAAGTATGAGTTCCTGGGCGATCTGCGTACGGTGGACGTACACATACGCCGTCTGCGCGAAAAGATAGAGAAGAACCCCGCGCAGCCCATGTATATCTTCACCAAGTGGGGAGTGGGTTACTATTTCACGGACAAAGATTAAAAACGTACTCGCGTCCGTGCGCTGGCGGCTGCTCCTGCTGTACATGCTGATGGTCGGCGTCGCCTTTTATGTAGTGGCGGCGTCGCTCATTAATCTGGTGGGCAATTACATGCTGGATCAGCGTGCGCAGGACGAGCGCGCCATATCCGAGCGCATTGCGATAACCATGGCCGACAAGCTGAATGCGCAGGATGGCCAGGCGATTTACGACGCGGCGGTGGACGCATCGCGCGAACACGGCGGGCGCGTGCTGGTGCTGGACGCATACGGCACGGTGCAGGCCGATTCGTATTCGCTGCTGAACGGCACTCAGCTAAAGCACCCCGAGGTAGTGGCGGTGCTGGGCGGCAAGGCCAGCGCCAACGGACTATATAAGGAAGAACTGCCCGGCGGCAACTGGCTGCTGAGCACATTCGGATTCGCGGACGACGCGTCGGTGTACGGGCTGTACGTATCGGCCATAGTGTCGGGCGGCCGGACAACGGGCGCGCTGGTGTATTCGGTCAGCGAGCAGGAATTGTATTCGCGCCTTTTGTATATCAGGCGGCAGATCGTATACTGGCTGCTGGGCGTGGCGCTGGCGACGCTTATCACGGTCATATTCATGTCGCGCATAGTCACGCGCCCCATAAAGGCGCTGAGCGAAGGCATTGAACACATGAGCGTGGGCGACTTTTCGCACCGCGTGATAATCCGCGGCCATTCGGAATACGCCCAATTGGCGGCCGCGTTCAACATGATGAGCGAAAAGCTGGAAAACCTCGACCGTTCGCGCGGTCAGTTTGTATCCAATGCGTCGCATGAGCTGAAAACCCCGCTGGCCACGATGAAGATACTGATCGAATCGCTGATATATCAGGATGCGTTCGACCCGGCCATGACGCGCGAATTTCTGACCGATATAGATAAGGAGATCGATCGCCTGAACTCGGTAATCGGCGACCTGCTAACGCTGGTCAATATGGACAGCGGCGAAATGCGGCTGCGCCTGAGCGATTTGCAGCTGGACGAAATGCTGGCCGAGACTGTCAAGCGGCTGACACCGCTGGCGGGCAACCGCGACATAAACCTCACGCTGGAGGCGCACGCCGCGCCCGTCGTCGAGGGCGATTCCAGCAAGATACAGCAGGTGTTCTATAACCTGATCGACAACGCAATCAAGTACACTCCTGCGGGCGGCGACGTGCGCGTGGAGCTAGGCGAAAATGCGCGCTTTGCGATTATCAAGGTATCGGACACCGGCATAGGCATACCGCAGGCCGATATTGCGCACATATTCGACCGATTCTACCGCGTGGACAAGGCGCGCTCG
>OLNE01000863.1_pt1 | contig 25523 bp, 23 predicted proteins | sample 1672431 | NCBI WGS metagenome assembly OLNE01 (sample SAMEA3136685, study PRJEB25190) | human gut metagenome | reverse complement strand
TGCGCAGCAGCGCGTCGTCGAGGCCCGCGTAGGCAAGCTCGATGGGCATGGAGAAGTCGATGCCGCCAGCGGCCTCGACCTGCTGCGTGAGCAGGTTGCGTCCGTTCTTGGAGCCACGAGCCTTGCCGAGAAGCTCCACGACGCCGTCGGTGATCGTGATGACGGGCTTGATGGAGAGCAGCTTGCCGAGCGCGGCGGCAGATGCCGGGATGCGCCCGCCGCGGCGGAGGAACTCGAGCGTGTCGAGAAGGCCCACCACATGGATGTCCTCGCGGGCCTGCTCGAGCGCGCACGCGATGTCGGCGGCACCAAGGCCCTCGCCCACGAGGCGCAGCGCGTAGTCCACGAGGATGCGCTCGCCCACCGTGACGCTCTTGCTGTCCACGACGTAGACGCCGTCCTCGAAGGCCGCGGCCGCGGTCATGGCGCTCGCGTTGGTGCCGGAGAGCTTGCCGGAGAGCGTAATGACCACGACCTCCTCGCCCGCCTCGCGCGCCTGGGCGATGGCCTGCTCGAAGGCATAGGGATTCACCTGGCCGGTCATGGGCAGGTCGTCACCCTCGACGAGCAGCTCGTAGAAGCGCCGGTGCGAGAGGTCAACGCCGTCCTCGTAGGTGGTCTGGCCAAACGTGACGGAAAGCGGCAGCACCGTGAGCGCGGGGTTGCCCGCGGCGGCGATGTCTGCGGCGGTGATGTCAGAGGCGGAGTCGGTGATGATGCGAACGGTCATGAGGGGTCCTTTCGGTGGACGCGGGGCATGGGTGATGGCCGACGCGCGAGAGGGGCATGCGGGCTAGCGGCCGATGCCGCGCAGGCACTCGAGCACGGAGGCGAGCGACGCGTAGAGGCGGGCGCGGGCGTCGTCGTCCTCGAGGGCGGAGTCGACGCGGGACATGACGCGCGAGACGGCCTCGTCGACGCCCGCCATGGTCGCCCGGCCCGCATCGGTGAGCGAGACGGGCGCGCGGTAGGTGCGCCCCTCGTCGGCCGCCGCCACGGTAACGAGGCCGCCCTCCTCGAGTTGCGCGAGCGAGCGAGAGACGGCGGCGCGCGTCACGCCGGCACGGCGCGAGAGCTCGGCCGCCGTGAGGGGAGAATCGCTTCGCCCGAGGCAGTACAGGCACATGAGATCCGCCCCGCGAAGGCCCAGTCGCTCGCACTCGACGGCGCGGATGCGCTGGACCTCCTTCTCGAGCGAGGAGATGAGCCCAACGAACTCCTCGAACCGCTCGCCGTCGGTGGGCCTGTGGTCGCTCGATGCCATGGGTGCTCCTGACGCTTGTTAACGGATAAACATCAACGTTCGGGGCACCATTGTATGGATTGTTGTTAACGCGTCAACATCATTCACAGCTCGCACACGAGCGGGCAGAACGGGGTGCGAGCTTGCCCCCCGCTCCCCCGCTCACGGCAGTGGGACGAGGACGAGAACCACGAGAACGGCGAACAGCGCGAGCAAGAGGAGCAGCAGGTTGCGCCAGACCCTCAGGGCAGAGCGTGTGCGGAGCCATCGCACGCGCGAGCGCAGCCAGCGCTTGTCGCACAGGGCATAGGCGCAGACGAGGCCCACATAGGGCATGAACACGAGGAAGGCAAAGAGGTTGAAGGCGGCGGAGGCCTTGGCCCAGTAGTCGGGCACGACCGCGTCCGTGACGCATCCGAACAGGTAGAGCGCGAGCCCCGCGACCACGATGACGTTGCGCGGCGTCCAGAGCCGAGGGGCGCGGGCGGGCGGCGCGGTGGCCGGCCTCGGCTCCGGCGCCGTCGGCTTCGGAGCCTTGCGCGATGCCGGGGGCGCGGGCAGCCCACGGAGGGCAGTGGCAAGCTCGCCCGCGGTCTGGTAGCGCTCGGCCGGGTCGAGCGCGGCGGCGCGCTCGATGGCCACGCGCCAGGGCTCGGGCACGGCAGGCTCGGCGAAGGCGCGCTCGCGGTCTGACGGCGAGGGGTCGCGGCCCGTAAGGCAGAAGAAGGCGAGAAGCCCAAGCGCACACACGTCGCTGCGGACGTCCGTCTGGCCAAAGCCGTACTGCTCGGGCGGCGCGTAGGCGCGGGTGCCCAGGTGCGTCGTGTCCGTCTCGGCATCGTTGTGCCAGGTGCGGGCTATGCCCAGGTCGATGAGCACGGGCGTGGTGGGGTCGCCATCCGGACACATGACGTTGCCAGGCGTGAGGTCACGGTGAACGATCGGCTGCTCAAGGGTCGTGTGGAGCTCCTCGGCCGCATCGCAGACGGCCGGCATGAGGCGCGCGGCGAGCTCGACGCGCTGCGCAGGCGAAGCAGCCTCGATGACCTCGCGCAGCGTGTGACCCGGAACGCGCTCCATCACGACCACAAGCGAGTCTCTCTCGACCCCGCACTCGATGATGCGCGGGAGCTGACGGACCCGCAGCCCCTCGCGCTCGCGCGCAGCGAGGGCCACGTAGGCCCCGCCCAGGCCCGACTCGCGGTCGATGACCTTACGCACGTAGGGGCCCAGTTCGCCGCCAGCAGCCGTGCGCAGGTAGACGAGCTGCGTGAGCTCTCCCGGGGCGCTCTTGAGCACGCGCTCCACGCGATAGGCATCAGCAGCGGGCGGCACGGCGCCCCGCAAGGCGGCCGCCAGCTCGTCGTGTGTCTCGTCTGTCTCATTCGTGGTGGTCATGGCCTCATCATAGCAAGATGCCCAAAGGGGTCAGACCCCTTTGGGCACCCTTTGGCGTTAGCCCGGCTGCCGGATCAATAAAGCGCAGCTAGCAGATGGTGCGCTCGCCAAAGCGATAGAGCTCCTCGTTCACCTTCTGCAGCGAGCAGCCGCGGTCGAGGCAGAAGATGATGATGGCATCGCGCCGGTCCTTACTGTAGAGCGAGCTCACGCCGGCAGCCTCGAGCGCGCGGTTGGTCTCGCGCAGGGTGAGCGCCATGGCAAAGGCGATCTGGAGCACCTTGTCGCGGCTGGGGTTGCGCGCGCCCGTGAAGATCTGGTAGCCGAACGTCTCGTTGAGGTTGGCCATGCGCACCACCTGCGAGCGCTTGAGCCGCTTGGCCACAAGCCGCTCGTTGAGGTAGTCGGAGAGGGAGCGGGTTCCGGGCGCGTGCACGTCAAGATAGCTGTCGATGCTCGGCGCCTCGAGCAGCTCGTCGAGCAACTCCTCCGTCAGCGGCTCTGCCATGGTTGCCTCCGAGTGCCTCCTTCGCATGCGATCCTAAAGGTTTGCGATTGCGTAATCCGCTTCTTCCTGCGTGAACTTCTCGCCGGCAGAGGACGTAAGCTGGTCGCGAATCGCCTCAGGTGACATGCTCATCTCGCTCTGATACTGCTTGGCCTTTGCAAGCGCATTTGCATTGTAGTCTGCCTCAAGGTTGTCAATGGCATACTGGGCCTCGTCAGCCGTAAACTTCTCTCCCTCCTCCGCGGTAAGCTGATCATAGATGGCCTGCTTTGACATGTGCATCGTGTCGCTATAGCTCTTTGCCTTCTCCAAGGCATTGGCGTTGTAATCCGCCACAAGATTGTCAACGGCGTACTGAGCGGCCTCGGGAGCGTACTTCTCTCCATATTCGGACGTAAGCTGGTCATAGATGGCCTGCTTCGACATGTGCATCGTAGAGCTGTAAGACGATGCCTTGCTGAGTGCAGTCTTATATTCGGCAGGAACGTTCTCATCTTGCCGTTCGGCCTGAGCGGGCGCATTCGAAGCGTTTGACGCATTTGAATCCGTGGACTTTTTGCCAGACCCAAGGCCCGCGGCAACGCAGATGACAACGAGAGCTATCACGACGAGTTTGAGCTTGGACTTCTTCTTGCCGTCTGTGACCTTGTTATTCTTGAACATTGAATTTCCTTCCCTTTGGTTATCCGTATGGCCAATCGTAGGGAGGAGAAGGATGGAAAACATTAGCTGCCAGCATTGATTTGGTGCCACGAAAAAAAGCCCGCGCCCCACAAACAGTCGTTGACTACTTAACATATACGACTACACTAGCTTGTTGCCTAGTCAACATCTGAGAGGAAGCCATGGGAAAAGACGCACTGGTCCAGCAGCTGGTCGGCTCATACGACAACTGGCCCGCAAGCAGGGAAAACGCAAGCGAGAAGCCCGGCCTCTGCGGCAGCTCCGCGCGCATGACGCAAGAGCTCTACCCCTATGACCGTCTCTTCTCGCCCATCAAGATCAACAAGCTCACCATCAAGAACCGCATCGTCATGGCGCCCATGGGCAACATTGACATGTGCGAGGAGACCGGCCGCCCCAACGACATGATGCTGCAGTACTTCTTCGCGCGCGCCAAGGGCGGCTGCGGCCTGCTCACCACGGGCCTCGTCCCCGTGAGCCACGGCATAGACTCCACGGTCACGGAGCTCGACGGCCTCACCTACTTCCCGCGCATCGACCGCAGCCGCACCGTCATGCCCGGCTGGCGAGACCTCGCCCAGGGCGTCCACGCCCATGGCTCGCGCATATTCGTGCAGCTCACGGCCGGTCTCGGGCGCGTCGGCAACCCGCAGTGCCTCCTCACGCAGAAGAAGCTCCCGGTATCTGCGAGCTTCCTGCCCAACTACTACATCCCGGCGATTCCCTGCATGCGTCTCTCGGACCGCAAGCTGCGCCGCATCGTGACGAACATCGGCCAGGCCACGGCGGATGCGCACGCAATGGGCATCGACGGCGTCTACCTGCACGGCCATGAGGGCTACCTCATCGAGCAGCTCTCAAACCCCGCCTTCAACCACCGCAAGCTGGGACGATATGCGGACTGGCGCCGCTTTGGCCTCGACATGGTCGCCGAGATTCGCCGCCGCGTGGGGCCCGACTACCCCATCATGTACCGCATCGACCTGTCGCTTGCCCTCGAGGAGACCTACAACGAGGAGACGCTCGGCTCAACCTACCTCGGACGCATGCGAGGAGGGCGCACCGTCGAGCAAACGCTCTCCTATATGGAGGAGCTCGTGGCGGCCGGCGTGGACGTCTTCGACGTTGACCTGGGCTGCTATGACAACTGGTGGATGCCACACCCGCCCGCGAGCATGCCGGCGGGCTGCTTCGTGCCGGTGGCGCGAGCCGTACGCGAGCGCTTTGCGGCAGACGGCGTGCGCTCCAACGCCGGCCTTCCCGTCCCCGTCGTGGCCGTGGGCAAGCTCGGCTACCCAGACGTGGCCGAGCGCGCGCTGCGCGAGGGCAGCTGCGACATGGTCATGCTCGGCCGACCTCTGCTCGCAGACCCGGAGTGGCCCAACAAGGCCTTCGCCGGGCGCGTCGCGGACATCCGCCCATGCATCGGCTGCCAGGAGGGCTGCCTCAACGAGTTCGTGGAGGGCGGCCACCCGCAGTGCGCCGTGAACCCGCGCTGCAGCTTCGAGCACCTCATGCCAGAAAGCCCCGCTCCCGCAAAGAGCCCCAAGCGTGTGGCCGTGGTGGGCGCCGGACCGGCGGGCATGGTCTGCGCGCTCGCGGCGTCTAGGCGCGGGCACGCTGTGACGCTCATCGACGCGTCCGATAAGCTCGGCGGCAAGCTTATGGCCGCCGGCGCCGCCCGCATCAAGTTCGACGTCGAGAACTACCGCGTCTACCTCGAGCGACAGGTTCGTAAGCAGGCCGATGAGGGCAATCTCACACTCGAGCTGGGCCATGCCGCCACAAAAGATGCACTCGCAGCCGCGCGCTATGACGCGATCGTCTGCGCGGCTGGCGCCCACGAGGCCACGCCGCCCATCCCCGGTCTCTCCGAGCTCGTCGATGCCGGCCTGGCCGTGCCCGCCACGCGCCTGCTCCGTGAGCCGGAGCTTCTCGGCCAGGCGCGCAGCGTCACCGTGATAGGCGGCGGGGCGGTGGGCTGCGAGGTGGCTCAGTGGCTCGCCGTGGAACGCAGCGTCTCCCATGTCAGCGTAGTCGAGATGCTCCCGCACATGATGCAGGGCGCTTGCACGGCAAACCGTGGGCACCTGCTCCACGCGCTCGCTGGCCACGGCGTGCGCCTGCTCAACATGGCCCGCGTAGAGCGCGCCGAGCAGACGCTGGGCGGCACGCTCATGCATGTCTCGCGCAACCGCCACAAGAACGTGCCAGACCCGTACGTCTCCTGGACGCCCATTCTGCCCGAGAACGTCGTGAACCCGCTCGCGCCCAAGGTCGGCGACGACTGGCACGAGGAGGTCATAGCCTCTGACCTCGTGGTTATTGCCTGCGGCGGGCAAGCGGACGACTCTCTGTTCTACGAGCTGCAGCAGACGCACGCCGCGCCCGAGCTCCGAAACATCGGCGACGGCTTTGCCCCCGGGCGCGTCCTGGAGGCCGTGCGGGCGGCATACCGCCTTGGCACCACGATCTAGACCGGAAGGAGTTCTCGCAACATGAACCTCACGCCAGAACAACAGGCGCTGCTCGACGGCGCCAAGGGCTCGGCCATGGCCAAGGTGGTGAAGACCCTCGTGATGTACGGCGAGTGCTTCGGCGCCACGCGCATGGTGCCCGTCACCAGCAGGAATGACCACATCGTCACGAGCTTTGGCCTGTCCATGCTCGGCCCTGTCTATGACCTCATGGACGAGCTCATCGAGCAGGGCGCGCTCAGCGGCCAGGCGTTCTCCGCCGACCCGCGCCCGCTCGACCCGGCAGTGCCCGCCAACCCCCTGCAGCGGCTCGTCTTCAAGGTCATGTACTCAAAGCAAGATGACTACGAGGCACAACTGCGCAAGATGGGGCTTCTGAGAAGCGATTCGTTCACCTGCACGTGCTATCAGCCCGAGGTTGGCAACCGCCCCGCGCCGGGAGACGTCCTCAGCTGGGCGGAGAGCAGTGCCGTGGTCTTTGCCAACTCGGTGCTGGGCGCGCGCTGCAACCGCAACTCCGGCATCATCGAGCTGTTCGGCTCCATCGCGGGCTTTGTGCCCGAGTTTGGCCTGCTCACGGACGAGGGTCGCCAGGCCACGCGGGTCATCGAGGTCAGCTGCGAGCGCAAGCCCGAGGCTCAGGTGCTCGGCAGCGCCATCGGCATGAAGGTCATGGAGGACGTCCCCTACATCAGGGGCCTCGACCACTGGCTGGGCCACGAGCTCACCGCCGAGGTCGAGGACTACCTCAAGGACATGGGCGCCGCGAGCGCGTCCAACGGTGCCGTGGGCCTCTACCACGTGGAGGGCCTCACGCCCGAGGCGCGCGAGAAGGGCCGCGACCTCATCGCGCCGGACGCCCGGGTCTACCGCATCGACGACGCCGAGCTCGAGCGGGTGCGCGCGAGCTACCCCGTCATGTGGAAGAAGCCGGACGCACGCCCCAAGCTGGCCTTTATTGGATGTCCGCACCTCTCGGCAACGCAGCTCGAACGTTGGGCGGGCGACATCTGCGAGGGCCTCGCCGCCGCGGGGCATCGCCGCGTGCAGGTGCCCACCGTGCTCACCGCGGCGCCCGCCGTCGCCGAGGCCTTCCGCAAGACGGACGCCTACGCGCGCCTCGCGACCACGGGGGCGGTCGTCTCTAGCATCTGCCCGCTCATGTACACGAACAACCCGCTGTGTGGCGGCATGCCCATCGTCACCAACTCGAACAAGCTGCGCACCTACTCAACGGCGCGCTACTGCACGGACCGCGAAGTGCTGGAGTGCGTCACGACCGGCGCACTGGCATGGAAGGGAGGCGACCGATAATGGCGAAGGTCTTCCACGGCCGCGTCGTGGTGCCCGGAAGCGTACGGGCGGAGGCGCTCGTGAGCCACGGCGGGCTCAACACGCTCGCGTCGTTCCAGAAGGCGCTCATGTTCGGCGACAAGCGCGCCACCTGCTCTGACCAGAACAACCCCGACCTCTACGGCAAACCCATGGCCGGCCGCGCCCTGTGTCTGCCACAGACGATTGGCTCCACGACGGGCGGAATGGTGCTCTTCTGCGCCACGAAGATGGGGCGCCAGCCGGCGTGCCTGCTGTTCTCCAAGCCCATCGACAGCCTGGCCGCCGCCGGCGCCATCCTGTCCGGCGTGTGGACGGACACGCCCATGCCCACCGTAGATAACCTGGGCGACGAGTTCCTCGAGGCCGTTGCCACCGGAGACACCGTGACGGTCGAGCAGGACGGCACCGTCACCGTGTCGTAGGCGCCGTGCGCGGCGTGAACAGGTGCCTGTCCCCTGTTCACGCCGCGCAAGATGAACAGCTCGCAACGTTTTGCCCGGCACGCTACCAGGGGGCATATCCTGTCTCGCAACAGCGAAAATGCAAGGAAAGGACCATCATGGGAGCCAAGCCATCAGCCACACAGGGAACGCCGCTCACCGCAGACGGCTACAAGGCGGGAGACGACGCCGTCGAGCGCTTCCGCGAGCTGCTGCGCATTGCCACCGTCTCGCGCGAGGACGTCTCTCAGCGAGATAACACCGTCTTTGCCCAGTGGATCCCCACACTTCGGCGCCTCTACCCGCGCTTCTTTGCCGTGGCCGAGCTCACGCGCATTGATGACTTCGGCATCCTGCTGCGCTGGCCGGGCGCGGACGCGGGTCTCGGCCCCGTCGTCATGATGGCTCACCAGGACGTCGTCCCCGTGGAGGGCCAGGACTGGCAGCACGACCCGTTCGCCGCCGACATCGCAGACGGCCAGATCTGGGCCCGCGGCACGCTCGACACCAAGAACATCGTCGCGGCCTTCTTCGAGGCGGCCGAGCACCTCGTGGGCCAGGGCTACGTGCCCCCGCGTGACGTCTGGTACTTCTCGAACGACGGCGAGGAGATTGCCGCGCCCACGGCCGCCCACGCCGTCGAGTGGCTGCGCGAGCACGACATCCACCCCTACCTGGTGCTCGATGAGGGCGGCGCCGTGGCAACCGACGCGCCCCTGGGCGTCACCGAGCCCGTGGCCATGGTGGGCGTGTCCGAGAAGGGCCACGTCGACCTCACGGTCACGGCACGCGCGAACGGCGGCCATGCCTCCACGCCCGCGGCCAACGACGCATGCCGGCTTCTGTGCCGCGTGTGCGAGACCATCTCGGCAAACCCCGGAAAGCCGCAGCTCACGCCTGCCGTCGAAGCCACGCTTGCCGAGCTTGGCACTCGCAGCTCCGAGCTCTACCAGGCCGTCTTTGGCAACCTGTGGCTCACGCGCCCGGCCGTGACCAAGATCATGGCCGCAAGCCCCGAGACGGCCGCGATGCTTCGCACCACCTACGCCCTCACCCAGCTCGAGGGCTCCAACGCCCACAACGTGCTGCCACCCGTGGCGCGCGCCAACTTCAATGTGCGCATCGCCCCGTTCGAGACCATCGACGACGCCGTCGAGCGCGCCCGCAGGCTCGCCGCCCAGCAGTGCCGCGCGAGCGGCGTGGACCCCAGCCTCGTGACCGTCGAGGTCAACGAGGCCATTCCCTACACCGAGCCCGCGCCCATCAGCCCGTACGAGAACGACGCAGCCTTTGACTACCTGCACCGCTGCGTGGCAGGCGTCTACCCCGAGGCGGGCTTTGCGCCCTACGTGCAGAACTCCTGCACCGACTCGCGCGAGTTCAACGCCATCTGCGACCGCGTCTACCGCTTCTGCGGCTTTGTCTACTCGGGCGAGGCGCGCACGCTGCTGCACGCGGCCAACGAGCGCATCGGCGTGGACGTCTACAAGCGCGGCGTCGAGTTCTACGTGGCGTTTCTCGCCAACCTCGAACACGTCGAGACGCTCGGTGCCTGACGCATGAACAGTGGACGTGCCCCCGTTCAGCCAGACGCTCGGTGCCTGACGCATGGGGCGTGAACAGGGGACGTACCCCCGTTCACGCCCCATCCCCCGCTCGCACGCCCCAACCCAAGGAGATACCCATGGCAAAGCCCGACCTCAAGCGCGCCGCCAAGCTCGACAACCGAGCCGTGACGCTGGCCTCGCTGCCCTTCATGGGCATGATCAGCTTCTGGCAGGTCTACGACGGCATCGTTCCCAAGATGCTCACGAACACGTTTGGCCTCTCCAACTCGCTCACCGGCGCCATCATGGCCATCGACAACGTGTTCGGCCTGTTCCTGCTGCCGTTGTTCGGCATCCTCTCGGACCGCTGCACAAGCAGGCTCGGCCGTCGCACGCCGTTCATCCTCGGCGGCTCCGCCGTGGCCGTGCTCTCCGTGCCGCTCATCGCGATCGCCAACAACATGGGGAGCCTCCCCGTTCTCATCTGCGCCATCATCCTCACGCTGCTCGCCATCTGTGCCTACCGCACCATGACGGTGGCCGTTGTGGCAGACATCACGCCACGCCCGTTGCGCACCAAGGCCGACTCCATCGAGAAGATCGTGGGATACGCTGGCACGGGCCTCATGCTCGTGGCCATCTCGGTGATGGTGCCCAACGTGGAGCGGCCCGACTACCTGCCGCTCTTTGTGCTGCAGGCGCTCTTCATCCTCGTGGCGGCAGTTGTCTACGCCGTCTTCGTGCGCGAGCCGGCACTCGTCGCCAGGATGCGCGAGAAGTCTCTTGCCATGGGCATTGACGAGGAGCAGATCGACCTCGACGACTCCCCCGAGGCCGGCGGCAAGGAGCGCGTGGCAGACGCCGGCATACGCCGCTCCATCGCGTGCCTCCTGGCCGCGACGTTCTTCTATTACATGAGCTACAACGCGATGACCACCAACATCAGCCGTTACGCGGACCTGTTCTTTGGCATGGCCGGCGGCTCGTACGCCGTCATCAACATCGTGACCATCGTGGGCGCGCTCGCGAGCTACGTGCCGTTGGCGAACCTCTCGCTCAAGATTGGCCGCAAGAAGGTGGCGCTCGGCACGGCCGTGATCATGGCGGCGTGTCCCGTGCTCATCTGGCTGGCACCGGGCTTTACGCCGGCGCTCTACCTGGTGTTTCTTCTTATGGGTGTGGCGCTGGGCGGCGTTGACCTGTGCGTGTACACGATGATTCTGGAGTGCTGCAGCTCCAAGAGCGTGGGCCGTTACTCGGGCTACTACTACACCGTGAGCATGGCCGCGCAGGTGGTGACGCCCATCCTCTCAGGCCTCGTGATGGACGTGGCGCCCACGATGCTGTTTGCCTACATCGCCGCGATGGGCGTGCTCATGCTTGCAAGCGTAGCCGCGGCCAAGCACGGAGACGCCATCCTCATCGACGAGGTTGCCCGCCGTGAGGCCGCGTAGGGGCCGGCGTCGCTATTGCCGCGAGATTTCGCACAGAGTAAGGGCGCCTGGAGGCGATAACCGCTTCCAGGCGCCCAATTTGCGCATACGTCAAACCGTTAGCCGCGCTTGCGACCCACGAACAGCCCGCTCACGAGCGCGGCGAGACCCGCGAAACCGACGGAGAGCACGCCGGCAAGCGAGGCGTCGCCCGTCTGAGGAATCGCGGAGCCGGCGACCGAGGCCTTGCGAGCCGTAGCCTGCGTCACGTTCGCGCCGCCCGAGGTCGAGGAGCCGGAAGGGGCCGGCACCGGCACTTCCTCCGGCACGATAACCGCACTCTTGGCAATGTCCGCACTGTCCAGCGAAGTAATCGTCTCACCCGAGAGACCGATGGTCTGGCCAACGTCATACTCAACGTCATTCCGACCCTCATGCTTGGCGTTATAGTCGCTCACGTGACCGCCCGCAGGCGTCTGGATGATCGAGCCCTCGAGCTCGATCGTCCCCGCAACGCTGCCGTCCTCGCTCGTGGCGCAGACGAGAATCGCAGCCGTGTCGCCCTCGGCCGTCACGGTGCTGCGCACGATCGAGAGCTTGGCTGGGCTCATGCCGTTCTTCGTGACCACGAGAATGCCGACGTTCCGCCCCAACTGCTCGTCGCCATCTACATCAGCAGAAGCGTAGTTCATGGCGATATCCCCGCCATCTTGTTCCTCGCCCTCAAGATAGCGCGCGACGGCCTTCACGACGGATTCGCTGACGAACATGTGCCCGCCTGCGACGCCCTTCTCGTAGTTTTGCGTCGAGATGCCTGCGGAGTACGCACCCTCGGCAAACGCCTCGACCACGGAGTCGTTCCTGATGACGATGTCGTCCTCGTCTGTGAAGAGGCCGAACGCCTCATTGCCGGGATTTCGGGCTGCGACCCTGACGGTGGCGTGGTCGAACGTCACGCCCTTGTAGACGTAGAGCCCCTCCCACGTGCCCGTTGCGACCAGCGTGCTGTCGGTAACGGAGAGCGCGCCGTCTACCTGCAGTCCCGTCCTCATCTCGGAGCTTGCCTCCAGGCGGCTGCCGCCAGACATGGTGAGATTGCCGTCAACGGATGCTCCCCTGTCCTCCGTGGAGCTCGCGCTCAGGCGACCACCGCCAGACATGGTGAGATTGCCATCAACCTCCACGCCCATGTCGTGAACGGAGCTTGCCTCCAGGCGGCTCCCGCCAGAAATGCTAAGGTCGCCATCAACGGCCACGGCCTCATCATTCTCGGAGCTTGCCGTCACGCTGCCGCCACCGGTAATGGTGAGGTTGCCGTTACCGTTAACATCCAAGCCGTTGTTGCTGCCGCCCTTGGCAACGACGTTGCCACTCGTGTCTATCGTTGCGTTGCCGCCAACCTCAATGCCATCGGAGGAGCCCGTGGCGTTCACCGTGCCACCACCGCTGATGGTGAGGTTGCCCTCGGCGTCTATGCCGTCGGCGCGCGAGGCCGTGGAGGTGATGGTGCCGTCTCCGGAGATGTTGATGTCACCCGCAGACTTGACGGCGTCACTCGTCGCGTCCACGGTGAGGCTGTCATCGGCTCCGCCCGTGATGTTGAGCTCGGCGCTCTCGTTGACACCGTTGACCACGGAGATGCCTTCTCCGTCACTGTTCGTGACGGTGTTGTCGCCCTCGTAGGTGAGGTCCAGGTGACCGGCGGCCTCGATGGAGCCGCCATTGTAGCCTTTGAGCTGCATGTCGTTGGCGCCGTCCCAGCTCCAGGTCTCGTCGCCCGCTGCGGCATCGTAGTGGGTGCCGCCGACATTGACCCACTCCGCGGCCATCGCGGCGGACGGGAACGTGAGCGAGGCCGCCGTGACGGCGCACAGGCCACCCACGATGAGGCGACGGGTGGCGCGCTTCCAATCCGTCCGGAACACGACGCGCGGGCGATCGGCACCGGCGCCCCTCCCCTTCATGCGCTCGACAACGTTCGAAGTGGTCTCGGCAGACATGGTGCGCTCCTCTCACGAGACTTCCCATGCCACAAACCTAGGGGGGAGACGCAAGAAAGGCAAGATACGTAAATACGAACGTCAGCGAAAAGGGCAGGTAGGCAGGGCCAAAGGTGTCCCTACAGCTCCGCGGTACAGAGCCCAGCCCCGCTCAAAGTCCTGCCGTTCACCATCCAAGCCGCAAGCTAAATCGACTTGCGGCGCGCCTGCTTAAGCCAGTTCTTCTTGAACGATCCGATGTATAGTGCCGCAATCGACATTGTTTGGAACGGGGACCATTCCCTATTCCACCCTGCTCAACATCCCAACAGCCCCGCCCACTGGCGTGCGTCGTAGCCGCGGGACTTGAGATCGCTGCAGAGGTAGTCCATGCGCGAGGGCACGACGCGGATGAGGTGCAGCATGCCACACAGCTTGGGCAGGGCGGAGGCGGGCAGCCCCTTGGCCGCCGCGGCGTCGGCGAACTCGGGGGCCTCGGAATCAACGAGCTCGGCCACACCCGTGACCTGCACGCTCGCGAGCTTGCCAAAGCCGCCGTAGGGCTCGAACACCGCGAGGCACACGTTCTTGTTCCGCTTGAGCGCGCGGAACTTGAGCCCGCTCTCTGAGAAAATCCAGAGGGAGCCGTCGCGCTAGGCGTACTCGAGCGGCGTGCATCGCACGAAGTCGCCCGCGCCACAGGCCTGGGCGCACGTGTTGTGCAAGGAGAGAAACGCATCAAGCTCAGCGCGGAGCTCGGTCTCCGGCATGCGGCTGGGAAACGAGCCACGACTTGGACCATACACGCTGGATCGACTCTCAACCGGCATCGAGCACCTTAAGTCTCGCAAGGCACTTGTCAATGAATCCGTTCTTGACAGACGCCTCAAGGCAGCCATCGCAAAATAGCGCTCTGCTTAGCACCAGCAGATTGGCATCTGTATCTCGATGGAGGCCACGAGGAGAGAACGGATTCTCTCCGCCGTATAGTAGTGTCCCTCGTACATGAACCTGCACTCAACAACAAGCAAGGGAGCCCGCCATGGCCGAGAACGCCCAGCCGACCAACGAAGAGGATGCTCGCAAGGAGCTCGCCGCCCGGCAGCTTCAGGAACTTGAGCCCTATCTCACACCCGCTGAGCAGCCCGTCAACGTCTCAGGGGCCATCAAGCTCTCGCTCGACAAGCTTCCCGAGCTCGGCATTGCGTTCGCGTCGCTCCCATCGGCGTTCCGCACCATCACGACCATGGTGAACGTGCCCACATTGCTGCAGGCAACGGACAAGCTTGGCAATCCGATCGACCCCTCCATCTTGCTCAAGTTCCATGACGGATCGGGGCAGATTGGCGCCTACAAGAACCCAAACGGAGGCGGCCTTCTCAACGCGCGCCTTCAAGCGGTCGAAGGAAGCGTCGTCAAGGGAGTCTCCCACATCCCCCATGACCCCACCATGCTGTTCTTGGCAGCGGCCGTGGCCCAGATCAACCAGAAGCTCGACGCCATCCAGGCCACTGTTGACGAGCTGTTCCAGTACGAACGCGAGCGCGACAAGGCCGAGTTGCGCGGCAGCCTCAAGACCCTTCTCAGCATCCTCCAGGAGTACGGCGACAACTGCAATAGCGAGCGCTGGATGACCAACGAGCACATGAAGGTGCTCGACATCAAGCAGGAGGCCGAGCAGAAGAAGGAGCTCTTCCGCGCCCAAGCCAAGGCAAAGCTCAAGAAGGGTGGCCCCATCGAGGGCCGCAACATGGTGAGTGCGTGCCTCAACAAGGTGCTCGACTACCTCATGGACTACCAGCTGGCCTCCTACGTCTATGCCTTCTCGCTGTTCCTCGAGCCCATGCTTGCGGAGAGCTTCGAGCCCGCTCGCCTCGCGGCCATTCGCGCGCGCATAGGAGACGAGACCATGGCCTATCGCAAGCTCTACTCCGCGTGTTGCGACGCGCTCGAGGCCGGCGTCAACCGCTCCGTTGACACCATCGTCCTCGGCGGCATCGCGAGCGCGGGCAAGCGTCTGGGCAAGGCCGTGGCCGCCACGCCCGTGGGCGACCGCACGCTCATCGACGAGGCGCTCGAGGGTGCCGGCGAGGGGCTCGCCCACCTCAACGACAAGTTCTCCAAGGGCCTCGTGAAGCGGCTCGACGGCGCCAGGGTCCCCGACCTCACGCCGTTCCTGGCATGCCTCGAGACCGTGAACGCCCTGCACAACGAGCCCGCCCGGATCGCCGTGGACCGCGAGAACGTCTACATCCTGACCGACGGCGAGGGTGGGATGTAGTCCCGGCAAGGAGACGTAGGACCTGCCGCGTCACATGACTGTCTTGCAGCCGCGATCGATCGGTTGACCCCCGAAGCCTCGAACGGTGCCACGCCCCATTCCCCTCGGATGCAGAAAGCTATTCGGCGGCAATGGCAAACAGACAGATCTTCTCAAGCTCCATGTGGCAGCGCTCGAGCTCGAGGTCATAGGCCATCTGCGCACGCAGCCAATAGCCATCAGAGAGGCCGAAGAAGCGACAGAGGCGTAGGTCCGTATCAACGGTAACGCAACGCCGGCCCAGAGATACAGAATTTTATCTGCCGCCCAACCCCGCACAGCCAGCCACGGTCGGCGCCAGCCGTCGCGGGTCGCATCGCGCGGGCCTCGCCCATACGCGTCTCATCCGGGGCCCGGATGCCGCGACGGGCTCGACGGCGCCCGCGAGAGTTCGGGGCCGCCGAACGGGCCAACGGCTCTCCTCCATCGCTCCGGTCGGTGGCCACACAATCCGCCCGCAGGAGGACGGAGGCCACCGCATCATTTGCGTCTCCCGGCCAGACTCCGATAATCAATGGAGTCGAGACGCATAACCAACCTCAGAGGTGGCAATGAACACCCTCATATCCCACATTATTAATCCAGCCGACGTCGAGGCCTACGCCCTCGCAGGCGTGCTGATCGCGCTAGTCGTGTGCCTGCTCGCGCTCGTCATCGCCCGCATCCTGCGGAACCCGTTCCGGTACCCCTACTTCGAGCTAGACTTCGACGTCAGCGGCAAGCGCAACGTCCACATCGACAACCTGGTCGACGAGTGACTGTGCACGCCGGGAACGTGGAACCAGGCACTGGACCATCACAGGCAGGTCGAGGCGTGGAAGAAGAGCTCCGCGGCAAAGGCCGAGGGCTCGCTCGGGCCCCTTGCGAAAAGAAGGCGCAGGCAGCTCGCGGAGACCATCGACGACGAGCGCGAGTTCTGCTTCATCACCGTGAGAGACCAGACGAGGTACCACCAGAGGAACTACCAGAGGACCCCCTACAAGGTCAGCGTCCCGGACAGGAAGTTGGATGTCGACCTGGCCTGGCTCCAGGAGAGGCGAGACGCGCTCTCCGCCATCGGGTTCGAGACCACGCTGAGGAAGTACTACGCGAAGAACCAGCGCCGCCTCATGACCCCGGCGCTCCGCCAGCAGATCGCGGAACGCGACAACTACACCTGCCAGATCTGCGGCAAGTACATGCCGGACGGCGTGGGCCTGCACATCGACCACATCGTCCCCGTGTCCAAGGGCGGCAAGACCGTCCCCTCGAACCTCCAGGTCCTCTGCTCCAAGTGCAACGGCAGCAAGAGCAACCGGTAAGGAACTCGATGCAAGCAAGCCAGCCTCAATGCGAGAGGACAGCCGCGAAAAACCCAGATGAAGCCGAATTGACCCGTCGAGGGTTCGTCGTGCTCGCGGCCTCGGCGATGGGCGCATTCTTCCTCAAGCCAACACTTGTGGAGGCGGTCGTAGGAGACAGGAGGTACCTCGTAAGCATCAGGACGGTCGGCTACGGGTATCTGTGGCCCGAGGAGTTCGAGGGCACCGAGGACATGTCCTTCTTCAAGCCTGACGACGCCGAGCTCCAGCGAGAGGAGCTTGCAGCGGGCTCCGTCGTCACGTTTGAGCAGGACCCCGAGACCCCCAAGGGCGCCGCGTGGCTCGACGTCGTCTCCCAGGACGGCGAGAAGCTCTGCGACATACCCTGGTACGCGACGCCCGAGGAGGAGTCGGCCGTGATGCTCGTGGTCGACAAGATCAACGAGGGCCGCGAGGTGTGGGGAGAGGTCACCGCCGCCGAACACTCCACCATCGACGCTGGCCCCGACAACGCGCGCATCCACAGCATCGAGTTCGACGTCTTCTACAGGTAGCCGACAAGAACACCCCTTTGGCCCCATCCCGCACGGCTAGCCACAGACGGCGCTGCCGAATCAGAGCCGTTCCGCGAGGGCGGCCGGGTCGTCTTCGACACCATCGACGGCCGCAGGGAGAGGCTCGGCTTCCGCCCGGGCGTCCCGGTACGCTAGACTGTCCAAGAAAATATCCGCAGCCCCCAATGCAGGTTTGCCCGCTCACTTAGCGGTTTCACCGAGCGAGCCGCCCCGCCCTAGCTGTTCTCCATCACGATGCCCATGACCTCGTCGCCCACGTGCTCGCAGGCGTCCACGCAGTACTCCAGGTACATGTACATCTCGCGCATGGAGATCACGCGCAGCGCGTCGGCCTCGCTCGTGTGAAGCTCGCGCATGATGCGCACGAACACGTCGTCCGCCAGCCCCTCCACGGTGTTGATGGCCACGATGTGGTCGTGAAGCGTCTTTGACTTGCGGAAGTTCGGCAGCTCGGAGACGGTGTCGCGTACCTCATCGCACGCGCGCACGAGCAGCGTCACCATCTCGAGCGCACCCGCCATGACCTCGCGCACGTTGTTGTAGTACAGCCGGTGCAGCACGCCCTCGATGCAGTCCGTGACGTCGTCGAGCCTGCCGGAGAGCGCCACGATCCCCTCGCGCTCGATCGGCGTGATGAACGCGGCCAGCACGGTGTCGAGCAGCTCGTGGCGCAGCTCGTCGTTGGCCTGCTCTATCTCGTGCATCTGCTCGATGCTCGCCTCGAGCCCGTCCGGGTCGTACTCGCGCATGACCTGCTCGAGCATGCGCGCCGCGTGGCAGTTGTTCTCGGCCGCCGCGGCGAAGTTCTCGAAGTAGAAGCTGTCCGCAACCCTTGCCATTCTCGGTCCCCTCTCAGACGTTGGCGAACGCGACCCGCGCCCGCCGCCGGCACCCCCGCGCCGGCCACAGCTCCCGGCACCCCCCCCCGCGCCGGCTAGAACAGGAACATGAAGAGCTTTGCCATGGCAAAGCTGATGAGGCCGCAGCCCGGGAACGTGAACACCCACGTGAGCATCATGTCCCTCACCACGCCAAAGTTGATGGCGGAGAGCCTGCGCACCGCACCCACGCCCATGATGGCGCTCGTCTTGGTGTGCGTCGTGGACACGGGGATGCCCAGCTCGGTCATCACGAGCAGGCACAGCGAGCTTGCGAGGTCCGCGGCAAAGCCCTGGTACTTCTCGAGCTTCACCATGTCCATGCCCACGCTCTTGATGATGGGCTCGCCGCCCACGCTGGTGCCCACGCCCATCGTGAGGCTGCACAGCAGCATGAGCCACACGGGGATCACGACGTCCTCCACGCCCGGCTGGCCATTGCACAGCGCCACGCCCAGGAACAGCACGCCGATGAACTTCTGGCCGTCCTGCGCGCCGTGCATGAAGCTCATGGCCGCCGCGGCCGCGATCTGGGCGTAGCGAAAGAAGCCGTCCGAGCGCCTGCGGTCCGCGCCGGCAAAGAGCAGCGTCACGAGCTTGCACGTGAGCCAGCCGATCGCAAAGCCCAGAAGCAGGCTCATGACCAGCCCGTATATGACCTTCACCCACTCGCTGGCGTTCACGCCGTCCATACCGCCCTGGATGGCGATGGCCGCACCCGTGAGGCCCGCAATGAGGCTGTGGCTCTCGCTCGTGGGAATGCCGAACACCGAGGCCGCCACGCTGTAGACCACGATGGAGAACAGCGCGGCGCACAGCGCGATGAGCGCGGCCTGCGTGTCCGTGCCAAAGTCCACCATGTTGGAGATGGTGGCGGCCACGCTTGCGTTGAAGTGCGTCATGACGAGCACGCCGGCAAAGTTGAGCATCGCGCTCATAATGATCGCGGGCTTCACGGGCATGCAGCGCGTCGTGACGCAGGTGGCGATGGCGTTGGGGGCGTCGGTCCAGCCGTTCACGAAGATGACGCCGAGCGTGAGCAGCGTGGTGAGCGCAAGTGGCGGGCTCGACACCACCTGGGCCATGAAGTGCGCAAACGAGACGTCCATGACGCTCCCTCCCAATGAGTCCCCTGGGTTCTAGTGTTGCCTTCGACGGGCGGAAGACGGTGACGATGCGGCGGGCGCGTGCGGATTTGCGGACGAGCGGCAACGATATGGCGAGCGTCCGCAGTGCTGGGCAGAGCATCGGACACGACCGCGCGGCGACAGTTTGGCCCCGTCCCCACGTGTCACCGCTAGAATGAGTGGCACATATGCGCATCGGAGGGAGACTTGCATGACGGCAGCCCACAACATCGTGCTCGACATGGGAAACGTGCTCATGACGTTTGACGGGATGTACTTCTCGCGCATCTTCACGGACAGCGAGGAAGACGCCCAGGCGCTCTATGACGGGCTGTACGGCCGCACGGAATGGGCGCTGCTCGATGCCGGCGCCATCGACCACGAGACGATGCTGCGCGTGGCCGAGGCCCACACGCCCGAGCGCCTGCTGCCCAACCTCCACGAGTGCCTCGCCCACTGGCCCGAGCACTCGCAGGTCATCGAGGGCACCAACGAGCTCGCGCGGCGCCTCAAGGCCGCGGGCTGGGGCGTCTACGTGCTCTCGAACGCCTCGACGCGCATCCACGAGCAGCTTGACCAAGCGCCCGTCGCCGCCTTTGCCGACGGCGTGGTGGTGTCTGCCCTCGAGCGCATCATGAAGCCGGACCCGGCCATCTTCTCGCTGTTGTGCGAGCGCTACGGACTTGAGCCTGCCACCTGCATCTTTGTGGACGACAACCTGGACAACTGCGCCGGCGCCGCGGCCGCGGGCATGCGCCCGTTCCACTTCACCGGCGACGTGAGTGCCCTCGAGGACTTCATCGCAGACGAGGCGGACGCCCGCGCCTAGAACTTTAGAACTCGCTGAACTCCGGCTCGCCCACAAGGCACACGTCCCGGCCGGCCATGAGCTCGCGCATGGCATCCACGAACGGCGTCTCCTCGCCCGCGCGGAACACAAGCGAGAGCGTGACGTCGGCCGCGTAGTCGCAAGACGCCACGTGGGCGCCCGAGCGCTCGGCGAGGTCTCGCACGCGGTCGAACATCGCGTAGGGAACGCCCACCTCCACGCCCACCACGAGCGTCTTCTCCACCACGAGACCCGCCTCGCGCGCGGCCTCGATGGCCCGCTGGGTTGCCGTGGTGTAGGCGCGCACGAGCCCTCCCGGGCCCAGCAGCGTCCCGCCAAAGTAGCGCGTGACCACGCAGCACACGTTCATGAGGCCGGCGCCACGTAGGCACTCCAGCGTGGGCATGCCGCTCGTGCGCTGCGGCTCGCCGTCGTCGCTCTGGCGCTCGCGGCCGTCCGCGAGGATCCAGGCCGGCACGTTGTGCCGCGCGTCATAGTGGCGTGCGCGCACGGCGGCGATGAACTCGCTCGCCTCGTCCTCGCTCTCCACGTGCGTGAGCTGCGCGATGAAGCGGCTCTTGCGGTCCACGAACTCCGCGCTCGCCACCTCGCCCGCCCGCAGTGTGAGATACGAGGCGGCTCCCGACCTCTCGGGGGCCGCCTCGCCATGAGGAGCAGCTTGCTTTGGTTGCCTGGACCTGGCCACTACAGCCTCCGCAGCAGGTGCGCCACGAAGTCCGCGGCGTCTTGCTCGTCTGGGCCAGAGATCTTGACGCTGATCGTGTCGCCCTTGTGCGCCTCAAGGCCCATGAGGGCGATCGGGTCATCCGCCGAGGCCTCGCGCGAGCCGTGGGCAACGACCATGTCGCTCTTCCAGCGGGCGCACTCGTTCGAGACGAGCATCACCGAACGGGCGTGGAAGCCCAGGGTGTCCTTGATGGTGTGTGTGAGCTCGACCATGCCGCCCGCCTCGATAAGAACGTGAACCAAACGTACGTGTTATCCATGTTAGCGCTCATGGGACGTGCGATGCGCGACGCGCCGCCCAACGAGCGCCACGGGAGCGCTAGGCGCGCTCGGCGAGCTCGCGGATGAGGTACTCCGTCTTGTCCCAGCCGATGCAGGCGTCCGTGATGGACTTGCCGTACACGCCGCCGTCCACGGGCTGGTTGCCGTCCTCGAGGTAGGACTCCACCATGAAGCCCTTCACCAGGCCACGGATGCTCTCGTTGCGGCGGCAGGAGTCGAGCACCTCCTTGCAGATGCGGAACTGCTCGAACGGGCGCTTGCCCGAGTTGTCGTGGTTGCAGTCCACGATGACGGCGGGGTTGGCGTAGTTCTCGGCCGTGTAGCGCTCGGCGAGGCGCTCGAGGTGCTCGTAGTGGTAGTTGGGGTAGTTGCGGCCGTCCAGGCCGATGTAGCCGCGCAGGATGGCGTGGGCCAGCGGGTTGCCCTGCGTCTCGACCTCCCAGTTGCGGTAGATGAACTCCTGGGGCGCCTGGGCGGCGTAGATGGAGTTGAGCATGACCGTGGTGGAGCCGGCCGTGGGGTTCTTCATGCCCACGGGCACCGAGACGCCCGAGGCCACGAGACGGTGCTCCTGGTTCTCGACGGAGCGGGCGCCAACGGCCACGTAGGAGAGGATGTCGAACAGGTACTGGAAGTTGGAGGGATAGAGCATCTCGTCGGCCGTGAAGAAGCCGGTGTTCTCGGCCACGGCGAGGTGCATGTGGCGGATGGCCTTGACGCCCTCGAGGACGTCGCCGGCGGCGTCCGGGTCGGGGTTGTGGAGCAGGCCCTTGTAGCCGGTGCCCTTCGTGCGGGGCTTGGCCGTGTAGACGCGCGGGACGATGACGAGGCGGTCACGGACGTCCTCGGCGAGCTTGGCCAGGCGCGTGGTGTAGTCCAGCACGGAGTCCTCGCGGTCTGCCGAGCACGGGCCGATGACGAGCAGCTTGCGAGAGTCCTCGCCGCGGATGATGGCCGCCACCTGGGCGTCGAACTCGACCTTCTTGGCGGCAAGCTCGGCCGACAGCGGCATGCCCTCGCGGATCTCCTGCGGAATGGGCAGACGGCGCTTGAAGTTCATGGACATGCGGGGACCTCCTGCATATGGTTTGCGGCGGCCGAGTCCCTGCGCCCGCTCGCCGAATCAGGTGAATTGTTCGAAATCATAGCAGCTTTGGGAACCTGCGAGAACCACGCGTTACGTGCGTGCTACAATCGCCCACGCGAGGTGGGCCAGACGACCGCGGGGCGCGCGAGCAATCGCGCGTCATGAGGAAAGTCCGGGCTCCACAGGGCAGGATGCTGGCTAACGGCCAGGCGGGGTAACCCGACGGAAAGCGCCGCAGAAAAGAAGACTCCCACCTGCGGGCGGTTCGCCGCACGTAAAGGGAAAAGCTGAAACGGTGGTGTAAGAGACCACCAGCGTCGTGGCAACACGGCGGCTTGGCAAGCCCCATCCGGAGCAAACGCAAATAGGAGCGCCATGGTGTGGCCCGCACCGCGCTCGGGTTGCGCGCTCGAGGCCAGTGGCAACGCTGGTCCTAGATAAATGGTCGTCCGCGACAGAACCCGGCTCACAGGCCCGCCTCGCACCGAGATGGCAACGCTCCCCCGGCTTCGGCCGAGGGAGCGTTTTTCATGGCGTGCTGTGGCCCACGTAAGACGGTGGCGGTTTGGCCTCGTCCCCAAGTGTCACCGCGAAAGGCGGACGATGCGGGTGCCGTGAACCTCGGGGACGCCCACCGCCTGCGCGATGTCCTCGGCGTTCTCCCAGGTGATGCCGGCGCCGGGCAGGATGCCGATGCGTCCGGCTGCACGGGCGACGTACGCGCGCAGGCGCCCGACATTGTCGGCGATTCTCGTGCCCTCTCCCCCGCCGTGCGTGAGGATGCGCGTCACGCCATGCTCTGCCAGCCAGTCGATGACCGCAGGCTGCTCGGCCGCACAGATCTTGTCGAACGCCATGTGAAACGTCACCTGCGCGTCGGGGCGCACCTCGCGCACGCGCGCGAGAAGCACCTGCGTGGCGGGCGTGTCGAGGTGGTCCTCCCGCTCGCAGCCAAACACGACGCCCGTGGCACCCGCCGAGAGCGCCACCTCGATGTCGTCTCGCATCATGGCGAGCTCGGCGGCCGAGTAGGCAAAGTCTCCCCCGCGCGGCCGCACCATGACCATGACGTCCACGCCGTGCTCGCGGCAGAAGGCACACGCGGCGCGCACGACGCCCGCGCTGGGGCTCGTGCCACCCACAGCCAGGTTGTCGCACAGCTCGATGCGACCCGCGCCGGCCTCGACGGCGGCGGGCACGCGTTCCATGTTCTCGGCGCAGAACTCCCTCAGAAGGCCCATGGCCCCTCCCCAAACGAGAAGGGGCGGGCCCGCGCACGGCGAGCCCGCCCCAGACAGTCAGATGAACGCGGGTCGTGCGCTAGTCCAGGTCGTCCACGTCAACGCCGGACATCGGCAGCTGAGAGGGCTGCGCAAGCTGCGTGGCGTCCGCGTCAAACGCGGGCGCGGCGGCAGGCGCGGGAACGGCGGCCTGGGCGGCAGCGGCCGAGCCGGTGGGCAGGCTCGTGGAGAGCTGGCCGGAGAAGGCGTTGTCCGCGTCATCCATGAAGTGCTGGAGCAGCGCCTTGTACTGGTCGCGGAACTGCTCGCGGGACTCCTTGAGGCGGTCCATCTCATCGAGCTCGCTCTGCTTCTCGGCCAGGGCCTGGCGGATGACCTCGCGGGCCTTCTGGTCTGCGTCGTTGCGGATCTTCTCGGCGTTGTCGCGGGCCTCGGCAACGATCTTGTCGGCGCTCTGCTGGGCCACGATGAGGACCTTGGAGATCTGGGTCTCCGAGGCGGTGAGGCCGGTCGGGGCGGTGACGGGCGCGGCGGCCTCGGCGGGCTGCTGGCTCTGGAGCTGGGCGATCTGGGCCTGGGCGGCGGCGAGCTGCTGCTCGGAGGCGGTCAGGCGGCCCTTGAGGTCGGCGATCTTCTGGAGCATGGCGTCGACCTCGCTCGAGCAGCGCTCGAGGAAGGCGTCGACCTCGTCGGTGTCATAGCCCTTCTTGGAGGGAGAGAAGCAGAGGTTGTCGATTTCTGCGGGTGTGATAGCCATTCTGAGTCCCTTTCGTTCCTATGGGCGTGCGCCCAGGTCACGCAATTAGCTTCTTACCAGTATAACCCGCCCGGGATGGGGGCGCGCACCGTGTCACAAACGCGCGACAAAAGCCGCGATGCCGAGGGCGAGCGCACAAACGGACGGGCGCCCCAAAAGACTTTGACGCCTTGGGGCCGACCCCCGGACGTCGCTAGGCCATGCCCAGCAGCAGGCGGAAGATGAGGCGCTCGCCAAACGAGAGGACGAACAGCCCCACGATTGGCGAGAAGTCCATGCCGCCCAGGGGCGGGATGAAGCGGCGGAACAGGTTCATGTACGGGCTCACGATGCGGTCGATGACCACGGCGACGTCATACATGAGGCTGCCCTCGCGAAGCGGGAACCACGACATGAAGCACCAGATGACCACAAGCCACTCGTAGAAGTTCACGAGCGCGGAGATGAGGTTGATGAGTCGGTATGCGTCCATGCGCTAGCCCCTCGCCAGCTCGGCCGTGCGCGCAAGGGCGGCGTCGACGGCGTCGTAGCAGCCGTCGACGAGCGCGGGCTCCAGCTCGTAGAGCGCGGCGGCCGTGGTGCCGCCCGGGGACGTCACGCGCTCCATGTAGGCGCGCGGGTGCTCGCCGCTGGCCGCGAGCGACTCGGCCACGCCGAGCATCGTGGCACTCACCATCTCGCGGGCGTCCGTGGCGCGCAGGCCCGCGCGGATGCCGGCGCGCGTGAGGGCGTCGACCATGAGGGCGAAGTAGGCCGGCGCGCAGCCCACGACCGCACCCTCGGCATCGAGCTGGTCCTCGCGCATGACCTTGGCGGAGCCCAGCGTGGCAAAGAGGGCCTGCACGGTGGCCACGTCTGCCTCACCGGCGGAGGCCCCGCCCGTGATGGCCGAGGCGCCCGAGCGCACCGAGACGGGCAGGTTGGGCATGACGCGCACGACGCGCGCGCCGGGAAGCGCGGCCTCGAGCGTGGCGAGCGTGACGCCGGCGGCAATGGAGACCACGAGGGCGCCATCGAGGTCTGCGGCGTGCTGCTCGAGCACGGGAGCGAGCACCTGCGGCTTCACGGCGAGCACCACGATGCCGGGCTTCTCGACGAGCATCTCGGCGGACGCCGAGAAGGTGCGCACGCCGGCCTGCTGCGCCAGCGCCGCGAGCTTGCCGGGGTTGTGGTCGCACACGAGCACCTGCTCGCCGGGCAGGGCGCCGGACTCTACGAGGCCTCGGGCGATGGAGCCGCCCATGGACCCGGCGCCGATGATGGCAACGGTCTGACCCTCGAGCAGGTCCTTCTCGGTATCGGACATGTGTCCCCCCTTCAGACAACGTGGCGGCC